>Ga0315899_10002848_pt1 | contig 18971 bp, 13 predicted proteins | sample LakEriMetagenome_2_FD_203518 | JGI IMG/M metagenome (GOLD analysis project Ga0315899, IMG submission 203518) | Freshwater fungal communities from buoy surface, Lake Erie, Ohio, United States - Buoy 4 MA112 | ecosystem: Environmental > Aquatic > Freshwater > Lake | place: USA: Lake Erie, Ohio... | reverse complement strand
CTTTCCTAGAGTCAATAGGGTCATCTCCCATAAATCAGAAGGTGAAATTCACCAGTATATTATCGCGTCCCGGTGTTGGGGTCGAGCACTTCGTGGAACATGTTCCCGGTGTTGCCGAGTTCTTAAAAGATTACCGCAAAGAAGATATCGAGCAAGCGGAGATCAGCATGAAGTACGAAGGCTATATTCAGCGCGAAAGCGAGCTTGCTGACAAGATGATTCGTCTTGACGGATACCCTTTGGACAAGGATCTTGACTATTCACAATTAACTTCACTATCTGCTGAGGCCAGAGAAAAGCTTAATAACATCAGGCCCTCAACAGTTGGCCAGGCGTCCCGAATTAGCGGAATTAGTCCGGCAGACATCTCTGTCCTAATGATCTATTTAGGGAAGTAACCCACAATCGTAAAACAAGATATTATTAAAGAGGGCCTTTGCCCTCTTTTTTGTGCCCTAAGCGAAAACCTGTAATTTTACATTTAAAAAAAGATTAAAAAGGCTGCAATAAAAACAAAATGAGGCAGTTAGATTATTTTTTAAAATATATTAAAGTGTATATTTTGCTATTAAATGCCGTTTGTTCCACGTGGAACATACAATGTTCAATATTATGTTAATAAATTATACAATAACGCACATTCTAACATAATGCAAATCAATATAATTGCATTATATTTAAATATGAAAAAGATAGACATTTGTCCAATTTGCGCTTCTGCTGCCCAGGCGCCATTTTTAATCTGCAAAGACTACACAGTTTCGAAAAAGGACTTCGCAATTGTTGTGTGCTCGGATTGCGGCTTCGCGTTTACGTCTCCGCGCCCGGAAGATTCCGACCTTGGTGCGTACTACCAGTCCGAGGAATACATATCACACTCTAATACCTCAAAGGGCGTGGTGAGCAAACTGTACCAGATGGTTAGAAAGCGCACTCTGGCAGCTAAGCTTCAAATGATCAACACCCGTGCATCAAAAGGTGCGCTGTTGGATATCGGATGCGGGACCGGCGAATTTTTAAATGCGTGCCAACTCGACGGTTGGAAGGTGCAGGGAATAGAGCCGGGCGAGGCTGCAAGAAAGGCGGCAACGGCAAGTTACAAGTTGACCGTAGGTGAAGAGTCGGCTATCGACATTTTGCCGGAGGCGCACTTCGAGGTCATTACCATGTGGCACGTTATGGAGCACGTTCCAAGCCTTGTGGGTCGAGTGCAGCAGCTGAAGCGCTTGTTAAAGCCCGGAGGGTTGTTGGTCATTGCGGTTCCAAATCGGAGCTCGCACGATGCGGCGTATTACGGAGCCCAATGGGCGGCTTATGATGTGCCAAGGCACTTGTGGCATTTCCGTCCGCAAGACATGAAGCGACTGCTGGTGCAGGGTGGATTTAAACTGGCGGAAACGCTGCCAATGAAATACGATAGTTACTACGTCTCCATGTTGAGCGAAAAGTATAAAACAGGTGCCGTGAATTATTTTGCAGCGGCGTATCGTGGCTGGGTTTCGAATTCCAAAGCAGGAAATGATCGTTGGTCAAGTCAAATCTATTTGTTCCGCCACTCGTAATGAAAGGCTTATACAGCATTGGGTTGCTCGTCGTTTCCAACGTGTTTATGACACTGGCGTGGTATGGACACCTGAAATTTAAAGACTGGCGATGGTTTGAACAGGCGGGGTTGTTTGTGGTAATTCTGATCAGCTGGGGCCTGGCGTTTTTTGAATATTGCTTTCAGGTGCCGGCGAATCGAATAGGCTATTCGGGGAATGCAGGTCCATTTTCAATGATTGAATTAAAAGTTATCCAGGAAGTGATTTCTCTGCTGGTGTTTACGTTTTTCGCTGTGGTTGTTTTTAAAACGGAAGCGCTTCGATGGAATCACTTGCTTGGATTTGTATTCCTCGTGTTGGCCGTATATTTCGTCTTCAAGAAATAAACAATGGAACTATCCTACATTTTAAATCATTTGGGCGAAGAGCGTTCGGAATATTACGGAGCAATAAACCCGCCTGTTTTTCAAACATCGAACTTCTGTTTTCCTTCTGTAGCGATTATGCGCGAACGCCTGAAAACAGAGCTCGAGACGCCTTTTTATACACGCGGTTACAATCCTACTGTTGCGATTTTGCGTAAGAAAATTGCGGCATTGGAAGGCGCCGAAGATGCGCTGGTTTTTTCAAGCGGAAGCGCTGCTGTCGCTGCTGCAGTAATGTCTGTAGTGAAAGCTGGCGATCATGTTGTTGCGGTTCAAAAACCATACAGCTGGACCAACGCCTTGCTGAATTCATATCTCGCAAAATTCGGAGTAACAACTACGATGGTAGATGCTCGTGATGAAGAGCAAATCAGGGCAGCGGCTCAGCCCAACACAAAGCTCATATATCTCGAATCGCCTAACTCATTGACATTCGAAATACAAGATATAACCGCGGTTACTAAATGGGCTAAGAAACTAGGATTAACAACTATTATAGACAATAGTTATAATTCACCGCTGAACCAAAATCCGATTTCGATGGGTGTTGATCTGGTGGTGCATTCTGCAACGAAATATTTAAACGGGCACAGCGATGTTGTTGCGGGTGTTGTTGCCGGAAGTGCAGAGCGAATCGGGAAAATGATGGCTGAAGAGTATATGACACTTGGCGCCATTATCAATGCCCACGATGCTTATATGATTATTCGCGGATTAAGGACATTAGAACTTCGGGTGAACCGTTCGGCCTCATCAGCACAGCGAGTAGCAGAATTTTTAGAGCAACACCCCAAAGTGAGCAAGGTATATTATCCGATGCTGAAAACGAACCCGCAGTTTGAACTGGCACAACGACAAATGAAACAAGGTGGAGGTTTGTTGTCTGTGGAGCTTAACGCAAGCGGAATAGAGGAGGTGGAGGCATTTTGCGATTCGTTGAAATATTTCGTTTTGGCAACTTCTTGGGGAGGTCACGAGTCGTTGTGTTTGCCCATGTGCGCACTGAAGCAGTCGGCGAGCTTGAGCAACGGCTTGGGCTGGAATTTCATTCGCCTGTATATTGGGCTGGAAGATCCCGAGTTATTATTGGAGGATCTGAAGGCCTCTCTGGATTGCGTAAGATGAGAAAATAATAATCGCGCTTAGTAAATTAACACATTGTTTGTTTGCGCTATCCGATATAAAAGAAAGAGCGAGGATTTCGCTGTTGCTACTACCACTCGCTCATTGTTGTGACTCCGGCGGGATTCGAACCCACAACCAACAGAACCGGAATCTGTCATTCTATCCAGTTGAACTACGGAGCCAATATTATATTAGTCAAAAACCTAAAGAACGATTTTCTGCTGAGGTCGCGAAGATACGGCGCTTCGGCCAATTCAATGTGCAGAACCCTTGAATAGTTTAACTTTTTGTTGCTTTGCGGGCAATAATACACACGAAAAAACGTTGGTATACCGCTTGATTTCTGTAATATTGTTAGGTATGAAAAAATGGATTTGCAGTGTAATCGTCCCCCTGTTGTTGCTTGGTTATTCGAGTGCGCAGCAGCTTACTATCGGGCAGTGGGACCTGCATTTGCCTTATACTAAAACCAGGCACGTAACCGGAAATGCGACAACCGTTTATGCTGCTACGGAAAGTGGGCTTTTTAAACTGAATAAGGCCGACAATTCCGTTGATCGTATTTCGAAAATAGACGGGTTGTCAGATCTTGCAATTGGCGCGATCAATTATAACCCATACAACAATGTTTTGGTTATTGGTTACGCGGGAGGAAACGTTGACATTTTGAAAGGCACTCGCGTGATCAATATTTCTGATATCAAACGAGCAGCGATAATTGGTAACAAGAATATTAATCGCGTTTATTTCAAAAATCACCTGGCATATCTTGCCACAGGTTTTGGAATAGTCGTGATTGACACAGAGCGAGAAGAAATTAAAGACACATACATTTTCGGGCCGAACGGAAATAACATTGAAGTCAATGATATTGCAATAGACGACAGCACAATTTATGCCGCAACCGGCTATGGTGTTTATCACGCCAATGTGAATGAGCCATTCCTTAGTTACTACGCAAATTGGTCGCGCTACACCGGAACTCCAACTGGACCATACAATCGTCTGGCATTATTCAGCAACAAGCTCTTCGCGAATTTTTCAAAGCGAATGATCAACATCAACGATATCAATCAGGATACGGTGTATATGTATAATCCGGTATTGAACGATTGGGACACTATGCCGGGTTATGCGGGAGTACATTCGATTTATGATTTAAATGTTACCAATAATCGACTTCATATAGCCACCACTTACAACGTTTGGGTGTATGATCCGGCTTTAAACATTACGGAAATATTTTACGAAACGGGTCCGCAGGGATATATTCAACCGAATGCTGTATATCGCGATGCTACCCATTTGTGGTTAGCAGACCGCGACCGTGGATTGATAAAAATGCCAAATACCTATACCGGAGAAGCCTTTGCTCCTAACGGTCCGGCCAGCAACAATTCGTATTCACTGACATTTTCCAATGGTATTTTAATTAATACTCCGGGAGGAAAAGACGATGCGTGGAACAACGTTTTCAATATCGACGGCGTATCCATTCATTCGCAAGGAATGTGGTCCTTGTATAACCGAAATAATATGCCGGCTATTGACACGGTGTATGATATTCTTTGTGCGGCAATTGATCCGACAAATAGCGCACACATGTATTGGGGTTCGTGGGGAGAAGGCTTGGTTGAAATTCGCAATGGCGCTATTACCAATATCTACGATAACAGCAATAGTATTCTTCAGCGCAAAATAGAATATCAGTGGGTCGGAATTGGAGGAATTCAGTATGATGAAAACGGTGCGTTGTGGATGACCAATTCTCACGTGCCGAAATGCTTGAAGCGACTGAATCCGGACGGAACCTGGAATGAATATGACTTTAGCGGACTTGTTTCCAATGGAACATACGTTGGTCCTTTGATGATTACTTCTACAGGGCAAATGTGGATGCTGCTTCCGCGTCAGGGCGGTTTGTTGGTTTTTGATGATAAAGGAACAGCAACAACATCAGACGACAAGAAGAAGAAGTTGGGCTTTTCGCAAGGCTTAGGAAACCTTCCCGGAACCGATGTGTATTGCATGGTGGAAGACAGAGACGGCGAAATTTGGGTGGGAACAGACAAGGGTATCGGAGTGTTTTACTGTCCTGAAAATATCTTTACAACGGCAGGGTGCGATGCGCAAAAGGTGTTGATTAACATCGGCGGATACAATCAATATTTGTTCGAAAACCAGGTGGTTACTGCAATTGCAGTTGATGGTGCCAACCGCAAATGGGTGGGTACCGAAGGCGGTGGAGTTTACCTGATGTCTGCAGATGGCACAGAGCAGTTGTTGCATTTCACAAAAGATAATAGTCCGTTGTTGTCTGATGTAATAACCGCGATTACTATTGACCCGGCAACAGGAGAAGTATTCATTGGTACGGACAAGGGGCTGGTATCGTACAAAGGCGACGCTATTGAAGGTGAAGAGGAAATGGGTGATGTGTATGCCTATCCGAATCCCGTTCGTCCTGAACACACCGGCCCTATTGCAATTCGCGGGCTGGTAAAAGACGCTGATGTGAAAATCACAGACATTCGCGGAACGGTGATATATCAAACAAAAGCATTGGGCGGACAAGCCATTTGGAACGGTAACAACTTTAATGGAGAGCGCGCTGCAACCGGAGTGTACATGGTATTCATTACCAACGACGACGGAACACAAACCGCGGTTACAAAAATTCTATTCGTGAATTAAACTATGCTTTTGCAAACGCGAGGCATCGTTCTCCAAAGTATTCCTTACGCAGATAATAAAACCATCGTTCGTGTTTATACGGAACAATTGGGGCTGCAATCATACGTGGTAAATATTTCCCGCAGCAAAACAGCTAAGATTAGAGCCGTTGTTTTTCAGCCGCTGAATCAGGTTATGCTGGAGGTGAAACACGATGAAAAAAAACACCTGCACAGCATTCGTGAAGCTGTTGTTAGTCCCGTGTACACTACGATTCACAGGGACATTATCAAGACCACAATTCTGCTGTTTCTTGCAGAATTACTTAATAAAACTTTGCGCCACGAAGAGCCCGATGAACAATTGTATGTGTTCGTAAGCAGCGCCTTGCACATGTTCGACTTAAAGGATGAAGGTTCCGCCAATTTTCACCTCGTGTTCATGTTGCAACTCACGCGCTACCTCGGATGTTATCCGCAAGCGCAAGAAGAAAGTCGCCAACAATGGTTCGATTTAAAGGAGGGCGTTTTCACCACAAATCCTCCGAAACATCCACTGCACCTGCGTCCACAAGAAGCCGAGCAACTTTCTCGCTTAATGAATTTCGGATTTGATGCGATGGAAGATTTGCGCATGACAGGAGCAGAGCGCAGGTTGTTGTTACAACATTTGTTGTCTTATTACGAACTACATATCCCGGGTTTTTCGGGAATGACGGCACATACCATTCTGGAAACGGTATTATCCTAAGCGCGGGTATGATAATTGCTTAAACTATCTGCCTGCAGCACTTCCAGTACGTTGAAATAAATACGGGATTGGATCAACGAAGTCGGAAATGCCAATTTCAATTCCGACTACACGACCTTCTTTAAGAATTAACTTTCCTTTAGTAATGCCCCACATTGGAGTGTTGTAATTCATCAGTACTTCATTGTTGCCGATGTATTGCATGGTGGCGTTAATCATGTCGTGGTTCTGAAACTTTGCGGTTACGTTGCCGGCTTTGTCAACGGCAATGTTCATATTACCGTAAACAGGATTTCCCCAAGGACCCGCAATCTGTTCCGGATTTACAGGCCATGCCGGTTTTTTGGAAGCAGCGTCTTTCCAAGCAGCAACATCACGATCTTCCTTATCGCGAGCGGCCAATGTGTTTTTCAAAAAGATGCTGCTGTAGTTGCGATAAGGATTGCCCACGTATGCATCCAGAATTTGGTATCGCAGGGCAACATACAACGAGTTATAATCCGTGTTGGTAAGGATAGCAAACCCTAAATTCAACTCAGGAATAAAACACGTGTGCGTGAGAAATCCATCTGCAGCGCCACCGTGATAATAGATTTTCTTACCGTAAAAGTCGGCCATTTGCCACCCCAATCCGTAGGCCTGAAAATGCATTCCCGGAAACAGCGCTGACGGATTCGGCATAATGGTTTGTGGTTTGCGTGTTTCTTGCAAAGCCTGAAATGGCACTACTTGCTGCCCGTTGTATTTTCCGCTGTCGAGCTGGCACTGCAGCCACTTGGCTAAATCTTTCACGCAGGAGTTGATCGAAGCAGCCGGACCGATGTTATCAATGTCGTCATAAGGAATAACAACTTGTTTGCCTTCCCAACGAGAGTGTGGTGCTGCTGCATTTTTATCATCCCGAATACCTTTTACGCTAACAGAGGTGCGGGTCATCTGTAACGGCTTCAAAAAGCGTTGTTCAACAAATTGCTCCCAGGTAAGACCGCTTACGTGTTTAATAATGTCGCCGGCAATTACAAACCCCATGTTGTAGTAGCCGTATTTCGCGCGGAAGCCGAATTGAGGCTGGTGTAACCATTGGTGATTGATAAGTTCTTCACGCGATAGTTTGGTGTTCCAGTGGAGCATGTCGCCCTGGAAGGTGCTTAATCCAACACGATTGCACAACATATCGCGAATGGTGACATGAGCGCTAACATATGGATCATTCATGCGAAATCCCGGAATCCAGCGACGTACGGTGTCGTCGAGAGACAAATTCTTTTCAAAGTCGAGTATCGCCAAAGCAGTTGCTGTAAACGCTTTGGAATTCGACGCAATTTGAAACAAGGTCTCTTCATTCACCGGATCTTTCGTGCCGGCTTTTCGTACGCCATAACCTTTGGATACCACAACCTTTCCGTCTTTTACAATGGTAACCGCCATGCCCGGAACGTCCCAGGCTTTCATTTCGCGGTTAGCATAAATATCTAAACTGTCTGTAATAAATGCGGGTTGTTGCGCCGATAAGATCGTTGAAATCCCGGCTGCAATAAGGAATGCGATAAATTTCATAAGCGCGCTTATAAATAGTTGTCAATTAATTCACGGATACAGCCGTTTCCTCCTTTTTTGCGGAGAATAACATGCACCATTTGTTGTACTTCATTTACTGCATCGGCCGGGCAAGCAGAAAAGCCCACGGCACGAATGATGTCTTCGTCGTTTAAATCATCTCCGATATAACACACTTGCTGCAAAGAAATGCCCCATTCCGCGCACCACTTTTCCAGCGTTTGTTTTTTAGGCGTTTGAGACACTTCGAATTTGGAGATGTGTAAACGTTCTGCGCGCCGACGAATCAAATCGGTATTAAAACCATGCGTAATAATTCCTGTATGAATGCCGCGTTGGGCGAGACGACGAATCGCCAAGCCGTCTTTTGCGTTAAACTTTTTAAACTCGTCTCCGCTTTCGGTGTAGAACATGCCGCCGTCTGTCATTACGCCGTCGATATCAAAAACAACGAGACGAATATCTTTACTGCGAAGTACTTCCAGTTGCTGTAAATCGCGCTTCAGGAGCACGTCCAGAGAGATGGAGAAATACTCGGATAATTCTGCCAGCGCTTGAGGACTCGGATGTCCGGCGTCCTTTACACCAAATTGCTCGGATAAAAACTCCTCGGATAAACCGCGTTGTTGAAGAATAAAGCGAATATTGGTGGCGTAGTGACTCATGGTAAGATGAATTAAATAATCGTTCTTCCAATCGCATTAGCTACACTCTTCAGCGTGCCGGTTAATGCGCGGAATTCATCATGGTTGAGTTGCTGCGATGCGTCGGACTTCGCCACCTTCGGATTCGGATGAACCTCAATGAGCAATCCGTCAACGCCCATTGCCACACACGCACGTGCCAAATCGGGAACGCCGTACGCATAACCAATGGCATGGCTCGGATCCAGAATTACCGGACAATTGCTGTATGCTTTCATCCATGCAGCGCCACACAAGTCTAACGTGAAACGTGTTTTCGTTTCAAACGTACGAATGCCACGCTCACATAAAATCACATTAGGGTTTCCGCCGGCTAAAATAAACTCTGCACATTGTACGAATTCCTGCAGCGTAGTTCCGAAACCGCGTTTCAACAATACCGGCTTGTTCGTTTTTCCGCAACGGCGCAAGATGCCGTGGTCGTACATAGACTTGGCGCCGATTTGAATAATATCAGAATGTTCAATGACATCTTCAATGTGCGTGGCGTCACGAACCTCGGTAATGACGTTCAAGCCATATTTTTCGCGCATTTTCGCCAGCAAACGCAAGCCTTCAATGCCCATGCCCTGAAACGTATACGGCGATGTACGCGGCTTATATGCACCTGCACGCAACGTAGAAATGCCCAGCTCTTTCATCAGCTGCGCACTTTGTTCGATTTGCTCTTCAGACTCCACGGAACAAGGACCGCCAATCAGTAAAGTATGATTGGTAGCACCACCTATCGTAACATTGTTAATCGTGATTGTGCGAGTCTCCGGTTTCCACTGTCTGCTCGACAACTGCATGTCATCGTTAAGCACGGTTACTTTTTCTGCAACATCATGATAAGCGACATCCAACTCTTTGGTAGATGATGACGTGATCAGCACGTAGCGTCCGTCGTAATGAATGCAAAATGCTTTTAATTGTTGCGCAATTTCTTGTGCGCGCTGCTCGTTAACCGAGGTTTTTAATTCAATAACCATGTCAGGCTTCGCCTTTAATTAAATTAATAAATGTGAGTGCACCGGAAATCTGTCCTTGATCATTAATGACGGGCAGATAACTGATGGGAAAGTTCTTTGATTTGATGAGACGCAATAATTCAATTACTGTAGCGGACTCACGAATAGTAACCGGTTGTGTGTTGATGATTTCCTGAACGGGAATATGCGGGAGTTTCGCAAAATGTTTAATTAAACCTTTACGGATATCGGCATTACTACTGATACCGGCGAGGCGCCCTTCTGCATCGGACAACATGACAAACCCAAGCTGGTAATTGTCGATTGTTTTTAAAATACTTTCGAACGAGGCTTCGTGCTCAGCCAATACGGGAATTTCTCCGTTGTTCAGCATAAAATCACGAACAGTAAAGAGCGATTCGTTCTCGTAGGTTTTCAGATTTAACAAGGCAAAACCTAAACTCTCTGCTTTAAACAAATACGACCCGGACACCGACGCATAAACACCCATGTTGCGCAGTATGAAAGACACTTCTCCATTAACACCACCGTCCACGTGAATGCGTTTTGTCGGATAGCGTCGTTTGAATTCACGGATTTTTCGGAAGATGTCTTTGTTAAACGAACCTCCGCTTTTCCCCGGAATGGTAGCCATCATCAACATAAAGTCGAAGTTGTCGGCGTACTCATCAAACACGGTAATGTCGCTATTGGCAGTAATCGCAAGTCCTTTGCGCGCTTTAATATCTGCGGGTAATACGAGTTTACTTTTTAGATCTTCGTGTTGAAATGTCACATAATCTACAGGCGTCTCACGAAGTAAATCGAAATACTTTTCCGGTGTTGAAGAGATGATGTGAAGATCAATCGGAGTAGTGCTCCACTCGCGTATTTTTTTGATGTCTTCAAATACACGAACGTCGTCGTTGCAATCCACATGAAAGTAATCGATTCTGTGCGCATCTAATTCTTTCACCACTTCTAGTAAAGGGCGGTCGGTAGAATAAATAGAAGCCGAAATTTTCATGCGGGAACAAAGTTAATTAATATCGGTGGGCTTACCCGAAGAAGAGATAAGTCATAATCACGGCAGCAATCATTCCCGCGAGATCAGCTAACAGCCCGTATCCCAGCGTATATCGCGTTTTTGTAATACCTACTGAACCGAAATACAACGTCACCACATAAAACGTGGTTTCTGTCGATCCTTGAATAATGCAGCCCAAGCGCCCCGGGATAGAATCTGCTCCGTATGTTTTCATGGCTTCCAGCATCAATCCGCGCGCGCCACCGCCACTCAACGGCTTCATCAAACCTACAGGTAACCCCGGAATAAAATCGGTTCTCGGATTGTCCATAAAAATTCCTGCAACAGCAACATAGCCCCACTCAATGCCTTGCAGTACGTAGTCCATCGCGCCGGATGTACGAAACACCACAATAGAAATCAGCATTCCTAAAACGTATGGCAAAAGACCGACGGTGAACTGAAAGCCATCTTTGGCGCCTTCAATGAAACTATTGAAAACATTGAGTTTTTTGTAGGCGCCTACGGCAATAAATAAAATTATTACTGCAAGAATAAAAATGCTGCTGACAAGTTTCGATTGTGTTTCCAGGTCTTCTTTCGACAAGGAGCCAAAATGCCAGATCATGAACGCAATAACACCCGAGAGACCGAGCAAACCGAACAACAGCACAGGATCCAGCAAGTTAATACGCTGACGAATAGTGCACAATAACAAGCCGGCGAGCGAAGAGAAGAATGTTGCTATGATGATGGGCACAAACACATCCGTTGGATTCGCAGCACCTTCTTGTGCGCGATACATGAGGACGGAAATCGGAAATAAGGTGAGCGAGGAGGCGTTGAGTACAAGAAACATGATCATGGAATTCGACGCGCGATCTTTCTCCGGATTCAACTCCTGCAAGCTTTTCATGGCTTTTAATCCCAATGGTGTCGCGGCATTATCAAGGCCCAACACGTTCGCGGAAAAGTTCATAAGAATTTGACCCAACGCCGGATGATCTTTGGGGATTTCGGGAAACAGGCGCCGCATGAACGGACTCACCACCCGCGACATGTATGCAATAACACCGGCCTGTTCTCCGATTTTCATCAGGCCCATCCACAGTGTCATGATGCCGACAAGCCCAAGAACAATGTCAAACGAGGTTTTGGCCATGTCGAATAAGGCTGTCAGCATATCGGGCATCACGGCGTAATCGCCCAATGCCATGCGTACCAATGCAATGACAAAACCGATAAGGAAAAACGCAACCCAGATGTAATTAAAAACCATGTTCCCGTAAATGTAGGACGATGCCGCTCAGAATGAAGTCGTTAGCGCAAAGGTTACCAACAATGAAAGTTGAATATCCCGCAGATCTTCTCAGGATATAGTAAAATCGATCGATTTGAGCAAAAAACAACACCAAAACTTGCTAACAAAATCGCTTCGAAATTCACGCTTTTTGCTTCGATTTTTAATACTATCAACAATCTATCAACACCGCGAAAACAAAGGGCTTCAGCGGATATATTTGTTGTCTATGGAACAACTTTCTCTGATTCCGCCCGCCCTACGATCATCGCGGAGCTTACACTTTCCGAAAATTCTTCGTGAACGCTACAACCTTTTGGTGCCGCGTCAGGAAGACGGATTGATTGTGTTGGCGTTGTATCAAAAGATTCGTGCGGGCACTATCGAGCGCTCTTTCCCCGAGCGCATCATCATCGAAACGATTAAGCAGGTATACGTTGAACTGAGCATGACATCTGCGCGTGGTGAAGAAACGCAGAAGTATGATGAAACCTTGCACCGCCTATTGCGCCACTTCCTCGATAAAAACATAGAAGAAAAAACGTATCAGCTGAGCGCATACGCAGAGAACTTCTGTGATATGCTGGAGCGTGAGGTTCACACGGCAATCAATCCATCGCAAATTCAGAAAACGTTTACGGACTTGTTGATGCTGCTCTCTGTGAAACTCGAGAACATGGAGGATTTCCGTCACTGGTATCACACACAGTTTTTCAAGCACAAAAACGACATCAGCGCACAGTTGCGTTCCTTGCAAAATCAGATTGAAGAAACCATCGAGCAACTGAACGAGCTGGTTAAAAACGAGCAGGATAACTTCCGCGAAATGTTGATTGGTTGCGAAGCCTTGTTGGATCGAGTGAAAGAACAAGCGGACAAATTGTCCAGCGCGTTTTCTTCGAAAGATGATATCAAGCAACTGCTGGACGATGCAACGTTAACGGATGAATTCGAGTTTCGCGAAATGAAGCGCGAAGTGCGTTTGTACTTCAAGGACATTGAATTGCGATTGATCAACGTGTCGCATACTATCGACCGCATCAAGCCGAAGATTAACAAGCTGTATAACGACTTCGAAAAGCGCGACTTCGATCGTAAGATCGAATCGTTTTTGATTTATATGCTGAAGAATTCTACCAGCAAGTTTGGTCGTTCCAAAAAGTTGGTAGGGCGTACGGTACATGATGTAGAAATTACACTGCCGAAAAATATTCAGACGAAGGACATCTACATGGATCGTTCCAAGTTGTTAACGCTGGATTACATGCAGTTGCTGGAGCCACCTCCGGTACAGTTGCAGTCGCACGATTTTGATGAAGAAGATTTGAAGCGCCAGGCGATGATTCGTCAGCAGCAAATTGATCGTGAGCGTCGTATCGAACACTGGTATGAAAAGATTTCTTCCGATTTGGAGAAGAAGAAGAAAGTCAACTTCGGAGAATATTACTATCAGATTTTGCATAAAGACAACGACTTCGAGCAGGCAATTAAAACAGCAACGCTCGTGTTGAAAGAGTTTACCAAGAAAGAAGGATTTGAAGTTTCAGTATCGGAAGAGTTTGTGCTCGACCCAAAACAACCAAACATCGGAATATGGAAAATGCAAGTAAAAAATACGGGTTCTTAGAAACAGACGAAGCAGAAAATCTGTTTGCAGAACTCGATTTTATATTGAAGAGTGGGCAGCACATTCAGAATTATCCGCACCAAACAGAATTCTTCAACTTTTTAGAAAAGTATGAAGACGAAATTCGTTTGTATTACAGGAACTTGTTCCACGTACAACTCGTGGGTAAAGGAACAGATTACACACGCTATTTCTTCCTCGATATGGACGAAGAGAGTCGCGGTATTGTTAAATCACGTGCGAAAAAACTCGCTCCGGAATACACCTTACTGGGTATTTTGTTGCTGAAGATTCACCGCATTGATAAATATTTCATCAACGATATTTATGTGCCCGATTTCATTCAACTGATCAAGAGCAACGAAGAGTACAAGAATTACATCTATGGCTTATTCGCGAAGCGTCGTGAAAAAGAAGCAACAGAAATTGACGAAAGCACGATTGACGAATGGGTGCGGAATTCACTGATGCAATTTGAGCGTTTAGGCTGGATTCATTTCGATCCGCGTAACAAAGAGTTGTTTGAGATTATGCCATCCATCGATCGCTTGTTCACCATGTATTCGTACGAGATTCACAACATCGACCGACTTATTGACGAGACCAATGCAATTGAGGAAACCACGGGAGGCCTATATCCTGTGGAAGGTGGCGATGGAGCAGAATAATACGCACGCATTCAAAACATTTTAGACAGAGATGAAACAATATCCAAGAATATTTTCCCTTTCCACAGTAGGTGTTATTTATCACAACAACTGCGATTATTTATTGCACCCGTTGCGCACGGACTTCACAGGGGGCTCGGGTTCGGGAAAGTCTGTAGTTGCCGATTTGCTGCAGTTAATTTTCGTCGCGAAAAAAGAATACTGGGAATCCGGAACCGATGTAATGACCACAGAAAAACGTACCGTTGAAGGTATCGTTTTGAAACAAGGCGGCGAACAGGGCAACATGGCGTATGCGTTTGCGAACGTTGAAGTGGAAGAAGGGAAGTACATTATCATCGGAACGCATATTCAAACTAACGCGCGCTCTATTTATCCGTTTATCATTCAGAAAGGATTTGACTTCAATCCTGAAGGAGGAATGAATTTGGAACCGATGTCGAAGTTTTTGTTGTACCGCGATTTTCTTCCGGGCAATCAAATTCTTCCCATTGATAAATTAAAAGAGCATTTCGAAAAGCTCGGCTACAACATGCGCCATTTCAACAACCGCACGGCCGAGTTCCATCGTACGCTATTCAACAATGGCATTCTTTCAACAGACTTAAGTCACGATGAAAAGAAGCTGAAAACATTCGCGCAAATTATTCAGTCGTTCTCTCGTGGTAAAGGAGTTGGAGCAAAATCAGAAGACTTGAAAAACTTCTTGTTCTCCAACGATGACGACCAAAACAAAGAATACGAAAAGCGCAAGAAGGAAATTGAAGAAGCACACGAGGAATACAAGCGTCGCGCGCGGGTATATGAAACCGTGAAGTTGAAGAAAGATCGTTTGTTGAGTTTGCTGGAAGACAAAAAGAAACGCGATGCAGCATTGCACCGTTCACTTTTGTTGGAAACCGGATTTGCCTATCAGCAGCGTGAAGTTGTAGGGAAAGATTTGATTCGCACACAGAAAGAAGTGGCGTATGTGAACTTGCAGCAAATCATGCTTGAGCAACGTGTGAATGAGTTGAACATGGAAGCGGTGGAGCGCGAACTCGACAGCATTTCCGGAGAGCGTGAGCGTTTAGAGAAGGAGTTGGAGAATAAAAAGAAGCAACGCGAATTCGCAGAAAAAAACAGAGCGTCGTATGAAAAAGCATACACCATTGCTCAGTCGGAATACGATGAAGCAAGTGCCAAATGGACGCGTGTAAAATCGGCGGAAGGCTGGCTGAAAATTTATAAGACAGCAGAAGGTGTTCGCGAACAGTTTGCGAAACAGGAAAAGAATGCACGCGACAAAGAGCGTTTGTTGGACTTTGATAACCTCCTCGATGAGCGCGACATTTACGACTTATTCGTGAATTCAACTTGGTCGCAAGATTATCGTCTGGCGCAAGCAGAGTACGATGGTGTGATGGATCAACTCGACAGCGAAATTCACCGACTCGAGCAATTGTTGCCGCTATTCGACAGCGACAATAAAGATTCAGTGGTGCAATGGGCAATTCGTAATGCCGGCAAACTAACGAAAGAAGAAGAGTCGGTGTTGATGCACTTCAAAACATTAAGCACGAAGAAACCATCGGAAGGAAAAGACGGAATGCGCTACGTTCCTGATCCGGAAGGCATTTACAAAAATGTAAAAGTGTTGGATAAGACCGCGGACGGATTCTGGATTGACCTTGGTGGTGTGCGCGAATTTGTTCATGTTGTGCAAAAGCAATTATTCAATAATCCGGATACGATTGAGAAGGAGTTGAAGAAATACGGAGATACGATAGAAAAGGAATTAGAGAAGCTGAGCGCTGAACGCGACAGCTTGCGCGGCTTGCGCGATCAGTTGGTGGAATTCGGATTTAATCAGCAGTTGTCGGATATCTGGTTGCGTCGTGATGAAATCGTGAAATTTGAACCGGACGAGTCGTTGCAAATGCAGAAGGAAGAATTCGATCAGGTGCTGGAGCACTTCACCAATCCGAAGAACAACTTGCGTATGCAATATGATGAAGCCAAGAAGAACTGGGAAGATGCGTTACAGAAACTTCGCGAAGCGGATGACATCATTGCGAATTCTCAGGGAAGTCTGCAGGCTATCGACGGACAAATTCGTCAGCTCGATTTAACGCAGTTGCCGGAGAAAGAGCGCGAGGCAAAGAATTTCCGTCAGGAGAAAAAAGCACTCGAAGAGCGATTTAAAGATTGGTTGGCGGATGTACAGACTTATCTGAAAGCATCGGAGGGAGAACAAAGCCAGGTGAAGGTAAATCAGGAAATTCGTGCAATAGAGAAAGAACACGGCTCCAGTGCGAAGATGGTGTACAATGCGTTCTCGCAGCGCCTGCAGGAAATTTCTCGTCGCCAGGGTTCATTGGAGCAGCGTTTAATCGGGCTGATGGAACAGATGCCATCGCTGGAAGGACGTTATACAGAATCGTTGAAGAAGTACGAAGAAATTATCGGACCGTTTAAGCCGGAAGAGCTGACAGAGCAAGTGGAAGAGAGTGTGGTGAACAAGGTGAAAGTAACCGTGATTACTACGCAGAAGGCATACGAAACCAATTATGAAGGGGTTTTATACGACGAGAAATTCCAGATTGAAGACGAGCGTCTGAAGGGTAATCATCGTTACGATTTCCAGACTTTAGCAGAAGTGATGTTGCCAAAGATTGTACAAAACCCGGATCGCATCGAAGAGGATCTGGCGGGCGATGTAGAAGAACACTTGCGCATCATCAACCAGAAGATGAACGAAATCAACGACCACAAGTTGAAGATCATCAACGGCATCTTCTCTAAGATTGAAGAAGTGTACAGCGAATACCGCGATCGCATTGACGACATCCGCGAGTTCTTCCGTCAGAATAAAATTTCCGGTGGTCACTACGTGGAAATCAACTTCGATCCGTCCAAAGCATATCCTATTTCCTGGATTAGAAATTTGAACAAGGAAATTTCAGCGAAAGCGCAGAATGTGGGCTTGTTCAAGATGTTCGAAACAGAGAACGAAGGCGCAGATGCAATTATTCTTCGCGCGTTCCAGGCGCACAGCGATGGAAAGAATGTGAAGCCGGACATTCGTAAGCTGACGAATCCGAAATCATATTTCGATTTGTCCATCAGTTTGAAAACGCCGAAAGGTGAAGATGCACCGGGATCGAACGGTCAGAACTATACGATGTTGGCCTTGTTGTGTATCGCACGTTTATCCATCATCGACACCGACAAGCTGAGTCGCAAAGACCGCAAAGTCAAGCGCGGTGTGCGTTTCATGGCTATTGATGAGGTGGCGGGATTGGGAGAAAACTTCGACATGCTATATGAACTGGCGAAGAACTATGACTACCAGATTCTCACAATGACAATCGATCCGATTGGTCGTTTTGAAGAAGGCAAGCAGAACATTTACACGCTTCGCAAGAACAACAATCCGGAATACCACAACGTGAATCCTACGCCATTGGCGCAATTCAGTTACGACAAAATTGTTGAGCGACTGGAGGATTATATTCACCAGCTGCAGACGCAGAACTAAGCAAAAAAGGTCGGACAATGTCGTCCGACCTTTTTTATTTCAAGTTTTTTACCACGCTATTGCTTTTACTCTGTCGCTAAACAGTTTTGTTGGCATTACGGGTTTGTTAAAGTTGAGATAGAAGTTGCCCGCTAATTTCGTGGTGCTGTTATGCGCCAGCAACGCTTTGCCTGTGGTTTTGCGCACAAACTAGGCGCATGCCGATAAATCGCGTGCTTTTTCACTGATGACGTTAAAGTTAGAGGAGGTAACTAATACCGCATATCGGCGTGCGCAAAACAAATGTTCATTCACTTGCTTAATCTGATACAGCGCAGCTTCATCGATGAATGCTCTTTCGTTCATGCGCGTTTCAGTGGTGTCATCCGCAATTTGCAAAACCACACATGTTGGCAGCGCCACACACTGATATCCGTCCGAAGACAGTTCAACAATAATGTTGTTTGCTACTGCTGCTGTCACCCTATAATTTAAACGACAAGCCGAAGTTGATCATCGGAAACCACGAGCCGTAACCGCCCTCAACAAATGCGCCAATGTTGGATGTGAAGTAGTAGTTAGCACCGGCGTGAATCGCCCATCCAAATCCACCTTTCAATGGCTCCTGAACATAGTTGTATTCACCAAACGGAGTTGCTTTGGTGGCGTTCATTCCAAATGGAATTGCTACGTACGGATCTAATTTCGGATGACCCATAGGCACGTGGAAAGCAGGACGCAATGCCAGCTGTGTAAATTTATGATTGTATCCGTAAGAGTTGCTTGGAACAGTAACGTCCTGAATAGTTACCTTTTCTGTGTACATACCGTACCAAACACCAATTCCTAAGAAGTCGGTAACGCCATACTCTGCACGAATATTAATTGGGAAACCCTTGTCGTATTCGTTAGTTCCGTAAATGGAATAATCCGATTTAGAATAGTTGCCATTCACCACAAATCCGGCACCCGCAGAAGCCCCGATTTGTCCGGCCTTGAAAGCAACTTCTTTGCCTCTTTTTTTCTTTTTACGACGCTTCTTCAGCGTTTCTGCATCTGCGGAGCCAACGGCAACTACCAACGCCAGAAGTGTTGTAATAATCGAGCGAAAATTCATGTGTG
>Ga0315899_10002847_pt1 | contig 18973 bp, 15 predicted proteins | sample LakEriMetagenome_2_FD_203518 | JGI IMG/M metagenome (GOLD analysis project Ga0315899, IMG submission 203518) | Freshwater fungal communities from buoy surface, Lake Erie, Ohio, United States - Buoy 4 MA112 | ecosystem: Environmental > Aquatic > Freshwater > Lake | place: USA: Lake Erie, Ohio... | reverse complement strand
TAGCGAATAAATCCCCAGTCCATTGGATGAATAAAATTCTATGCAACTCTGTGCGAGAGTCCCACAACCACCACCTGGCGCGCTAATCAGAGTCTGCACACCAAGGTTGGCGTAATCAGCGCTATCTCCATCAATGCTGTGAGCCGTAACCGCAATCGTACCTGTACAGTTTGCGGGCTGATTCACTTCGCTGTAGCCGCCATTACCCGTCGAGACCACCACGATGGCGCCAGCCGCATTGACATCATTAATCGCCGCTTGAAACGCTCTGGAACACGATCCTGCCAAACCTAAACTAAGATTGATGATGCGCGCTGGATAAACATTTTTAGGTGCGCCAGGGACACTTAAGCCAGCGGCCCAACGCATTCCATCAATAATGTCGGAGGTATATCCGCCACATTTACCTAACACCCTAACTGGAACTATCCGAACATTGGGCGCCATGCCCGTACCGTACAAGCCATTGTTCATCAGTGCCGCAATGGTTCCCATGACATGCGTACCATGCCAGCTTGAACGTGCAGCCGGCCATCCGTTACCGCATTCATTGGCACGCACAAAATCGCCCGGATCGCTAGCATCTGCATCACGTCCGTTACCATCATTGGCCATCGTAACGCTGCTAACAAAATCATAGCCTGGCAGCATGGCTTGCAAATCCGAATGAGGACGATAACCCGTATCAAGTACGGCAACATCAATTGCGCCGCTACCTAGAGTGATATCCCACGCAGGTGGCAGATCTGCTCCACCTAAATTACTGGAGATAGGCATCATGAAATGCCACTGCCCAGGTGAGCTTGAGTAACCAGGATCATTCGGTGTCATGCCATGCGCTTGCATGAGTAAATCAGGTTCAGCAGATTCAATCTCTGGATTGTCTGCTAGCTTTGCCGCAAGCGATTGCGCTTCTTCTGCAGAGACTGCTTTATCCAATTGAATGAGATGGGCTTTTCCGGAAAGTTGCCTCTCAACGCGCAGGGGCACTGTAGCGATGTTTGCTAAATGACTGTCATTGCGGCGTTCAAGTTGGTCAGCGAGTTGCTTACCGCGCCTTGCGTTCGGTGTGATGATTAACCGATCAACTTCTCTGGGAACCACGAGATGGTTGGATAATCTGGGCCGCAACCCAGCTTTTACCTCTGGCTTTTGGATTTGTGCAAAACCATCTGCCCCAAATGCCAGCTGAAAAACAGTAAAAAGAGCACCGACAATCCGTACACATTGTCGGGAAAAGATACGCATGTAATCCAAGCTGAAACTGATCGATGAGTCTGACTGTATCAGTTGTGATTTTTTTTATTGCTGAAAAATGAAGGTGATTTACCGCTGTGTTCTGAGCAAAGAAAAAGGGCAGGCTGCGAAATGCCAGCCCACCCTTTAAATGATGACATCTAATTTATCAGAGACCCGCAGCGGCTTTCAATGCAGCAGCCTTGTCGGTACGTTCCCATGTAAATTCAGGCTCTTCACGACCAAAGTGACCGTAAGCAGCACTCTTACAATAAATGGGACGCAGTAAGTCCAACATCAAAACAATACCTTTAGGGCGCAAATCAAAATGCTCACGAACCAGTGACTCAATTTTTTCATCACTGACTTTACCGGTGCCAAAAGTCGTCACCATGACAGAAGTAGGTTTCGCAATACCGATGGCATACGAAATCTGTATCTGGCAACGCTCAGCCAAACCAGCTGCAACTATATTTTTTGCCACATAACGACCTGCATACGCAGCAGAACGGTCAACCTTGGAGGGATCTTTACCAGAGAATGCACCGCCGCCATGAGGAGCTGCACCACCATAGGTGTCGACAATAATTTTTCGTCCTGTGAGACCGCAATCACCTTGTGGGCCACCGATAACAAAGCGACCGGTAGGATTAACTAAAAAGCGGGTGCCGTTAAGCCATTCCTTAGGAACGACTGGTTTTATAATTTGCTCAATGACGGCTTCTTCTATCTGCTTGTGCTCCATTTCTGGCGCATGCTGAGTTGATAAAACGATCGTATCGATAGAAACGGGCTTGCCATCGACATACTTGAGTGTTACCTGTGATTTTGCATCCGGACGCAACCACGGCAAGCGACCGTCTTTGCGCAACTGCGACTGTCTTTCAACGATGCGATGCGCATAGTGGATAGCCGCTGGCATCAGCTCAGGTGTTTCGTTGCAGGCATAACCAAACATCAGACCTTGGTCACCCGCACCTTGGTCCAGGTCGATCCCTTTGCCTTCATCTACGCCTTGTGCAATATCTGGCGACTGTTTGTCATAGCAAACCATGACTGCGCAACCGCGGTAATCAATACCAAAATCAGTGTTGTCATAGCCTATGCTTTTAAGCGTATCGCGGGCTACTTTGATGTAATCCACATTTGCCGTGGTGGTGATTTCGCCAGCGAGCACTACTAAGCCGGTATTACAAAGTGTTTCAGCAGCTACGCGCGCGCGCGGATCTTGATCAAGAATGGCATCAAGGATAGCGTCGGAAATTTGGTCGGCTACTTTGTCCGGATGACCTTCGGACACCGATTCGGAAGTAAATAGATATTCGTGTGACATGCAAGCTCCTATTGAAAAGATTGACAACATGTCGCGGCAATCTTTCGAGCCTGCGACGCTTTAGCGAAATTTGTAGACCGCCTCGCAAGTTGTCTGATTAACTCGGCGGTGAAAACTTTCGTGGTATTTTACGCGTCTCGCACGATTTGAGCAAAACTTCCGTTTACCTTTCACGCATGCTGCTGCGCATTTTCCAGATTTTAGCTTTACTGCCGCTGCCGCTAATGCATACATTGGGTGCTGGTGCAGGTTGGTTGACCTATGCCTTCTCAAAAGCATACCGCAAGCGTATGAAATCCAATTTAACGCAAGCAGGCTACATGTCAGTGCTAGTTCGTACTATTACAGAGTCAGGTAAAAATCTTTTTGAATTACCTTTCATCTGGTGTGGCACACCTGTGCGTGTCTTGCGATCTGCTCAAGTGCATAATTGGCAAATAGCCCAAACTGCCATCGACAGCGGGCGCGGTGTAATCTTTTTGACACCGCATCTGGGTTGTTTTGAAATCATCGCGCAAGTGATAGCTAGTCGATCGCCACTAACAGCGCTCTATCGCCCACCACGTATGGCTATGCTTGAGCCCTTGCTGCAAAAAGCACGAGAGCGTTCTGGATTAACACTGGCACCCGCCAACATGTCTGGCGTTCGTACACTGCTTAAAACGCTGCGTAAAGGTGGTAGTGTCGGGCTCTTACCCGACCAAGTACCTAGTGCTGGAGAAGGCGTATGGACATCCTTCTTTGGCAAACCAGCTTACACCATGACACTGCCAGCCAAGTTAGCGCAAATGAGTGGTGCGGTACTTATTTTGTCGTATGCAGAACGACTACCCCATGGCAAAGGCTATAGCGTGCATTTTGTTCCGTTTAACCAGACATTAACGGGCACGCCAGAACAACAAGCTGGCACCTTGAACACCGCTATGGAAAATTTAATCGCTCGTTGTCCCTCACAGTACTTTTGGAGTTACAACCGGTACAAAGGTACGCCACCCGTTGGTAGCTCCAATGTGAGTGTCACGTCATGAGATTACTTTTGATGATCATGTGGCTACTTCATTGGCTACCGCTGCCTATCCTCGGACGGATAGGAAAACTCATAGGCAGCATTTTATTTATCTTTGTAGCCGAGCGACGCCACATCACGCTGACTAATTTGCGACTGTGTTTTCCTGAGATGACAGAAAAGCAGCGCGTAGCTATCGCCCGCACACACTTTCAGGGATATGCGCGCAGTATCTTAGAGCGCGGAGTACTTTGGTGGGCTTCAACTGATCGTCTGCGTCGATTAATCAAAATCACACCATCGGTACCGACGAAATTAGCGCAAGAACGTCCCACTATTTTTCTTTGCCCTCACTTTGTATGTCTGGAAGTCGCAGGCACGGCAATCACCATGGCAGGGCCTGCATGTTCTATTTATGTTCGTCAGCACAGTGAACTCTTTGACAGAGCACTTCGTAAAGGCAGATTACGTTTTACGACAGATGAACGAAATCTGCTGGCGCGCAATGCTGGTATTAAACCTATTATTCGCGCGATGCGCAGCGGCCGACCTTTTCTGATGTTGCCCGATATGGATTTCGGTCGCAAGGAATCGATATTCGTTCCATTCTTTGGTATACCTGCCGCCACCTTGACAGCACCTGCACGGCTTGCAGCAGCTACAGAAGGTCAAATCATTCCTGTGATTACACGATTTCAACCAGACTATCGCGGTTGGGAAGTTCGATTTTTCCCACCTTGGGAAAACTACCCCGGCCCCGACATCGAGGCAGCGACTCGCCACATGAATTCTTTCATCGAGGAGCGCATACTGGAAGCGCCCTCGGAATATTTTTGGTCACACAAACGATTTAAAACTCGACCTGAAGGCATGCCACGTTTGTACGACTAAAGTGGGTAGGGATTCATTGCTTTGTTCATTTTCAACTCATGTATTCCAGTCGTATTCTGTTTTTCAGGCCACACTTAATTCAGCCTGAGTACTTTTTTTTCTTAGACTTCCTGTTCTACCATCAACGAAGACTATCTTGTATCAACAGCAGCAAAATTTGCTTGGTCATCTTTATTCTTTTTTTTAAAGCACCTAAATCATCATCAACTCGACACCGGATTTACTGACTTGTACATCTGATAAGTTTACTTAAGTCGTGTTCATAAGCTTTCACTAGGCTAAATCGCAGCCCCCATGAGAAAATTCCTTCAACCTTTTACCATTTCCCTCATAGCTCTGCTAACCCAGCCAAATAACTTCGCTCTTAAAAAGCACTTCAAAAAAATAGACGATGAAACTTAAATTCACAAAAATGCACGGTGCAGGAAATGATTTTGTTGTGGTTGATGCTATTAGTCAGTCCGTTAGCTTGTCGACCGAACAATGTCGTTCCATTGCTGATCGTCGGTTTGGTATCGGCGCAGATCAAATTCTGGTAGTTGAAAAATCTACTACACCTAATGTTGATTTTCGCTATAGGATCTTTAATTCAGACGGAAGTGAAGTAGAGCAGTGCGGCAATGGTGCTAGGGCCTTTGTAAAATTTGTTGTCGACAAAGGACTGACTGAACGACGTGAAATTCGCGTTGAAACCATGTCTGGAATTATTTCACCACGTCTCGAAGATGATGGTCATATCACCGTGGATATGGGTCCACCAGTATTTGATACATCCAGAGTACCCTTCATTTCAGCTGACTTAACCCCTGCTAAAGAACATGGCGCATATGTCTGGCCAGTAGAGATCAATGGTAAATCGGTACTGCTCTCTGTACTCTCCATGGGCAACCCACATGCCGTACAAATAGTCAATGATGTTGATACTGCACCAGTATCTATGGATGGCCCTGTCATTGAGCATCATTCACGCTTTCCACAGCGTGTAAATGCCGGTTTCATGCAAATCTTGGACAGGCAAACTATTAAATTGCGCGTTTACGAACGGGGCTCTGGAGAAACTCTATCGTGCGGCTCAGGCGCCTGTGCGGCTGTGGTGGCCGGTATCGAATTAGGTCTTTTGGATTCACCAACCAACGTCGCAACTCGCGGTGGACAGTTGAGTATCAGTTGGCAAGGTCCTGGCCAGTCAGTAATGCTAACTGGGCCGGCAGTCAGTGTGTACGAAGGTACTATCGATGTCTGATCTTAGGACCTTATTTTAGTGCACGGCTAGTTCATCGACGCATCAAACTAAATTCAATATTTTCACGTCTGGCACCCATTAGGCTACGAAAGCGATAAAGCCGCTGTCGGTAATTTCCCTCAGTGCTCAATGGGGTTCCGTCTCCCGTATCAAATACGCGGGCAGCATGATCAACCGCCTGTCTTTGATCCCCTGTCAGTATAGGTATTAATCGACGCCGACTGCGCGGATGTTGTTCACGTATATCAATTTCCAAGCAATGCCCATGGTCTGCTGCCTGCACATCAATCAGCAGAGCTTCAGCTCGGGTCAAACCAAACAAGAAACCTAGCTCAATGCGTGCAGCAAGAAATGGATACTGACTAATCATTTCTCGTGTAAACGCTTTTTTAGCGCTAGTTGCCCAGTCTGCCCTGCGAATCGGCGGTACGATTTTATTGAGCAATTTCTGTGCATCTTCATTGCCATGACCTGCTGCCTTTAGTAACCAATACACAGCCTTGATGTCGGATCGCGAATCGAGCCGCCTTTGTCGCCAAGCCACCAAACCCATTTCAATTTGCGCGCGCAGATGTCCAGCAATTGCAGCCATCTCAAGATATTTACGTGCTTCAGCCACGCTGCGCCGTGAGAACTCTGGCTTGAGAAATATTCGGGACAACGCATATGAAGCTCTTGCCTCACCCTTTTCAGCGGCTTGAGAAAGCCAACGAATAGCTTTTTTATAATGAGCCACACCATTGATTTGTTTTAAGCGCGCGCCATTTTCATCCATGCGCGCTATCCACAGTCCGTACGCGAGTTGCGAACAGCCCTGACCACTCTCGGCTGCCAATCGTAAATAATGTTCGATTAATCGACTATTAGGATCAGACGTCATTAACAAGGCCTGAGCACTCCGTTCGAGTAATTCTGATTCTGTCTTAGTGCACAACTGCCTTCGTGCAGAATTTCTGCCTGTTCGTCTTTCTATGTCTTGAGCCAGTGGTAAAGTCCATAACAAAAATTTCAAATAATCTTGAGCAGCCCAAGCACACTCTGCGAGTGCATATTGAGCTTCAATTACTCCGCCTTTAGCGGCGCGCGTTGCCCATTCAACTGCAGCATTGAATTGCTCCCCTTCGGTGATGTTAGCTTCGACTGGGCGTACATTACTTTTGCTTTCGCGTATACCTAATTGCTGTGCAAGTAACCATTGAGCATCTGGTAAACCCGCTTCTGCAGCTGCTTGCAGTGCTCGCATTGCTTTTTGTCGCAACGAGTAATCGGCTCTAGCCCAGGCGGAAAAAACTAGTAGTGCGAGCACGAGTCCCGCTTTAGCAATCCCTCCATCAAATGCACGTTCATACCAAAATGCCACGCGCAAAGGATCCGATGATTGTCGGGCAACGTCGAACGGAACATTGGCACCAATGAGTAACCAAGCATCCGCCTGATTATTTTCTGCTGCTTTTTGTAGCCAGTGCAGCGCCGTTGAATGACTTTGAGGCAAGCCTCCACCACCAAACAGGTAGCGCTTGCCCAGAGCGAGCTGTGCTGGCGCTTTGCCTGCGCGTGCAGCTCGGATGATGAGTAATTCCTCTCGATTGGCCATGGATGATGTGGGGCTGCCCCTGAAAAACCTCGTTAAACGCATACGAAAAATCCGTGACTGCGCTTGTCTGATAAATGAGCCCACACCGATCTCTTTTAAGTTTGAGACGGTGTGAACACGCCGTTCTGGTGTTATCAAAATAAGAACTGAACTTTGCGCTTCGAGGAGGGGTAGAGTCAACGGCGTTTAGTGCCAATAAAACAACAGGGTTGTGGCATAAGTCTCTTTTTGTCCTAAAGGCTTTTTGCAAGATCACCGAAGTTAGAGATGTTTCTTTTTTAGAAATTATTGTTTCCCATATCCGACCCGAGCGGATTTTCAACAAAACTTCGATATGGGGATACAAAAATGAAAAAATCACTTAGTGCGCTGGCTTTAGCTGGCGCGTTTGCCAGTGCCGCGCAGGCACAAACATTAGAGATGTATGGCATTGTGGATATGGGATTTGTGCAAGAGAGCGGGGGTCCGACCGGGCCAAATAGCTCTACGCTTCCTGAAGGCACCATCAACAAACTCACCAGCGGCGCACAATCCGGCACTCGCCTAGGCTTTAAAGGCACCGAAGATTTGGGAAACAATCTAAAGGCGCTATTCGTGCTCGAAACCGGCATCGCTGCCGATAGAGGTGGATTTAACCAAGGCCCCGCTCCGCAAGGTTTAGGATTCGCACGCCAAAGCTTTGTTGGTCTGCAAAGCGACATGGGCACGATCACTATGGGCCGCCAGTACTCGCCTTACTTCCTTACTATGCTGGTCGGTGACCCCTTCGCAGCGGGCATGGCAGGTGCGGCGCAAAATATGCTGATGCCGGGCATTAATATTCGTATGGACAACGCTGTGAAATACACCTCGCCCGTGTTCTCAGGTTTTAGTGGTGAAGCAGCGTATGGTTTTGGAGAGCAGCCAGGTACCAATAGCAAAAGCAGACAATTAGGCGCTTACCTCAGCTACAGCGCTGCCCCAGTCAATATCAGACTAGGGTATCTGAAAAAAAATACTGACAGCGCCACAACATCACCTGAAACCAGGGATGTAACCAACTGGATATTGGCCGGCAATTGGGATGTGAAAGTCGCCAAACTGTTTGCTGCTTTCACTAACAATGACGAAGCGATTTACACCCCAATTCGTCGTAAGAGCAAAGATTACCTTGTAGGTGCCCAGGTGCCATTCAACAAACATACGTTCATCGCATCTTACATCTATAAAGATGGGGACGAAGGCATGACTGGCAATGCAAACCAATTGGCTTTTGGATATACCTACACCATGTCTAAGCGTACCAATCTATATGCTGCCTGGGGACGTATCAACAATGGAACAAATAGCGCTCTAACTGTCGGCAACAACTCCGATCCAGGTTATGGCGACAAAGCGCTCAACCTAGGCATACGTCACATTTTTTGATCTAGTCATAACAGGGGCTAACGGAATTAAGTGTTAACCATTTGAAGCTGCGCACCTTAAATTCTGATTAGTACGTCAATTGATTCGCTGGATTTTTTAGTCGTTTAATCTCCTCTGTAGTTTTGTGGGCACCTCAGGGTGCCCTTTTTTATATTCACGCTCCTTTTTCATACCCAGCTACAATTCGGGGATTCCTGAATTTTCGATGACTACTGATTGCCCCATCATGACCGTTACCCCCGATGCCCACTCCGTTGCACTGTACTTGGAAGATCATCCCAATTTTTTCGAAGATCATCCCGACCTGATTGCTAGCTTTAAGCTAACGACCGCACTCGGTGGACGTACTGTTTCGCTACAAGAGAGACAAGTCGAAGTACTGCGCGAAAAAATTCGTAACCTGGAGCTTCAGCTAGTCAATCAATCGCGTTTTGCCAAAGATAATGACAACATCATGGTAAAGATTCATCAATGGACGTTGAAACTTCTCGCCACTCGATCAGAACCGCAGCCTGAGGCTATGCTAGACAGCCTTCGTGGCGTCTTTAATGTTCCAACTGCGAGTCTGCGTGTATGGGATTCTGCCGTCGCATTGCCACCAATGTGGCACGAAGCACCAGATCTGGAAGCAGCTAAAACACTCGCCTCTCAACAAGCAAATCCCTATTGCGGCTTATCTTCAGCGAAGCCTGGTGTGGCATGGCTGACCAATCCTGACTCTGTAAAGTCTATTGCGTTGATCCCGCTACGCGCGACAGGTGCGGCAACAAGTTTTGGCTTATTGGTTCTTGGCTCGCAAGACGCTGCGCGCTTTACGGCAGAAATGGATACACATTTCTTGCGGCAGATCGGCGAAATTGCCAGCGCCACCGTGCATGGATAGCCACGCTGAACTCACTGTCAACGCTGCCGACCAGCAGCAACTCGCCAGCTATTTGCACTATTTGCAAACGCAACGCAAGTTATCCGAGCACACCTTAGAAAGTTATCAGAGCGATCTGGACCAATTAGTTACGTATAGCCGCGAAAAAAAAATTCATGCACTAACTGCAATTACGGTTACAGACATTCGTCGCTTTGCAGCACAAATGCATGCCCGCGGTTTGTCACCCAGTTCGATAGCGCGCAAGTTATCGGCCTGGAGAGGATTTTACAATTGGATGGCGACACATCATCAGCTCGCTGCCAACCCTGCTGATGGGGTTAAGGCCCCTAAGAGAGCCAGAGCACTGCCCAAAGCACTGGGCGTAGATGACGCCGTAAGACTCGTCAGCGGCAAACGATCAGCAGACTCTGATTCCGAAACCGACAAAACCCAACAACTATGCAATCGTGCGATGTTTGAATTGTTGTACTCAAGCGGTCTGCGTGTTTCCGAGTTAATCGAGCTTGATGTTCAGTACGCAGAAACGCGTGAGCATGCCTCGCAAGGTTGGTTAAATCTTGATGCATGCGAAGTAACTGTGACAGGTAAAGGTAATAAACGTCGCACAGTACCCGTTGGAAGTGCGGCTTTACTATCCCTACGCGAATGGCTTTCCTGCAGAGCTACTCTAATCAATGAAAAACCAGGGGCAGATCCTCATGCACTTTTTATTACGTCTCGCGGTCAACGAATCACAGCCCGCGCAATTCAAACCCGTATTAAGTCGCACGCGCAGGCACTGGGCATACCTGCGGATGTACATCCCCATATGCTAAGACATTCATTTGCTTCTCATGTGCTTCAATCTTCGGGGGATTTGCGCGCAGTACAAGAAATGCTAGGCCACTCATCGATTGCATCAACACAGGTTTACACATCACTGGATTTTCAGCGCTTGGCCCACGTTTATGATGCTGCCCATCCACGCGCAAAAAAACAAAAGTCGAGCGATTAATCAAACGTGTAGTAAGTCCAAACTTAATCTATATTCTAGCTACCCAAGGTAATACCATGTCCCTCATTCCCGCTACGATCTTGACTGGCTTTTTAGGCTCTGGCAAGACGACTCTTTTGAACCGCATACTGCATGAAGAACATGGTCAACGCATCGCAGTGATTGAAAATGAATTTGGTGAAGAAAATATCGACAATGAAATTTTGGTGCAAGAGACAAGCGAACAAATCGTTGAAATGAACAATGGCTGTATTTGCTGCACAGTACGCGGTGATTTAATTACCGCATTAAGTCAGCTTGCGCAAAAACGTCGTGATGGCGAATTAACCTTCGATCGCGTGGTCATCGAAACTACAGGCCTTGCCAACCCTGGCCCGGTTGCACAAACTTTTTTTATGGATGAAGAAGTCGCTACCAGTTACTTGCTGGACGGCGTCATTACTATCGTTGATGCCAGCAACGCCATGCAGCAGTTGGATAAATTTGATGAGGCCCAACGTCAAGTCGGTTTTGCTGATCGACTATTCTTATCAAAATCAGATCTGGTAGACCAAGAGCATTTGTCGCTGCTGGAGCAACGACTTAAGCGTATCAATCCTCGCGCGCCGTTGGGGCGCACTGATTTTGGTCATGCTCCAATTAACGAGATATTAGACATACGCGGATTCAACCTGAACGACAAACTGGAAATCGATCCAGATTTTCTAAAATCTGAAGAAGATCACCACTGCGACGATCATTGCGATCACCATCACCATGAACACGATCACTCTGGGCACCACGCGGGCGACCACACCGACGGTATTGCCGCCTTTGTCTTTCGCAGCGACCGCGCCTTTGATCCCGCGCGCCTGGAGGACTTCATAGGCCAGCTGATACAAGTCTATGGCCCTCGTATGCTGCGCTATAAAGGCATATTGTGGATGGAGGGAGCCTCACGCAAGGTGATTTTCCAGGGTGTCCATCAAACCATGGGCAGCGATCTGGGCTCACCCTGGTCGGCCGACGAAGTTCGGGGAAGTAAAATTGTCTTTATAGGTCAATCACTGCCGCGCTCCATATTCATTGAGGGATTGCAGCAATGTCTGGTATAAGCAGCATAGTATTTTTAAAAGCGAGTCACCACTGTCCGCTTTTGATAAGTTTTAAGCTGGCGCCCTTGCCAATTAAATTAAAAATATGAAAAGCTTGTCTATACAGCCGACAATGCGATTACAATAGCCGCCGATTTACTAAGGGCATCCCTAGGTACTAGTGAGATAGTTTCAGCAAACAACCAGTCTGCCATGCGCATGAGCAATAATGCCAATGACGAACTGGATACAATTGACAGAACAGCAGTTACGAAAGCAAGCGACGTGGCAACTACTACAAAAACTTTGAAGCCAGCCGTCAGTGACGGCAGTCCACTTACTGAGGAACAGCTCCTCAAAATGGGCGAAAAAGATTACATGAACGCGGCGCAGCTGGCTTTTTTCAGAGCCCGCTTAAAGCAGCTTGAAAAGGATCTTCTGCGAAATGCAGGCGAAACTACCGAGCACCTGCGTGAAACCGTGCTCGTGCCCGATCCAGCCGATCGCGCCACGATAGAAGAAGAGCATGCTCTGGAATTGCGTACGCGTGACAGAGAACGCAAGCTCCTCAAAAAAGTACAACAGTCGATAGCCTCAATTGATGCTGGCGATTATGGATGGTGCGAAGAGACGGGTGAACCCATCGGCATACCCCGACTACTAGCTCGCCCTACTGCCACCCTTTCTCTTGAAGCTCAGCAACGACGCGAGCTCAAGCAAAAACTGTACGGCGACTAAATTCTTCCCCTGAAGAAATGAAATGTTATATTTGCGCATGAATTTAAACATTCGTAAATTAAGACCCACGTGAGCCTGAACCACCACACCAAGCCCCCAGGCAGCCCTCCCCAAGTGGCGGCTTTGTGGCTGGTGTTTTGCTTGTTATTTGCACAATGGTTGGGCTACGCCCACGCAATTAATCACGCGGGCACGCAGTCAGAGCCACTGGTTAGTCAGAGTGCTCAAAACTCATATGCAGGCTGTTTTGATCATCAACATGCAGGTCATTCCTGCACACTGCTGGAAGCGGGAACACTAGGTGCCAGCCTAACCGCAGCCTCCTTCCAAATCACTGCCATAGCGCCGCCCTACTTTATCGTGGCTAGTGCCATGTGTTTTGGGTTTCAGCAAATTTTCATTGCACTTTTCTCTACCCGCGCACCACCTGCTCACCACTGAGCATCAAGAACCAACAAAACTAATATTCAACTAGCGATGACTTATCGCTGGTTACTGCATGATCAGTGGAGAACCCCATGAACTATCGACTATCGTATATAGCGCAAGCTATGGTTTACGCCTTTGCTGGCGCAATCCTTCCTAGCCTTGCACAAGAAAACAATAAAACACTCAATTCAGTCATAGTGACTGCTGATCCCTTTGGGTCGAGTGAAAATTCCATGGTGCTCGCGCCTGCCAAAGTGCTTTCAGGTGACGAACTGCGTGACAAATTAGGTGGCTCCATTGGGCAAACGCTAAGTAACGAATTGGGCGTTAGTTCATCGGGTTTTAGTTCCGGTGCTTCACGCCCTATCATTCGCGGCCTCGATGGCCCGCGAGTAAAGATGCTCGAAAATGGTATGAGCAGTGGAGATCTCTCTTCCATATCGAGCGATCACGCCGTGGGGAGTACCGGCGCAACCGCACGACAAATTGAAATTCTGCGCGGACCCGCTGCATTACTTTATGGCTCGGGAGCCATCGGTGGCTTGGTGAACATCGTTAACAACCGCATAGCCAGCTCCCTAGAAACCAAACCCACCGGTGAAACCGAGCTGCGCTACAGCAGCGTTGATCGAGGCATAGGAGCCAGTTTTTCTGCCGATGGCTCTGCCGGCACGATAGGTTTGCATGCTGATGGCAACACAACTAATGCAGGTGACTACCGCATACCGGGTAACAGCAGCGTGTTGGGTGATGGTGATACTGGCAGGCTAAGTTTTTCTGGTAACCGCGAACGAAGTCTGGGTTTTGGTGGCTCAGTCATCAAAGATTGGGGCTATGCAGGTCTTTCAATCGCGACCTTAGACAAACTTTACGGCATACATGGTGCAGACGAACGATCACGTATCGACCTTAATCGAACACGCATCGATGCCGATACCTTAATCAAATCGCCCTTTGATGGCTTTGATTCGTTACGCATACGATTAGGCAATACAGACTATAAGCATACGGAACTAGAAAATGGAACTGATCCTCACATTCGATTTACTAATAAATCCACTGAAACACGATGGGAGCTAGGTCATCTGCCCGTCGCTGGCTGGCGAGGCAAGCTGGGCATTCAAACTGAACAGGCAACGACTAAAGCAGCCAATCTTGAAGGAGCTGATCCCACCGTGCCACGCACCAATTCCATGGCGGTTGCTGGCTTCTTCCTGGAAGAGCGCGACTTTGGTGCTACCCGAATTAACATCGGTGGCCGACTAGAATCTGTATCGCGCAAGCCCGAGAGCAGCGTCAATCGCTCTTACGATTTAGGCTCGTTTTCTACTGGCGCACTTTGGACCGTGATTCCTGGCTACGGGCTGGGTGCCACGGCATCGATAGCACAGCGCGCGCCTACGGCTGAAGAATTGTATTCACGAGGCGCACATCACCCAACCGAAACATTTGATGTTGGAGATACATCGCTGAAAAAAGAAACATCGAATAATCTTGAGTTATCACTGCAAAAAACTGAAAACAAATTACGCTGGAAAACAAATGTTTATCAAAACAAAGTAACTAATTTTATCTACGGCGCTATTGGCGCTGTAAATCTTGATCCCGAAGGCGAATTACGCGATCGAAATTTCAAACAAGGTAACGCTACTTTAAGGGGTATAGAAGCCGAGCTTAGCTACAATTTATATGAAACAGGATGGTATGGCCGAGTATTTGCTGACAGCTCGCGCGGCACCCTAGATAATTTGGGCAACCTGCCTTTACAACCTGCCAGCCGCTTAGGATTAACCGCTGGCTATCAAGATCAGCGCTGGCGTTCCTCGTTATCGGTTCTTCATGCGGATTCACATAATCGCATTGCAAGTACCGTTATTTCTGAGGAAACAGCAACGAAAGCGTATACCAACGTCGATGCAAATCTGTCTTTCACCCAACGCTATGGAACGACTGATTTAACGTGGTTCATGATTGCTCGCAATCTACTTAATGAAGAGATACGCCTCTCTACTTCTCTACTAAAAGATTACGTTCCTCAGCCCGGGCGTAACGTAATCGTCGGTGTACGAACCCGCTTTTAATGTATACCTAAAATTTCAACGTGTAAGCCACGCCACGTTCTACGTCAGGATTGCGTAAAACGGGCGTGGCAATCAGCTCGATTGCTTTGAGTCCAATTGACATTCGAAGTTTTGGGAGATGTAATGACTCGCAGACAAGAAGATCACTGAAACATAATTGACAGTGACTTTTTTATTTTGCAGAGCAGATTATCATTCCAATCAGGCTGGTTTAACTCGTGAAAATTTTAGGCCGCTTTATAAAACCGACGACACAGTCTGCAAGTCAGAAAAAAATTATAACGGCAGATCATGCGCGTTCGACCTCTCAAAAAATAGATACTATCGAATCTGAAATAACTGCTGAATTCGGTAATGCCACTTTACTTCAAGATAGCAAAGAACACAGCCGCAACAGTATTTCTAACCTGAGTCATGCACTCGATGAAGCTACTTTTTTGTTCGCTAATGGCCAATCGAATGATGCTAAAACACATTTACTAGCAGCTACACAAATTAATGGTAGCGAACAAGATAATAAGCTCGCTTGGTGGATGTTATTTGATTTGGCCATTATAGAAAATCAACCCGATTTTTTTGATCAGTTAGCACTAAGCTACGCCAAACAATTTGAAACTTCACCACCGCAATGGCAGCCGCTTATTCACGAAAACGAACATATCCCTTCGCAAACCGAACTCCCCATACTCAACTTTAGGGGAAAACTTTCAGAAGCTAGTCTGCCGGCCGTACGTCAATTAGAGCTATTAGGCTTACAACATCATCATTTTCAAGTTGAGTTTTCTGCAATAACAGAGATGGATATGTTTGGCTGTTCAGCTATTTTGAACGTGCTGGATACTTGGCAAAAAGCGTCGTGTGATATCTCTGTACGTGACGGCGGGACTATCATTTCCAGAGTTCGTCAATTCACACAGGCAGGCCGACGCGACAGCAACGACGCGGCGTGGAGACTACTCATAGAATTACTGCGACTAATGAATGCGCAGGAGGCTTATGAAAATGCCTGTCTCGAGTACTGCATGACCTACGAAGTATCGCCACCCGCTTCACCACCAGCACCCACCAAATCCCCTGAGCAGATACCGGTTTTCGCTATGCCGCAAAACATATCATTGCCAATAGACAAACTGCTGATGCGTACTAGCGAGTACGCTCAGCAAGCCTCTGTCGTCGTTTTAGATTGCCGTCATTTACGAAAAATAGAATTCAGTGCCGTCACACCCTGGCTCACCGGGCTCAAACAACTAGCCCAGAGCAAAGCGGTAGAATGTCGTCAGATGAGCTTTCTTGTTGGCCGATTAATACAGTTGATGGGCGCAACAAGCTGGCTGCACATTACCCATCGAAAGCCCTAAGCGCTGGAGGTGGCCCTAATCTAGTTTTTTATCTTTTTACTGCATGGAACAATTTCACGGCACTACGATTCTTTCTGTACGGCGAGGCAACGTAGTCGCGCTGGGAGGTGATGGCCAGGTAACCTTGGGCAACATCGTCATGAAAGGCTCCGCGCGCAAAGTGCGTAAGCTATTTCACGGTAAAGTCTTAGCCGGCTTTGCTGGGGGTACGGCCGATGCGTTCACCCTACTTGAACGCTTTGAATCCAAGCTCGAAGCCCATCAGGGTAATTTGATGCGCTCCTCAGTCGAGCTAGCCAAAGATTGGCGTACCGATCGCATGCTGCGTCGACTCGAAGCCATGCTACTCGTTGCCGACCGTGAATCCACACTCATCATCACAGGTAACGGCGATGTACTCGAGCCAGAAGATGGCGTGGGTGCAATAGGCTCTGGCGGAAGTTACGCTCAGTCTGCCGCAAAAGCTCTACAAGAAAACACCGAATTGTTGCCCGCTGAGATAGTCAAAAAATCACTGACCATCGCAGCGCAGCTTTGTATTTATACTAACTTCTCGCTCACTATCGAGACCCTTGAATAAGCTCATCGTATAAATGAATCTCACACCGCAACAAATTGTCATCGAACTCGACAAGCATGTCGTGGGTCAGGCACGCGCAAAACGCGCTGTTGCTATTGCCTTGCGCAATCGCTGGCGGCGACAGCAAGTACCCGATCCCCTGCGCCATGAAATCACACCAAAAAATATCTTGATGATAGGGCCTACCGGCGTAGGCAAAACAGAAATTGCGCGTCGCCTTGCCCGTCTGGCCGACGCACCCTTCATCAAAATTGAAGCCACCAAATTTACCGAAGTCGGTTATGTAGGGCGCGATGTCGACACCATCATTCGCGACCTCACCGAAATAGGTATTAAACAAACGCGCGAACTAGAAATACGCAAAGTTCGTGCTGGCGCTGAAGATGCTGCTGAAGATCGCATACTCGACGTACTACTTCCGCCAGCGCGTGATTTTGGCTTCTCTGCCACTCAAACTGCCGAAGAAAAAAACGCCAACGCTACGCGTCAAACATTTCGTAAACGACTGCGCGAAGGTGCACTTGATGATCGTGAAATCGATATTGAATTAGCAGATGCAAGGCCCCAGATGGAAATCATGGCTCCACCCGGCATGGAAGAAATGACTGAGCAAATCAAATCCATGTTTTCAGGTCTGGGAAGCAGCCGAAAAAAAGCTCGTAAACTCAAGATAGGCGAGGCAATGAAATTACTCATTGATGAGGAAGCCTCTCGCTTAGTCAATGAAGAAGAACTAAAACAAAAAGCCATTGCCAATGTCGAACAAAACGGCATTGTGTTTCTGGATGAAATCGACAAAATAGCAGCACGCGGTAGCGTTCAAGGGGCCGATGTCTCACGCGCTGGCGTACAACGCGATTTACTGCCCTTAGTCGAAGGTACCACCGTCAACACTAAATATGGCATGGTCAAGACTGACCATATTTTATTTATTGCTTCAGGTGCCTTTCATCTGGCCAAACCCTCAGACCTCATACCCGAGCTGCAAGGACGATTCCCTATACGCGTAGAATTAGAATCGTTGGCTATCGCTGATTTTGAACGCATCCTGACTTCCACCGATGCTTGTCTGACTCGACAGTATCAAGCGCTACTCGCAACAGAAAACGTGCATATAGAATTTTCGCCGGATGGCATACGCAGGCTGGCAGAAATCGCTTTTTCTGTGAATGAAAAAACGGAGAACATAGGTGCGCGCCGTCTTTATACCGTCATGGAAAAACTGCTCGAGGAAATATCGTTCGGCGCAGACCATGAAAGCAGTACAGCAGTCATGATAGATGCCGCTTATGTCGACGATAAGCTAGGTGCACTAGCGATTAATGAAGATCTGTCTCGCTACGTACTCTAATTTTTACTGCCTGAATTGACGTCGTTTTATTAGCGTCTATAAGTCTCACCAGGCATGACAATCTGCGGCTCTTGTACTGGCATGCTGACCGCCGGTGGATACGATGCTTCGGTGTTTTGCGCTACGCCACCTGTACTCGTTGTGCCCGACGCAGTGACAGCCGAACTACTTGCACCTGAACTCGCGCTCGAACTCGCCACTGGTGCTGATGGCTGCGGGGTGGCAGGCATTTGAGATTGCACCGGAGATTGCCTGTAGAGTGTCGCGCTCTGCTGCCCCGTGGCACCCGCTGTGGTCGGTGGTGCGCCCAGTTGCGATGCAAAGGCTGGCAATGCCAATTCTCTCTCCGCTCCTTTGCCCGACAAAATCACACTACGTGAATTAATTTCCTTTACCACGATACCCGGCATCACTTCAGCGTGCAGACGCAGCGCACGCGGTGGGCCACCTTCAGTAGCAATGATCACTACACTTTCTTGTGGTCGCGTAGAACGAATAACGCCATTGAGCTGCACACTCGCCAACGCTGATGCTTGTTGACTTCCGCCAAACAAATTGGCAGCAGCGGATATCGGCGGAATACTATGCTCAGCAACCGTAAACGTAGCCTCTGTGGGTAACGCAGGCAACAACCAAAGCCGCAACCAAAATGACAGCGATACCCAGACAGAAATAAAAAATAAAAACGATACTATGTCGGGCAGCCGTTTTTTTACAAAGGTTAATCGAGCCATTATCAATTGCTAGGGAAGTAGTAAGTAAAAAAAATATAC
>Ga0315899_10002846_pt1 | contig 18973 bp, 16 predicted proteins | sample LakEriMetagenome_2_FD_203518 | JGI IMG/M metagenome (GOLD analysis project Ga0315899, IMG submission 203518) | Freshwater fungal communities from buoy surface, Lake Erie, Ohio, United States - Buoy 4 MA112 | ecosystem: Environmental > Aquatic > Freshwater > Lake | place: USA: Lake Erie, Ohio... | reverse complement strand
GCCCCGAGAGGGGCTCTCGCATATGTCCATCTCAATGTTGTTTCTAAACTGCGACACGCGAGCATGAGGGCGAGCTGTAAGATGATGCGCGGCAAGGGTGCGAGAGCGAGAGCGAGAGAGCGAGAGAGAGAGAGCGCGCGCGAGAGCGAGAGAGAGAGGGAGCGAGAGAGAGGCTTTGGGCATTTCAGGGAGGAGCGAAAGCGAGAGTGAGAGAGGGAGGGAGCGAGCGAGCGGGCGAGAGACTCACCCAGGTCCCTCCCAACCTCGTATCCAAACTGCGGCAAGCGAGTATGTGGGCCAGCGGAGAGGAGATGTGCGGCAAACACGTGTCCACACACACAGCAGTGGGCGGGCTTCCCAGCGGCGCCACCGAGGACGAAAGGGAGCGAAAACGTGCGCTTTGAGGCGTGGCACGCGGCTGTGAAATCGACGCCCGCCCCGGGGGGTAGTTTGCGTACCAGCAGCCCCCCCCTCACCTGCCCATCCACCTGATCGTTGACGAGAATGTCGAGGATAACTGTAACGCTCCCGCCCTTGTCAAACTTGCCGGCGACAAGCTCGCCGGCTACATCCTTGGCGCTGACTTTGTGGGCGCTGAGGATCTTGTTATTGATGCTGCGCCCCTTTTGCAGCACCGAATGATAAATGAGGTTCTGGGAGCCTGCAGACCTGTTCAAGGAAGAGAAAGTTGCGGTGACATTGCCGCGCGGCGCCCAGAAGACGTTGTCAGCCGCGTCCTCGCCCAGCGCCGCGTAGAGCTCTGGCGGCAGGGGGTTGAGGCGCTGCATGCCGAGGCGTATGCGCCTCTTGATCTTTTCGCCACGGTCAGTCTGTCGCTGAGTGGAGTGGAGGTAAACCGAGAGACAAGCGCTCTCATTGGACTCGCCCCGGCGGTATCCAGACGGAAAGATGTCCAGGTACCACTCGCCGTTGACGGCAAAGGCGGGCGAGGACAGTTTGGAGTGCGGGGGTGTGTTTTCGCAGAGCCCCTTGAAATCGCGCAGCACCCACGAGACCCGCTGCCAGCCCGAGTCGCGCAACGTCTCCTCGAGCTCGGGCTTGGCCAGCGGGGCAGCAACGCTCACATTGATGCTGACGTGCAGGCGCAACATGCCCTCCGCACTGGCGTCGTACAGGTGCGGGTTGCCCTTGCCAAAGAGCGTGCCCCAGTCCGCAAATTTCTCAAACCCAAACGTATGCTCGCGCACGCTGAAAGTCCGGGACAGCTTGCGGCACACCTGATGCGTGCCATTGCCGCCGCCGCCCTGCTGCTTGTCTGCCCTGCCCTTTTTCCCCTCGGCCAGGGCCACGGCCACGCACACGGTGGCCGAGACAATCGTATCTTGCGGGAGCGGCCGCTCCTCGAGACACCCGACATTGGTCACGAAAAAGGATGCCGCGCTCGAGTCCGCAAAGCCGCGGGGATAGAAGGCGAGCTTCCAGTCCTGCAGCGCGCCCTTTGGACCTGTCGAAACGAGCGCGTTGACACTGTCGCCGGGGTTGAGGCCAGCGAAGCCTCCAACCTCCCACACCACGTCGAGCTGCGCGCCCAGGGTGCCCACCGCCGACGCCTTTTTCGACACGATGCGGCTCACGGCCGCTGCCGGTGTGCGCACCGCTGCCGACAGCAGCAACGGCATCCTGACTTGCTTCAGTCTTCAAGGATGCTCAAAGTGCGGACCATTGACCAAAAATTCGGGCAACCCACGAATTAGAAGAAAATCATGTGTCGGCGAATCGACTGTGCGCGCTACGCCCAAGCCCTCCTGCCTCGTGCCCGCCCGGGGCTACCAGCTGATCTCCCTCTCTTTCCCTATTTGTGTGTCTGCGTCGGTGCACCTTGTCCCTCGCAGGCTCCAAGTGCAGCAAGCCCTCATGGGCAGGGTGAGGCGCGCACATCGAGCAAGTCCTCAAAGGTACAGCAACGCTGCCCGAGCCAGTCGGGTGGGCTACCTCTGCGCCAAGGCGCCAGACGGAGCGTGAATGTGTGGGATATGCTGGCCCGGATCGAGTCCTGATGCCCCCATGTCCTCTCTCTCCCCGCAGATGTGCCCAAAGACGACCGTTGCCAGTGTCCGCGAGGCCCCAGCGGGTGCATAACCTGCTGAGCCGACTCGGGCGCGGAAAGCGGCGAGGACGACGGCTAGATGGCCGCCGCCGTAGTGCGCGGCGCGCCCCCGCAGCAGCGACGTCAGGTGCCGAGTGAAGAATCCTGCCAAGGCTATTTGCCCAAGGTTCATCTGGCGATTCAACACCATATGATTGTTCTGTAGAAGAGACCTCAGCAGTGCCGAATGACCAAGTACCCAACAAAGGCTTTGGCCCAGGGTGCAGATGATGTGGCCACGCGCTCGAAGCTCTCTACATGAAATACTCCACCCTTTCTCCCTCTCGACCTCCTTCCAGGCCTGCTCTGCGCCGCTAGAGTTTTTGGAACTGGAACATCATCATCATCGACTCGATGATCGTTTGGTCCGAGGACGGCAAGCTCGTTGGGCATCGGCCAGAGGGCCCTCGCCTTAGGTCAGAGCACCCTCGCCGTTGGCAAGTGCTGCTGGCTTCCGAGAAATACATTCCGCATTCTTCATTACGTATTCAAAAGATTCGCAGCAACATTTTCGGCGTCGAAATGGGCGTTGCTGCGCACGGAGCTGCCCCGCGTCAATCCCCTGGCCTGTGGACACACTCTGGCGCGCGATGCAGCGAGAATCCGAGGGCCGCGCGCAGAGACTGACCGTGTGCTGGCTTTGAAGCGAGCGCGAGTCCCCCTGCTTTGGGCTGACCCTGCCCGCAACTATGATTTCCCGCTTTTCGAGCGTGCACTGTCTCGCACGCTTACTCAGGCGCAGTTGAAGATCAGAACTGGGGCCTCAGTCAGAGGAGTGTTCAACATGATTGCCGGGCGCAACCGCTGTAGATCCGATCTCCTGAACTAATCTGCTCAGGGGTGGGCGGGTCAGATCAGAGGCTGCAACGTCCCAGCGCAGTACACTCTGGCTCCACAGGCAGAACTTACCAAGGGCATGGCATATCGTACAAGGCCCTTGCGATCCTTTTCACGCAGCGCGTGCTTGTTGCACCACGCGCACAGGAATTGCTCTGTATCTGTGCAGTAGACTGTTGGCAATCCAAATAGTGGTGGCCGCCCACCACCGTCACCTAACTCCTGCTGCATCAACTGGCCGGAGTAGTACAATACTTCTTTCTTCTTTTCCGCAATCATCACTTTCTTTTCATGCCTGACCAGCTGGAGAGCTTGGTCCTCTGAATATGCCTCCATCGACCCCGTCACGATGCTTTCCTTATGTCTGTTTGTGCGTTTAAGGGCATGTTCAGTTTGTTGTGCTGTCAACTACCTGTATTCGTGCAACCGCCCCTTTCGTCGCTTTGTAAGCATATGAAACGCGGGCAGGAGCCATCCACAAAAATATTTCCATCATATCCGTTGTGGTGTGTCGGTTTACAATGAGACCATATTTCGTTAGCCATGCTCCATGTAATACTGGTGGGGCACCTGATTGTTTCTGCTTGGCTCATCATAAGAAACTCCATCGGATTGTTAGCCTTTGATACCATTTCTTTTTCCGTTTCTTCCATCCATTGAAACTTCCGCATCGTGTCTTCTGGCAACAGGCCTGCACACACTCAAATGTCAGCTCAACCGGATCGCCCCTCAACGTCATGCCAGGATCCACTCTCCAGCACAAGACGTGGGCGATGCAGAACGGCACATTACATTACATGACGAAAAACGAAGATTCCCGTACCCTTGTCATAACGTTCATGTCGGTGCTTGCATATTGCACAATCCTCCTCGACCAGCGGGTGAAAGCGGTGCACAGGCCCGCTTTGCACTGGGACATCTTCGCCTTGATCGTTTCTGACCGTTCGGGAGCGGTGGATATTCAAACTCTCCTCCTCACTCAAATACGGGTCCTCACAGTCCCAGCAGTAGATACGTGCAGCCTAATCGTGTGACACAAGTGATCAGCAATCGTCTAAGGAGACCCCGCAGAACTCTGATTTGCGGGCATTCGCGGGGAAGAATATTTGGGCAGTTTCGCTGCCGGCGCTAGGTGCGTTGCCGGCGAGGCGTCGCGTGCGTTGCAACGCACGTGACGGGGCGTTGCCGTGGGGAACCGCAGCTACGCAGAGCCGAGCCGCACCGCGCCGCGGCCGCGCCGCACGCTTTCTAACTCGTGGCTGCTTGCAGACCATCCAAAGAAGCAGCGGCAACCCATCCAAGGAAGCAGTGGTGCCGGCGCTGCCGGCGTGGGCCATAGACGGAGAAACAATAAAGTACCTTTGTTTTTGAAATAGTGCACTTGACGCGCGGTTTGCCCACAAACAAGGTCTGCACGTGAAAATCTTCTGGCAGTAGCTGATGTTTGTTGTAGTGGAAATTGCAGTCACATGAAAGATAGGTTCACTATGGGTTGACCTCAGAAGCGTAATGAAAGCCAGAATGCAGTGCCAGCGACAGTGGAATTATAGCACAAGATACCTTTTTCCACTGCTCGGAGAGGTCGTCAAAACAGGTCAGGTCCCACACACAAGGCGAGTGATCAATGAATCCACAATTGAACCAGAAACTGAAAAGGTGGACGAATGGGCCGTTTGCATATTTTCGCCCGAAAAACTTGACCTTGATATCTCCCTGCAGCTGCAAGGTGCGCGGAAGATCAAACATGACATAGGTCTGGCCCTCTTCAACTTTCCCGAGCTGCACAAAAAGCAAGCAACAGTCAGCACCAGCTACCTGAGCTCACTCAGGCGGCACAGGCAGCCTCTGGCGGGCGTTTTCTCCAGACCTGCTTGCCCTTCGAGGTCCAAATGAGTCTGAGTTCGTTTTCGTTCCCGCTTTTAGTGTCGCTTGACAACTGGAGCTCATAGAGTTCGAGGCGAATTTTGCTTTGCCTTAGAGGGCCCACCGGGATGAAAACACGCGACATCCTTAAAGTCTGTGGTGAAGCGGCGAAGCGCGTCGCAAAGTAGCCAACGTACCGGCGCTGTGATGCCACGTCGACGGCGTCACCTGTGCGCATACGGCACCAGGTGAAGTAAGCAAGGGCATCGGTGCCGGTTTGAAATTCCTGTGGCCACCGGAAGAGCAGGTAGGCGCACACCATCACCGCGGTGCGGTTTCTGCCGGATCTGCACATTACGCAAACCACGTTCTGCGGGTCCAAATGCAGCCAGCCCTTGACGCTGTTGCAGAAGCCCTGCATGCGCGCCAGGCCTGGGACTTCGTGGTCGAGAAAGGCATAATCGTGCTCAATGGTCGCATCGAGCTTGTATGCATCAAACACAAACTTGCCCAGCTCCCCGACGAGGTTGTAGTATTTGACGCGGCCCTTGTGGTACTGGTTGAAGAACCGATTGACTTCGTGCGCGTGATTCCGGGTGGCCGTCTCAAAAATTCCGCGGTCTGCCGGCGTCGCCAACGCAATGATGTTGGGAGTGATGTACCGCATGTCGAGGTTGAAGCCGTTCATCTTATACCGGAGCCGCTGCTTAGAGCTGTACTCGCGCAGGACCTCGAACACGCTAAAGGGCCCGCGCACCGCCAGCTGCACAGGAACAAGCAGGCACGCGCGTGAGCCCACGCAGCCGCGCACACGGGAGCCACGCACGCGCTGCCGGCGGCCGCGTGGCACGGCACGGCTCACCGGCGCCATCGACGTGAAGCCCTCCTCCTGGTGCATGGTGTTTGTGCTCTCCATGCTGAAGTCGCCCATTCTGCGACGAACAGGGCCGCAGCCTGCGGCTGGGCAGCACAGCGATGCGGAACACGCAAACGTCAGAGCACGCCAGGGGTCGAGCACACACGCACGGACAGAGGCTGCGGTCGGCCGCTGCGGGCAGGCCCGAGGGCGGGGCAAGGGCAGCCTGTCCCACGACACTGCACCAACGCACCCCAACGCACCCCGTGAGCACACAGCCTGCTGCCGGCCTCACACTTCTCGCTCACCTCACCTTCTGCGCGACCGACCCAAGACCCCCGGCGACTCTTTGTGATTTCAGGATTCACTTCTCTACACCTATCTCCACGGCACAGGTACAAAATGTCGTAAATTTATGTTACAGTAGTTGATTAGTAGACATTCAACATGAGCTTGCCGTTCAACACGAAACTTTTTTATCTGATTCACGGACCACTTCATTGCGCACTGTCTGGCCGGTGGAAAAGGGCACCGGTGCCGGAGGCGATGCCCAACGTGCGCTGCTCGGCGGTGTTTTTCTGGTGCGCGGCGCTGGCTGCCGGGAACCTGGACCCGCCGTCGTTTGGCGGCGGGCGCGCCGCGCACGCAAGGGTTGGCGTAGGAGCCGGCGGGCGGCTCCCGGGAGCAGCACACGCACACGCACAGCGGAGGGCGTGGCAGCCGGACAGTACGGTCGCGGCGTCGTCGTGCGCCAGCGAGCCGTGGATGGTCAACACCTCAGACCTCACCGTCACGGCGGAATACCTGGGGCTCCTCAGGAGCTGCCCGGGGTCGCTGTCGGGCGCGGAGACGACGGCGCCAACCGCGCGTCTGCTTGTCAACTCGACCTTTCGCATCACGCCAGGTGGGTGTGGCGCCCAGCGCCCTGCGCCCCGCGCCCGGGTCGCGCGCTGACAGCAGAGCCTGTATCTGCCCGACGAGCAGGTAGCAACACCGAACTGTGCGTGCAGAGCGATGCATCGTTGGCAGCCGGCGCGGTGAACGTGACTGGGGTCCGCCGGTCCTACAGTGGCAGCGAGACGTGAGCCTCCCCCCCTCCCCCCCGCCCCCCCCCTCATCCACCACCACCACGTCCTCCCCCTCTTCCCCGTACCTTGACTGGTTGGAAGCGGCGTTGTTTGAAGTGTGCGTGTGCGTGTGCAGCGATGACCTCCGAGTGGAGCCGGATGCAGGCTCCACGAAGCTGTGCCAAAGTGCCACGCTGCGGGTGTCTGGGCTCAGAAATCAATTTACAGACGTCCTCGAGATCGACGCCAGCAGCGTCACGCTTTCTGACGACGGCAACAAATTGTAAAAGTCCTCTGTATAGTGACTTTAAATAGTAAATGTACTGGGCACTGGCTTATAGAGTTCTTGTCAGGAGTCTACACGTTGGCATCGGCCGTCATGGACACCAGGGTATTTTTTGCGGGCGGGTACACCGAAGCGGTAAGCAGCGCTATAGTGGATATCATCGACGTTTACACTCGCACGAGGACGTCCGCCAAGTTGTCGCAGGGGCGCTTTGGACTGGCGGGGGCTAGTCTAAGACACATTGCCATGTTTTTCGGAGGCTTCACTGGTATTTCTGAAACGGCATCTAATTATGTGGACATGTACAATAATGTCACAAAACTATGGACCCGAGTGGGCCCTTCGGGATCGGGTTCCACCCTCGGGCTATCGACAGCGCGGGGGCGGGGGGCTGCGACGGGTGTGGGTGATGTCATCATCTTTGCTGGGGGGCGAACTGAAAATAATGGAGGGTTTGATAACGTTGACATCTACAACATTGTGACTGGTACCCATTGTCGAAAATACTCTCCATGTAGTGCCTTTGTGTGGTAAATGTACTAAAGCACTGACTTTTGAGAATTTTTGCCAGGGACGTGGTCGACGGCGAAGTTGAGTCAGGCTCGGCATATGATGGCCGCAGTCACCGTTGGGACCATGGCGATTTTTGCGGGCGGAGGAACACTTGCGACGTGTACAGAAAAGTCAAACTGCAACAGGAATGACGCGCAGTCGCAGAGGGTGGACTTGTTCAACTCAGCCACTGGGACGTGGAGCACCGCCAGCTTGTCCGTTGCCCGCTCCATGGTTGTGGGCGCTGTGCACGGTACCAAGGCGTTCTTTGCAGGCGGCGACGGAAGTACAACTAATGGAGGTCCCTTGCAACACGCCGTTGTGGACATTTACGACTCCGCGACGGGGACCTGGACTACCACCCAAATGCCCACGCCTAGAGATACTGCAGGCAACTTGATTGGCCGCACCCTCATGGCTGGCGGTGCATCTGGACCGGCCGTGCTTTTCTCGGGAGGACGGTTGCGGAGTGACGTGGATGGGAGTTATGAACACACGTTTGTGTACAATGTGGAGGCCGGGGTGTGGAGTGTTTTCCCAGGTACCGCTAGGTGGGGAGCGCAGGGAGCAACGGTCGGCGAGTACACGGTGATTGCAGGGGGGTATGTCAGGTCAAGTACTACGCTCGGGGTGGGGGCCACCACGCGGGTGGAGATTATGAAATTTGGGAGCCAGGTACACGTGTATGCAACTGTCAACGCCTCATCGAGTGCTGGATCGATAAACGGGGAATATAGAATTCCGATGGCGATCGGCCCTCTGGGTGTCAGTATCTCCTTGTCCACGTCCGCCACAACGGCGACTGGCCATGCACGCACCGACACGTGGACCATTCAGTGTAATACAACATTCAACGGAAGGTTGAACCAGACGTTGGTGCTCGGCGCAGCAGAACCCGTGTGCATTGCAACAAATGGCGTGTGCCCTATCGCCAAGTACTCGACAGGAAACGGAGTTTCCTACAACATCACCAATTGCCTCAGGTGCCCTGCCTTCACGACAACAGCTGCAATAGGAAGCACTTTGCTTTCTGCTTGTAAATGCATGACGGGATACACGGGCCCGGACACGGGCCCGTGCGAGGCCTGCTCCAGTGGCAAGTACAAAGATGCAATTGGCTCAGCGGCATGCAACTTGTGCCCTGCCGGAAAGTACTCTGGCACAAGCGCTGCAAACAATTCTGCATTTTGTTTGTCTTGTCCATCTGGTGCCTGGTCTGCGAGCGGTTCGACGTCGTTGACTCACTGCGTTTGCAACTCCGGCTACACGGGGCCCGACGGCGGCAACTGCGAGGCGTGCGTGGCGGGCAAGTTCAAGACGAGCAATGGCACCGCAGCGTGCACGCAATGCGCAGCAGGGAAGTATTCCGCATCCACGTCTGTGGCCACAGACGCGTGCGCTAATTGCAACAGCAACACGTACTCGACACAGGACAATGCCCAGTGCGTGGCCTGTCCGTCATACACGCGCTCCGCCGTGTCAAGCAGCTTGCAGACTGACTGCAAGTGCAATGCCGGCTACACGGGGCCCGACGGCGGCACTTGCGCTGCGTGCTCCGTTGGCAAGTTCAAGCCAGCCAACGGGAGCGATGCCTGCACACTGTGCGCAGTAGGCAAGTATTTGGGGTCGCTGGGCGCGACATATGACCAGTGCGTGGTGTGCCCTCGAAATTCAACCTCGCCAGCAGGAAGTGATGTTATATCGAACTGTATCTGTGATGCGGGAACAACGGGCATCGCGCACACGGGCTCATGCTTACCATGCGAGGCCGGAAAATTTAAGGCAGCAGCTGGGTCCGCCGCGTGTGCGTTATGCAGTGCAGGGACGTACTCAACCGCTGGGTTGTCAGCGTGTACACAGTGCCCCACTGGCGGGACTTCTCTCGAGGGAAGTCGAGAAGTTGCGGATTGCAAGTGCAACCTGGGATACACCGGGCTACCAGGACAAGCGTGTGTGGCCTGTCAGGCCGGAAAATACAAGGATGTCACCGGCACGGCGTCATGCAGCGCGTGCCCAATCAATACCACATCAGCAGAAGCTAGCTTGGCACGCACACACTGTATTTGTATTGCTGGTCACACGGGCAATAACGGAACTGTGTGCTCAGCGTGCCGTGAAGGGGATTACAAGAGTGCCACCGGTTCGGCATCTTGTGCAAATTGCCCTTTAGGCACGATATCCACCCAATCTGCAACTACTTCTTGTGCGACATGCGCAACCGGAAAGTTCTCGGCGGAGAGCCGTACCCTCTGCATGAGTTGCCCGGAGTATACAACCTCAGTGTACCCGAGTGCTCGGCTACAAGACTGCAAGTGTGAAGCAGGTGCTCCTTGCCGCCCACACATGCATGCACTAAGCGCAAGGAATGGATTACCTAATCCTGCTGAATGCATATGGCGTGAGTTGCTCACACTCTAATGTAGTTATGTAACTGTATATACACAACGTTGAAGAGTAAGTCTCGCTGTATATATTGTGAGTATGGACACACGTAACGCTCACACTCTTAACGCGGTATCAAAGTTATACACGGCTTTGGCGTGTGAGCTTCGCTTCGCTCACACTCTAACGCCGGGTAAAGTTTAGATAGAGCGATAGAATTTTGTATAATTTTGATAACGCGTTAGAATTTTGAGAATCTAATGCTGTGCATCTTCAGGATTCACGGGGCCTGACGGAGGCACATGCATCCAGTGCGCCACTGGAAAATTCAAATCCGCCATCGGGTCGGCTCCGTGTAGCTTGTGCATATCTGGAAAGTACTCGGGGAGCACCGCCGCAACCAGCGAGTCGGCATGCCAGTCTTGTCAGGATGGCTCCACATCACCAGAAGGGAGCACGGCGAATACCCAGTGCTTGTGTAACGTTGGCTATACTGGTCCGCCGGGCACCACGCCATGCACGGCTTGCGCAGCAGGGAAGTTCAAGGCAGCACCTGGGTCTGCAGCATGTACGCAATGTTCTGGAGGGAAATACTTGTCATCTGAAGCCGGAACGTCGAGCAGCAGTTGTTCAAACTGCGAGATCGATACCTACTCGTCGGCAGATAACAGCCAATGTGTTGCATGCCCATCCCAGTCCAGCTCACCAGCAGCAAGCTCAGTTCAAACGCATTGTCAGTGTAATCTAGGCCATACAGGTTGCGACTAATGCTCTGCAGAATACGTGCACCATGGTTTCCTTTCCTCTATATATCCTGCTAAGATGGCCTGAAGAGGGCGACTGACCTCTTTTTGGTGGCAGGTCCAAATGGTGGCCCATGTGTTGCATGCGCTGCTGGCAAGTACAAGGCGATTCAAGGTACAGCAGCGTGCAACCAGTGCGTAGGTGGAAAGTACGTGTCTGCCTCTGCATCGACGTCAATCGACAATTGTCTGGCATGCGATGTAAACACGTATTCTGCGGTGGACAGCAGTAAGTGTGAGCAGTGCCCTTCGCATTCGAGTTCCGTCGCTATGAGTAGCGTGCAGACTGCGTGTATATGCGACCCAGGCTACACGGGCCCCAACGGTGGCTCGTGCGTCGCATGTGCTGGGGGCAAGTACAAGATCGTCGCTGGCACCGTAGCGTGCACCCTCTGCGTTGGCGGAAAATATTCCACGACAGCGGGCGCGACGAGTGCCTCCACGTGCTTGAATTGCCCGCTCCACACCAATGCTCAATCTGGCAGCGATCAAGTCGAAGATTGCACGTGCAACACGGGGCACTATGGTCTTAACGGTCGTGATTGCATCAACTGTGAAGCTGGAAAGTACAAAGATGTCACAGGACCAGATCAGTGCACCCTTTGTGCGGCTGGTAAGTATGTTTCAGTTGAGGAATCTGTCAGCAGTTCAGCCTGTGCAGCATGCCCTGCAGCAACATACTCGTCGGCGGACCGCACCCACTGCTTGATGTGCCCGTCAGACTCCTCGTCCCCGACTTCAAGCGACGAGGTTGCCGACTGCACCTGCAACGCTGGCTACACGGGCCCTCATGGCGGCCCGTGCACGGCGTGCGTAGCAGGCACGTACAAACCAGCAGCCGGATCGGTAGCGTGCACCTTGTGCGGAGCAGGGAAGTACTCAACTACAGTGGGGGCACTGAGCGTCTCTACGTGCCTCGATTGCCCGGCAGCAACATACTCGTCGGCGGACCGCACCACCTGCGTGATGTGCCCGTCAGACTCCTCGTCCCCGATTTTGAGCGACGAAGTCACCGACTGTGTATGCAACGCGGCGTATACCGGTCCCAATGGCGGCCCGTGCACGGCTTGCGTAGCAGGCACGTACAAACCAGCCGCCGGATCGGCAGCGTGCACCTTGTGCGGAGCAGGGAAGTACTCAACTACAGTGGGGGCACTGAGCGTCTCTACATGCCTCAATTGCGCCGAGGGAAAATATTCGGAGACCGTTGGTGCTTCTGGCGAATACCTTTGTGCATACTGCCCAGCGTACTCCACGTGTCCAGAAGGAAGCGCTTCTGCGACAGCCTGCAGGTGCAATGTGGGGTACAGCGGTTCTGACGGGTCGGCGTGCTCGGCATGTAGCCAAGGGACGTACAAGCCAGTGACAGGCTCCTCAGCGTGTTCACCATGTCCAATAGGAATGTACAATGAGAGAACTGGCACGTCAGTATGCGACCAATGTTCAACGGGAGCAACCACACTACAGGTTGGATCCTGCTCAGTTTTTTACTGCGTGTGCCAACCTGGCTATTTTGGACCTGCCGCGACCTTCGACAGCATTGGTGCTGAAGTCGCGATGCCATGCGAGAAGTGCGCGAAAGCAATGTACAAAAGCGCGATAGGATCACATGAGTGTGGATGGTGCCCTGTGAACACATACGCGGATTTGTTGGGCGCAACGGCTTGTTTGAATTGTCCAACGCACAGCACAAATTTCAGGGTGGGAGGCTTGAACCGCAGCGAGATTCGTGCGGATTGCAAGTGCTTTCCCGGCTATACGTCCGACGGAAATACTGTTTTTTATTGCAATGCCTGCCCAGCTGGAGCGTGGAAATCCATCGACGGCTCCGCCCCGTGCACCTCATGTGAGGCTGGGAAATACAGCACGATGGTCGCAGCAATATCTGAGGATGTATGCAGAGAATGTCCAAAACAGTCGAATTCGCCAGCACGGAGCGGCGCGATTACCAACTGCACCTGCAACCCTGGGTACACAAACCCCCCTGGAACCAATTGTTCAGAGTGCAGCGTGGGCACCTACAAACCAGCCCAAGGCGCCCAAAGCTGTACGCTGTGTGGCCAGGGAAAGTTTTCTACAAAGGTGGGACAGGTCAATGAGACCACGTGTGACCCTTGTCCACGTGGCTCGCTTTCGGTGGCGTTTGGAGCTGTTGACAACACCACATGTCAACCGTGCCCAGCGGGTACCTACATGCCTGATCAAGGTGCCACAGCCTGTTTGTCGTGCCCTCTACGGTCAGCATCTCCGCCAGGGGCGCATTCCATCAGTCAGTGCAGATGCGCACCTGGGTACTGGGGGGCCAATGGCCTGCCATGCGATCCATGCCCTGCAGGCACGTTCAAAATTGATTATGGAACAGGGCCCTGCGTCGGCTGCCCGCCGCTTTCGCAAGCGCCCCCTGGAAGTGACCGTGCAACCCTGTGTGCTTGTTTTCCTGGCTACACTGGGTTGGACGAGAACAACGGCTGGGCTTGCGTCATGTGCTCACCAAGCACGTACAAGAATGCGACCAGCGCCGATCCTTGCACGGAATGCCCACAGAATGCTATATCCCAGCCGGGAAGTGTGAGCAGAGACCAGTGTTTTTGTGATGTGAATTATGGAAGTGAGGGTGATGGATGTGCCAAGTGCCCTGTTGGCAAGTTCAAGCTGGACCTTGGGCCAGGGGATTGCAGATTCCCTGCTGCCAGTGCTGGATCAACTTCTGTGAATAGAACAGTGGCAGCGGAGTTGAAAGTGACCGGGTTGAGCAAGGCCGAGTTCATTTCTTCAATTGACGACTTCAAAAAAAGCGTTGCCAACTCCATCATCGACGAGAAGGACGCAAAGGAGTTCGGATGGAGCGGGGACAACGTAATTGTAATCAAGGTCTGTGTAGGATCAGACTGTACCGTGTTTGTTGATGAAGGTCGTGCTCGTCGAGTTTCTGCAGAGGCAATATCCGTAAGCTATAAGGTAAGTGTGCCGCCGGGAATTTCTCCTGAGGCCCTGGCACAAACAATGGGCGATCCTGCCACGGTGAAGGTGTTTGAGACCAAAATGTCGCAATCGACGGGCAAGCCAGTGGGGGCTACATACACAACACCACCTTGGGTATCAGCTGCAATTATTGAAGAAATCATTTACGTGCCATTTCCAAATACTCCTGTCGGCATTGCTGTGATTGCGGGGGCTTCCCTGCTCCTTTTCGGATGTGCCATGTTCGTGTGGCTGCTAGTGAGCATCCCGCGGGTTTTCAATCTTTTTTGGAAGAAATACCGCCTAAAACCCCTGCCTCCTGCCCATTTCTCGATTTTTTTGCAGCTTGATGTGGACAACTTTAGTGATGACATTTTGCGTTCAGGCTTAGCCCAAGACCTCTCGACTGCCACTGGCCTAAAACTGCCTTGCATCATGATTGTGAGGGTCGCCCATCAATGCGTGAACGCAAAGGAAACGACCAACCAGGGCGAAGCCTGTGCTGTAGCGGAGGTCCATTTGATAGACTGCGATGAGAGTGAAATTGAAAGCTTGGTACTGGATCTCATCGCACAGAGCAGAGACCTGCACAGTAGCCTGATGGTAGGCAAATGGACGAAGTGGACGACAAGGATCAATGATGTTATAGTTAATAATGGACAGGTCTCGGGAAGCTATGAGATTCAATCATTCACTGCTGTGAAGAAATCTGCAATCAAAGACTTTGAAAGTCTGCATGCAATCAAACGATGGACTAGAAATTCGAGTTTGTCCCAGCAAGGGACAAGTGCGTTTAGCGGGGAGATCGGGCCTTCTCTTTGCGAACGAGCTGCGCCTAATTCCACATTTCTTTTGTCTGGTTTCGATTTCAATCACATGACGATGGATACACACGTCTTTTTTGATGACCCTGCACCAGATACTGACCAAGGTCTGCATGCTGAGAAACTGCGCGCACTGCTGAAGGAAGCGGAAAGTCTAACGGCTGGCTGGCGTGACGATGTTCCAGCAAATGGCGTTGGCAAGCACAAGGTCGTTGAATACGAAGTGAACATGGAAGCGGACGCCCAAGGGCTGGCTCTGGATCTTGACGCAGAAATGGACCCAGAGCCCTATGCTAAATGCTACCGTCGTATCACGAGTATCTTGAAGGCTGCCGTGCTCAAGGAGGAGCCTTCGGCAATCGAAAGTACCAAACCATCGTTCTGGGGTGGGTTCAACTTCGTCAAAAGAAGCTCTACTTTGGAAAATGAAGACTTCCATGACAGGGCGGACTCTGAGGAGACAAAACGTGTCAGCCTTGACCCAGTTAGCTGGGAAGGAATTACGAAAGAGCGTGAATTTCGACGAATGTGGGAGGAGGTGGCTGATCAAACCGCGGATCGAGTCGACGAATCCGAACTCGATGCCATCTTTCACAGGTTGTCGGACATCAACCTCGACCGAGTTGACTCGCAACTCGTTCCCATGCGTGCTTCTTCGTCCGGTCCGTCTGAAATCCGAGATCTCATGAAATCACTTGAGGATGCATATGACTTTGACGGCCGGGAACGGGAGAACGAGGTCGAGCCTGAACCGTATCTACCGGTGCGAAGCATGAATGTATCGCTTGATATGATCACAAACCAAGAAGCAGAGAAGGAAGTAGCCTTGGTCGAAGGTGCGATTCATGTGATTGATGAGAAAGAACCAACACCCCATCCATCGCCAGGTCTCCAGAATCAAGGAGGCTCAGGTGTGATTGGGGAGCCCCTTCTGATCGTGCCCATCATTACGGGCCCTCTCAGTGTGTCGCCAAATCACGAAGCAGAGAAGGAACTAGCCCTGGTCGAAGGTGCGATCCATGTGATTGATGAGAAAGAGCCAATATCTCATCTGTGGCCACGTCTCAAGAATCAAGGCTCAGGTGACATTGGGGAGCTCCTTCCCACAAGTGATGCAGGACTGCGGACATCGCCAAGCCTGCACCGTGACGGAGCCTCAAATTCAATTGATGTTGCGTCCCCTGCCTGCATGCTCTGGCCAGAGGGAGCAGTGCCGATTGAATCGCCGCCCGACGCACTGCGTGATGGCACATTGCCACCCGCACTGACAAAAGCAGTTGCCATAAGTGAATTTGGGCGTGCCATCGGGCCGGCTCGCTCTGTCGCGCCTCGACCGGTTGAAGACAGCACCCCGTCCGTCAACTTTGGGGGTCCTGTTTTTTGGCACCGTGTCCTTCACCTTTGGGACGCCCCACCAGAGATACCGGGGAGCTTACACTCCAGCTCGGCCGAGCTCGACTGTAAGCTCACCCAAGTCGAGCACGAATTTGCGGGCCCTGTCATTCCTGCCTCGCGGCCCATCACAGGAGTGCAAGAGTTCGGAACTACAGGAACTCCCTTCGAGGTACGGCACAGTGCGCCGACGTCAGCGCAAAACAAGGTTCGGTTCCGAGACCATCCACCGACTTCGCAAAGGTCAATGCGTGGGGCTGGCCCCCTCACCAAGAGAGTATCATTCTCCCGGCCCGTAACAGGGGGAACAAAGGAGGGTCCTGCCAGGCCTGCACCATCTCGGCCTCACACGCAAGGTGCCTTGCGTGTGGCGGTGCCATCTCGGCCTCACACGCAAGAGACCAGTGCTGTAGATGTGGATTGGGCAATAGTGTCTTCACGGGCAGTAGACCGTCTTGGCGGTGGCGAGGCTCCGGGCACGCCGCGCACACGGCGAGAGCCCCCAACCGTAAGGTTTGGGGACAGGGACACGCTGGTTCTGGGAAGCCCACGTATGCGAACAGCACCGCAGCATACTGTCGCGGGGTCTAGAGACAGAGAGAGAGAGAGTAGGCCCGGAACCGGAACGGCGGCTCTCATATTCGCGGCAAAGTTGAAGCTCGAAAACTCCGCTCCCTGCAGCTTGGACTAGGGCTTTGCGTGCTTTCCGTGTTAAGAATAATTAATAAAAGTAATCTATGCCGAATGAAGTAGCGGTGAAGTCTCTTGTGATCTCACTCCCTCCCATCCTCCAACGCGTTTACAGTGCCGGATCCGTCAGGCTCTGAAATTCCTATTCGCACCGCGCCGCTCCCTACGTCGACTTTGGCGCACGATTGCAGCACTGAAAACACCTTCCCCCTTCATCTTTCGGCGCTGCACTCTGCGCTGCACACGCCGAAGAATCAAACCGCGTACACGCAAGGTCAAGAGTCTCGCCTTGATCACTTCACTGTAATGTCCACATTGTCATGCGTAGGCGACAGGAGCATCTGGTGTGTGTGTGAGTGTGTGTGAGTGTGTGTGTGTGCGTGCGTGCGTGTGCGTGCGTGCGTGTGTGTTGTGTGTGTGTGTGTGTGCGCGCGCGCGCGGCTTGCTGTATTTGTGTTTGAGTGTGTGTTTCCCACACACACTCACGGCTACGTGAGCATGCACAAGCCCATACACGCAGTCAGTCATGCCTGGCCTTCGAAGGTGATGATGCCCTTTTTCTTTGCTGCGCGCAGCGTACCCACAATGGCCTCAAAAATGTTTGAGCACCTGGGGTTTAGGGTTCAGTGTTTTGGGTCTAGGGTTTAGGGTTTAGGGTGCAGGGTTTAGCACCATAGTGTCAAAACATTAAGTGACGATGCGCTCCTGGGCAGGGAGCGTGCCATGTTGATGATTTCATCTTTCTGGCTCGCCCCAAGTGTACCTGTCATCCTTGATGAGAGCCCCAAATTTGCACACCACCTTCCCCTCCTCATTTCTGCGAGAGAGAGAGAGGGAGAGAGAGAGAGGGAGAGAGAGAGAGGGAGGGAGGGAGGGGGGGGGGGAGAGAGAGAGAGAGAGAGAGAGAGAGAGAAATGGCGCGCAGTTCTCTCAAACACGCGAAAGTAGGCCCAGACGGAGAAACGAAGCAAATGGGACTATGGGGGGTTGATATTGAGCCAGTACAGGTCGCGCGACGCGCGCCCAAGTGAGCGGGCAGGGCACTCACTTAGTCCCAAGGCGCTCCATCTCTTCCAGAAGCATAATCACCTGGTTTAGGGTTTAGAGTGTACACTTGTCAGAACAAGAGCTGACACACATGCACACGTTTGGAACGCCCACGTCATGACGACACTGCCGAACGCTTGAGGCATGATACATACAATACTCACTATCAAAGAGGCTATGCGGGGTCATTATTTGTGCCCATATTCTATCTCTCTCCTCGTATCCGTGTCTTTCGTTCCGCGTATCATCGTAACATGCGCATGCGTGCGCGCCTATATTATGTCCGCCTGCATCGCGAACGTGGTGTTCGGTAGCTCGTGGTGGGTCCGTTTCAGAGGTGGCCATGGTGATTGAACATCCTGTTCGTCTGTGGGAAGCATACGTCGAGCTTCTCTCTCCTATCACATAGATCACCTCCTTATCAACTTCCTCTTGGCTCGCCATGCTCCGTCACCTTCACAAAGCTGGTCACGTCCGGGATCGTGACGTCTTCGAGTTCCGGCCGGAAGATGCGGTTGGAGAGCAACCCGCCGGACCGGGGACGGTGCAGGCGAGGGCGAAATGGTATTGTACAAGTAGCAGCGCTGTGCGTGTTGTCGGCGTGCCTTGCCTCGGGCATCGAACGCCGCGTGGCGGGGGGCCCGCGGGCGTGGGGCGGCAGAGCAAAGTCCGGGCCGCTTCGAAGTCTTGCGCGGCTCGCAGGGGGGCGGGGGGAGACGGAGGACTCGGCCATGAACTTCGCTGCCGATGGCATTGCAGCGATGGCGTCGCAGACCAAGATGTTTACGGGCGTCCGCGAGCCTCTTCTCAGGCGCTCCGGCAGCGGCAGCCAGTCGTTGCTGGCGGCCATGGCCCAGGCCGTGGAGCCGGCTCGGCCTATAAAGTACATTTACATTGTTTCCGACAGCACGGGATTCACCGCGTCGCACGCCCTCACTAGCTGCATGACGCAGTTCGAGGATATCATCGTAGACAACCATGACGAGCACGACGGGCACGAGCCGCGCGAAGAGGCCGGGGCACGCATGGAGGTCCGCACGCAGATGTTCAGCAACGTGAAGGACTGGGGCAGGCTCGACCGCATCATTCAGCTCGCGGCAAAGATGAACGCCTTTGTCGTCTACACGATTGTTGACCCGCAGCTCAATGCACGCATGGTCAACAAGGCGCAGGAGCTCCAGCTGCAGTGCGAGGACCTGCTAGGTCCGCTCGTCACGACGCTATCCGATTACCTCGAGCAGGTGCCCAGCGGTCGTCCTCGCTGCTCCACGCAGGAACGCCGCCAGCCGCTGAGCGACAAGTACTT
>Ga0315899_10002845_pt1 | contig 18974 bp, 27 predicted proteins | sample LakEriMetagenome_2_FD_203518 | JGI IMG/M metagenome (GOLD analysis project Ga0315899, IMG submission 203518) | Freshwater fungal communities from buoy surface, Lake Erie, Ohio, United States - Buoy 4 MA112 | ecosystem: Environmental > Aquatic > Freshwater > Lake | place: USA: Lake Erie, Ohio... | reverse complement strand
TAAACTTTTCCCAAACAATCGAATCGTGTTTTATTACGGGGAACGAATCCAATGTAGTTATTCTAATCGTATCGCTATCGTTAACCACCTTTAGCCCGTTTTTAAGCGCTTTTCGGTAGTGGTATTGTGCTTTGCGTTCACTTGAACACGAAAGTAGCGTTAAAACGCTTAAAATCGCTATTATTCGAATCATAAACTTTGTAACATTTTAATCATACGTGGACACGGGTAAATATCCGCTTTGTCTTTACGTACGGAGTTATGCGTATAAATTCCCTTAGAACCCTTAAATGCTTCGTTATCTAAACTCCATATTTCTTTACGATAAGCCTTCGGGATTCCGTACGTTTCGCAAAGATATACGACAAGTTGGCGCGTTGCTTCTATTTGTGCGTCCGTATATTTATACCAATGTTTATAACCTTTGTACGGAGTTTCTAACGTGGTAACATACGAAGGGTTAATTTCCCCGCCTACGTAGTTGAAGAATTTTCCGTTTTTTTCTTTAAGCATTCCCCAATTACAAACTTCAATACCTACCGAAAGTTTATTTAGGTTCTTATATGGAAGTCCACGCGTTGTAAAATCCTGCGAATCTATTCCCAAGTGCCAAGCCCAATGCTTACTAGAAAAACATTGTACTATCGTTCCGTTTTCTCCTACAACGAACGCGGTTGCTATTTGTGAATCGTTGCTATTCCAAAAACGTGCAACACCTTCCGCGTTTCCGTTGCCTGCGGTGTGGTGTAAATATATTTGCGTTTTGTCGCTTTGTTCTTCGAAGAATTGCCCTTTCGATAAACGCTTTTGTACTATCTTTTGAATGTCAAGGCTTGAACTCATCCCACTCTTGTTTTTTCGCTGTTATGAACTCCTTAAACGATTTTAGAACGTCTTTTTTAGTTACGTCGAAGTAACTTTCATTAATTGATTTTAACTCCGTGAAAACGCAGTAAAACGTAAACGCTTTTGTCAAAACAAGTTCAACCGAAATAAAGATTCCGATTAAATCCGCTAAGACGAATTTTTCTAAAAAGAAAACCGAAACGATACCACCCGCGTAAAGTAAGGTTTTAGAAATTGTACGGGCGAACCCTCTAGAACGTAAAGGTAACTTCAACTTTTTACTTCGCCATATACCCGCTATTAAATCAACCCAAATAAAAAAGATAGTAATAAGCACCATTCCTTTAACAGGTGCTAAAATAGCAAGAAACGAAAGTAATAAAAGTTGTAGTTTAGTATTCATTTTGGTAGTAGTTCAATAGCTCAAAGGCTAAGTAAGTTCCGTAAGCAACTGCAAATAATTTGATAAATATGTAAGGCGCTTCAAACAACGTGAACACGATTCCTGTAAAAGAAAACAAATAATAAAGTAATGAAAGACCGCGTAAATGATTATCCATATAATTCGGTTAAGAAGTCGTTTATATTCGTGTACGTGTTTTCGTTTACGCTCATCGTGGTATCGCAGAAAATTACTCCTTTGTCGGTTGGTACGTGCGCTTGCGTTTCGTCTAGAATTTCCGCTTCTCCTTCGAAAAGGTATTCTAGTTCGCGCATAACGAACCCGCCTTTAATGGTTGTTAGATTAATCATATAATTGTATGTTTGTTTTTTTCCACGCTGCAACATCAGTTAAAGACGTCGAATGTTGCACGGCAAAAATTAGGTAATTGTCCACGGCAGGATTAAACCCTATTAAACTAATTGCACTTGCAACGTAATCATTTGACGCGCTTGTTCCCGTTAAGAATAAATTTAAGTTCGTTCCGTCATAGAAAATGTTTCTTTCAAATCTTTGAAAACGTACAGTGCTTGCCATATTAGCACCCGAACCAAGAAAAGTCGCACCTGTTAAAGTATTCGAAGTGTTTACGTAAAAACGAAAATTAGTTGAACCCGCACCACTAACAACCGTTCGGTCAATGAATGACTTGATATAAATTGTTTTGTTTGTTGAAATCGTTCCTGCAGGAATTAAAACGGACGCGCTAATTTGATTAGTCGTTCCCATTATTCCCGAACCAACAACGCTACCAATCATTTCGGGGTTTAACGTTGGAACGGGTATAGCGTTTATTATTTCCTCTCCTGTTATGCTTTTACTTACATACCCGTCTGAAGTTGATTCCGAAATTTCGAGTAAGTCCATTGCTTCTAGGTTCGCGCCCTTTGGTGTTAATTCACTTATTTTGATTGCCATTGTTTAGCTTTTTAATTAATTTCTGCAACTTAATAACGTTGCTTTTCTTTGGTGTGTATTCCTTCTTTATATTACCCATCCTGTATAGTTTGAATCCGTGTTCGGGTATATATCCGAGTTCGTGTTTGTATAGTATTCAGGAAACGTATTACCCGAAAAAATCATATATTGAACAAAACGCTCGGTGTAGTTTTGAGCTAAATACTTTTGTTTGTCTATTAAAAAGTCCACTTCGTTTTTATCCACGTTAGTAGCGTTTTCCGAACTATGTTTGAATATACCTTTATTCGCCATTGTATAGGCCATAAACGGAAGGTATTCAACCATTGCCCAATGTATCAACATCGGCTTTAAGTACGTTTCAACTAAATCTAAATACGGGTTAGCTAAGGTATTTGCGATTATATCCGCTTTTATTTTATCTAGTAGTTGCGTTCCCGTGTATTGCTGTATATGGATATCCTGAGCAACTTTAATCCATTGTATGAACGTATCGGTGTCTATATTCCCGTTTAGTGCGGTAAAACGTACTAAATCGTCCCGTGTTATTAGTAATGCTTCTGCCATTTTATTTAGGTAAAAATCCTCGGTTCGGCATATCTATTGGACGTGTCGAAACCAATGCATTGTTTTTAATTTTATATCCAAATTTTTCCGCTTTACGTACGGCAATTTGTTTAGCCTTTGGACTATTTACGTCTATTCCAAAACGACTATCGAACTGCGCGTAAACTTGCTTATTCCATCTATGATGGCAATTTGGGCCGCCTTTGTATAACCAAATATCGTACGTTAAATTTCCTTTTGGTCCAAAACCTATTTGTTCGCCTTCAGCATTAACGTAGAATCCATTTACTATACTTTTACTCATTCGTAAAATGTCTTCTTTTCGGTAAATCTTTTTAGCGCTTTTCATTAGTTTACAAAACGGACGTGTCTTACCACTTTTCCCGCCGTCTTCGCCTTCGTAAACATATCTAGTAATAAATTTAACTCCTTCGATAACTTCGTCTTGTTCGGACTTAGCGTTAGGGAATGCGATTCCTGTATTTACCAATTCAACTAAACGTGAGAATAAACTTTTTTCGCCTTTAAGCGCGTTGTTTTCTTCTTCGTCCGTGTCGTAATCTACGGGTGCTTCGTCTATTAATAGCCAATCCGCTTTAGGTTGTTCGCCGAATTCTTGTAACGCTAAGGCTATTTGTTCTTCCGTGCTTTGTGCTTTTAACTCCGTTGTATCCGCTCCCGTTTCTTCCGTTACTTGTTCTTCCGTAGTTGCGTTTTCTAGGTCGGTAAATTCAAGTGGTTTTAACGTTCTAAAGAATAGTTTTAAGGCTATCCCGTTAAATGCTAATATCCTATCGAACGCTTCTAACATTTCGTCTTGAAATGGCTTAATAACCATATTGTTAAACAAGATAAACGAGTTTTGCAATTCATCTGCGTTTGAGCTAAACCCGTTAGAAGAAGCAATACCGAAAAGTAACGGACTTGTTACGTTGTGTCCTAACATTATTTTTCTTAAGCATTCCTCGCTTAGGTACGTGTAATGGTCGGGCGCATCGTTTAATGGTATATCGTCTACCGTTGTTTTAGATTCCGAGTTTAGGTTAAAGGCTACAATTACTTTTTGGCCTTTCGAACCCGTTAACTTAGATAATACTTTTTGACTAATAAGGTCTTGCTGTTCTTCCGAAGGAACTCCGTTATTAAAGTTAACTACTTTCGTTCCGCTGAATCCGTTTTGAACTTCATTTATTAGATAGTCCGATACCTCTTCTTCAAGAACGCAATATGGAATACAACCTTGGTAGTCGGGATAGGAATAGTACTTCATCCCAACTCCGTAAGGACGTACAAACATTATTTCTACCTTGTCTTTTGAGTGTCCAAACGCGGGAATTCGCGTAGGTGGAAACTTGCGTACGTCTTCCCAATTATCCGAATAAAAATAACCCGTTATTTCGCCTTTATCGTTGCATTTTTCCGCACGTAAAAGATTCACGGGCATATGGTAAACTTTTAAGATTTTATCGTGCTTATCGTTGTAATGAATTTGAATAGCAAACTGCCCGAATAGTTTTCTATCGAATACCATTTTACGCAAACAATCCGCACTAAACAAGGTCATCATTTGAGCGTATTCGTTAGGCTTACGCGAAGCGTCTAAGGCGCTAAGACCTTTGCCGTAAATTAAACGGCTTACGTTATTTATTATCGCGCTGTTTGTAGTGGATTTCGTGTACCTATCTATTAAGTACCCGAAGTAGTTATTATCTTCCCCGAATTCTACCCACGCGTCGCGTTTAGATTCTTGGATAGTTGGTTGTTGGTATTCCGCGAGTTGAAGTATATGGACGTTATTACTCATACATTATGAATTCGTTAGTTGTTTGGTTACTAATATAACCGCCGTTATTTACTGAAAACGTGTCTATTGGTTGATTAGTGCAAAAGATTCGTTCCTTTAATACTAAATCTCCGTTCGCGTCTTTTAATACCATCCAATAAAATCGGTTTTCTTCAGTTGGTAAGATAGCTGTAAATTGGTAAACGTAATCCCCTGCCGTAAACGTACCCGCAACCGATACAGGAACGTTCGTGTTTTCGTTAATTAATTCGCACGTTGTTGGTGTACCATAACGCGGAATAAAATTAAACGTTTGGCTTGTTAATTGTTCTTTAACTACTATCATATATTAATAACTATTAATCCGTTTTTTTGTGCAATAAAAAAGGGGTGTTTCCACCCCCTTAACGCATATGAAACAAAGTTCTTAGTTAGTAACTACTTGCGGAGTACCTAATAACGCAACTAATTGCGCTTCAGTTGTACAATCCAAGAAGTTGGCAGGTACGGCTTCTTGTCCCGTAAAGGTCAAAGAATAACCGTTCATATCGCCTAACGCAGTTCCGTTAGAAATAGTACCCGCAGTTACGTCCATACCTCGTAAAAGACCCGCAATAAAGTATTGTCCCGCGTTCGTCTCAACGATAATGTTTGGACGTCCGTAAGATAATAATTTAATTTGTTTGTGGGTAATTCCGTCTTGCTTCTTTAATTGAACGCTTAATACTTGTTCGAAGAACGTAGTTCCGTTTTCACGTGAACTTGTAATAGTTGTTTCGAAGGAGTTTGTACCCTTTAATTCGAATTTGTAGATAAACGAAGTTAACGCAGGTGCAATAGGGGTTAAAGTAATAGCCGTAATTACGTCTTCGTAACCTAACGCAGTGTCGTAAGTAATATCGGTTTCGTCATATTGCCCGTAATTCAATACGTAGATGTTTTTTAATCCACCTACTACGTCTTTACAAGGTTCTAATCTACCGTGTGATATATCGCAACTCATTTTATTTTAGTTTTTTAATGTTAAAAAAAAGGGTGGTAGTTTTATCCACCACCCCGTTATATTTTGGTTAGGTTGATTATCCGTAAATTACGATGTCTTCAATAACTCCGTATTGCGCACCCGCAGCGTATCGCATAATTACACGTACGTTGTCATCTCCTAAAGTAGCAGAAGTGTCAATTACTCTAACTTCTTGCGTGTCGCTCAATAAAGAACAACCAAAGTAAAGGTTAGAAGTAGTTGTAGCCATCATAGAAGAAGTTGGTAATCCGTTAGCCATAAAGATAGGAACTCCGTTGAAAGTTACCATTCCGTTGTTATACCACATTGTACCCTGAGCGTTAACACCCGAGTTAGACGTAGCCAATGCAGAGAAACCACCTAATGCAGCAACATACGCCTTAAGAACGTTTTGTGCAACATAGATTTTTAGGTCGGGCTTACCGAACAAAGAAGCAGGGATAGCATCGTAAACCGATTGCAAAGCGGGAATAACGTTACCCGCGTTGATTACACCACCTGCGATATTTTGTGCGGGTGGTAATGCAGGGTCTGCTTGAGCGGTTGTAAACAAACCGTCAAATTGACCTGAAAGACCTCCGTTACCTTGCCAAATAGAAACCTCGTTAGCGGCTGCTACTTTTTCAGCGGCATAAGCTATAAGGTAATCAGCAAAAGATTTCGGTAAAGTGTCGAATGAAGAATAACCCATTTCGATAGATTGCCAAGTTGAATGGAACTCTTTTTTACAAAGTGTCATATTCACTTGTAAGTCTTTAACTTCTAAGATACGCTCGGTTAAGTTAACTTGTCCCGCAGGGTTAAAGTCGCACGTTGCGTCCTGTAAAAAGTTAGTTGTTTCTAAACGTTGGATAACGCTTTTGAATTTAATGTTAGGCATAACGGTAACCCCGCCACCTTCGATAGTTGGTGCGCTTAATAAAGCCGCAGAAACGTACTTACCTGCCCATTGGCCTGCGTAAGTAGTTGTAATGTTTGGATTTGGCATTTTTTCTTGTTTTTAATTATTTATTAATTTTTTCTAGTACGGAATCCATTATTCCGCGTGGTGCTTTTTTCCCGATTTTAGTAAACTCGGTTTTAGCTTCGTTTTCGGGGTTAAAAGAAATTGGGGTAGGTATTTCGCTAAGTTCGGTTGCTTCAGTTGCAACTACGTCAACTTTTGAAAGTTTAGCCAATTCTGCTTTTAACGCTTCATTTTCTTCTTTAAGTTTTTCCATTTCGCTAAAGAACGTTTCTTTAACTATGGATTCGATAGTTTTCTTTGGAGTAGATACGGGTGCGCTCATTTCTTCCTCGGGCATTGCTTCGGTAGTTTCCTCTTTTACTTCCTCTTCTTCAACTTCTTCTACCTTTTCTTTGATTTCGGAAATAATTCCTTCTTCAACGATAACAAGAATTCTTCCGTCTTCTAATTCGTATTCTCCAACGGGAACGGCAATTTTTTGTTCGTCTTCAGTTACAACGAATACTTCTTTACCCGCTTCGAACATATCCGCTTCGATTTTGGTAACTCCATCGCCCATAAGCATTTGTTCTAACTTAATTTCGTTAGATAGCAAAGCCTTGATTTTTTCTAATAGTGTGCTATTTTTCATTTTATATTTTATTTAATGTATTAATTGAGTTTTTAGAATACTTAATAAATTCATCTACTTTATTAAAAATAGTTAACGTTTCTTTAGGAATTTCAACACCTAAAGATTTTGCATCTACTAAAACTTTTTCAATTAATTTCTTTGCTTGTTCTAATGGTTTTAACGCATCAGCAAATTTTACCGCTGAACTATCTACCATTGAACCCGCAGTAGAAGCTAAATTTTGACCATCGGAAAATAATTTTATAATGTCTTGAACTATCGCTAATTCTACTTCGTGTTTTGCTAACTTAGTTGCTTCAACTTCGTGAGCCTTATTGATTTTGTCTAAAATGTTTTTCATAATCTAATAACTTATTTAATTTTTGTTTGTTGCATTTTTATGGTAGTGGATTCCAATTCGGTGCGGGTGGCACGGGTTGCGGTGGTGTTACATCGCTTCCTATCCCTTGGTTTTGTAGTTCGCCCGTACAACACTTAAGGCGGTATTTTCCGTCTTTACATAAACACGCTCTTTTTCCACTTGTTCGTGCTGCTCGTGGTTTGTTTCCGTTTTCGTTCATCCTTGACCTTTATTTAGTTTAACGTAATTCTTACTCGTTTTTAGTTTGCTCGTTTTACTTTTCGCGTGGACGTTAGGACGTTTTACTTTTGGTTTGCGAGTGTGAGTAGTTACGCTTGTTTGTTTAGCCATTAAAGTTTATTTTTGAAAATCTAAGCTATATTCTTTTCCTTTATTATATAAAGCAGTTACCCTTTTAATAGCGTCTTCATATTGTTTAGGTTGTGGAATTTTTGTTTCGTCAATTCCTAACGCTTTTACTTTTGTTATAAAATCTTTTTGGTCTGATGCTAATTCCGACATAATTTTGTTTAAATTTTCATAAGACGTATTTTTCTTTGCTTCTTGTTTTAAAGCGTAAATTCTATTTGAATAATCAAGAATTTTTTTATATTCACTTTCGGCTCTATCAAGTTGTGTTTTAACATCTGCAAAACTTGCTAATTCCACTTCGTGTTTACCTAAATTCGTTTCGTGAATTTCTTCGATTTTCCCTAGTTTGTTTAGGATTGTGTTTAAGTTACTCATTTTATTTTATGTTTAATAATTTTTTAAGTTCGTTTACCACCTCGGTGGCTTCGTCTTCTTCCGCGCTCATTTCGAATTTATCAGCAAAATAACCCTCTATTGAAAAGCCTTTTACTTTGCCTTCTTTAACATCGTTCCAAACTTCTTCGTTATTAACTTTCATCGAAATCATCCAAGTTCCTTTAGGTAGGTCGAATCCGTATAGTTTGCTTTTGTCTTTTTCTTCGTCTTCGATTATCCAACTTTCAACCACGCTTAAACCCGTTAACTTTTTCTCGTGTTCGTAAGTTGCGTTGTTTTGATTTGAACGCATTAAAAACAATTCACTTGCTTTTCTAATCGTGTCCGAACTGAAATAAATATAGTATTCTTCGTTCTTTGCGTTTCGTCGGTAAATTTGTTTGTTAGGAACTAATGCCGCACCCATTAGAATTCTCTTTTCGGTGTCAACTTCTTTAAGTTCGATTTCGTGTTTATTTAGGGCTATAAAGTTTTCTTCAATAGCGGGGGAATGAACTACACTAACCGCGTCTATTCCGCTTTGTTCGTCTTGTTCGTCTATAATCAATTCTATGATTCTCATAACTTATTAATTTAATTATTGTTAAAGTGTTGCGTTTTGTATTCTATTCCTATCCAAACTTTGAGCCGTGGTTACTTGTCCACTCACTACGTAGGCTTGTGTAGGTTGTTGTTGAAGTTGAGCTAATTGGTTTAGTCCGTTATTACCTACAACGTTGAATGAAGGCGCTTGTGTACCGCCACCCATACCACCCCCGCCACCTTCAGCGCCACCACCACCACCACCCGAAGCCGAACCACCGCCCTCGAACTTTTGCGAAGCTATTTTAGCAACTCCTACCAATCCCGTGGCAACTGCTAACCCCGCAGCGATACCACCACGAACGGGACTACTCGGGTCGGGAACGGGTGTAAACTGCGATAAATAAGCCGAACGCGCACTTAAGAACGTATCTATTAATGCGCTTGATATACTCGCCGCCTTTTTAATTTGAAACGCTTTCTTTGCTTGTTTTTCTCCTTTTTTACCAAACATTTCGGTAAGGTCGGAAATAATCGATAACCCTTGTTTAGCAAAATCCGCGTTACGTTGAATACTCGCTTCCCTTCGCGCTTTGTCTTCTTCATCGTACTTTTTGTTTATCGCGTCTAGTTCGCGCCCTTTGGCTTCGGCTATGGTCTTTTCTGCGTCCGCGTTACCTTTTGCCATTTGCTCCATTTCCGCGTACTTTTCGTCTAGTAAATAAAGTTCACGTTGTTGCTCGGTTAAACTTTGTTGGTAGTTTTGTTCTTGTAACTGCTCTATTTGCATATCGAAATCTAACCGCCGTTTCTTTTCGTCTTCTTGCATTTTCTTTTGAAAATCCTCGGTACGTTTTTTAACTTCGGCTTGGTGCTTTTCGTCTATTGCTAATAAATCTTTATTCAAAAGGTCTTTAGCGTTTACAAGTATTTGTCGTTCTTGTTCCGTTAGTTTAGATTCAGCGTTTAAGCGTAATTCTTCTACTTGTTTATTGTATTCCTCACGGCTTATTTTTCCGTCTTGGTATTGCTTATCTAACGCGGCTTGTTCTTCCTGTGTACGTTCCTTTAAGAAGTTGTCGCGGTAATCGTTAAACGCGTCTTGTCGAAGTGCTTTTTCTTTGTCTATTCCGTCTTGCATTAACGCAAGTTTTTGGTTTTCCGCTTCTTCTTCTAATTTAGCTTGGTCGTCGTTTTGTTTTTTTAAGTTGTCTATGTATGTTTTGCGGTTTTGTTCTGCGGTTTGCTTTGCATTATCCGCTCCTTGCTTAGCCTTATCCGCCATTTCCTTTTGGTGTTCGGCTTCCATTATTTCAATGGAGTGTTTTGTGTCTACGTTGTCTTTGTAGGTTTCGTCCATTATCTTGCGAATGGCTTCCGTTCGTTTTTTCAACTCCTTGTACCTATCGGAATCCTTGTCTTCGGTTTCTAGTAGTAAATCCATTTCGGCTTTTATTGCCTTCATTTTTGACTTTTGAACTTCTAAGTAAACGCGACCACTTGCAAGATGTGATTTCGCCTTGGATAGTTCCATTTCGTAAGTGGCCTTACCCGAAGCCTTTGCTAAATCTATTTCTCTTTGTGCTTTTAAGTCGTTTTGGGTTTGTTCTTTTTTAATTGCTTTTGCTCGTTTATCCGCGCTTTTAATAACCGCTTCCGTGTGCGCTTCAGCGTTCTTTTTTAATTTAGCTGTCTTAACATCGTCAACCACCCCCATTGCTTCGAGCGCTTTGGTTATTCCGTAAATAATTCCAACAACAGGAAACAAAACGGAAATTAAAATCTTTGCTCCCGTTCCTAGTTTTTCGAACTTTTCACGCGCCCACATTACCGCGGCGGCTACTTTGTCAAAATTGGCAATTAATAAACCAACCGCAACAACGATTGCACCGATACCCGTGGAAATCAAAGCAACCCTAAATAATTTCATCGCGTTACTCGCTACCCCCGTTGAAGCGGCTACTCCCGTTTGAGCCGTGGCTAACCCCGTTGAAGCAACCCCCTGCGCTACCGTAGTGGCTACGTTTGTTTTATCTACGGCTGCACCCGCTGCCGTTACCGCGTTCTTTTTGAATAATCCCGCTACTACGTCTTTAATTACCGTACCAAATTGCTTAAAGGAATCCCGCGCCTCTAATACCCCTTGTAAACCTTGCGAAAATGCCATAGCGCTTTGAACGCGTACCATTGCTTCTTGTACCGCTTCGCCTTCTACTCCGATTAAACCTAACCCACCTTCAACGGCTTGGAATCCGTCTAAAACCCCGCCAAAAGATTTGGTCATAGCGTTAAATTTCGCGTCGGGGTTAAATGAACTTACCATATCGTTAGTAAATCCGATTTGGTCTTTAAGTTCTGCGGCTGCCTTTGCTGCTTTTACGGCTTCTGCGCTCGTTTCTCCGTAGGCGGCACTTACCCTTTGTAATTCTACAACGGCTTCTTTATACTGCGCCTTAAGGCTTTTTACGTTGTCTTTAACCTCTAATTCAATCGTTCGTTTTTCCGCCATTTCTATTTAGTTTTTTTATATATAACTCGCGAATCATTTGTTTGTACGCGGGTTTAATTTTGTCGTTTAGTTTATATTTTCCTTTTGCGATTTCTATGTATTCGTGTTCGCCTACGAATTCCGCTATTTGTAAAAGTTGGACTATTTGATTAATATAACTCATTGCCTTATAATTACTATTTCTTGCGTTTGTGTAGTTCCGTTTTGGTAAGTGTATTCAGCGGTTACGCTTATAACATCGTTTCTTCCTTCCGTTTCTAATTCTTGTCCCGCCTCGGTTGTTCTTAATAAATTATTTTGTGTTGCTCGGTTTATATTACCAATTACAGGCGGTAAACTTATTCTAATCGTTTGACTAGAACTTATCGAACTTGGTGTAATTACTACTCCCGTAGTTCCCGAAGAAAAATTACCCATTAATCCAAAATTCGGAAGCGTAATAGGCACGGTAACGTCTTCTTGGCTTGGACTTGTTTGTATAACCCGAATAGGGAAGACGGGCATAAAATCGTTCAATAGTTGGAACGTAGTTTCTCCCGTTACTAGATTCGTTTTCATTTCGTTAATTAAATAACGCTTGTCCCGAATTATTAATCTATCGTTTAACTGCAATCCCGTTAAAATTGAAACGGGTAAATTCGCCTTAATAGTTGTTAGCCTATTTTTAGGATTAAATAAGTTAGTCAAGTACGGAAAATAATAAGTAGCGAAGATGCTTTGTTGAATCGGAGTTAACCAATACGAAGAAGTTTCGGGCGCAAAGTTTGTACTATACTTTATTCCGTTGTCGGTTAAGTCTTGTCCGAACATCGTATAATCGTTAGTTTGAAATAAACTACTTCCGTTGGTAAAGTGTATATGGTCAACTAAATTAACCCCGCCATACTTGTAAAGTAAACACGGCTTAGGAATGTAAGGAGAAAACGAACTATCTAACGAATAGCCAACTTGTAAACCCGTTGGAGTTCCACTATGTACGAATTGATTAAATAAAAGATTTTCAAAAGGAACTTTAATAGTGAACTCCCCGCCATCGTAAGGGTATTGGTATTCCGTGTTTCCGTATTCTTTTAACCCCTGCTCAAAGAATGCTTTATTCATTAACGAGTTCGATTGCTCAAACGCGAACCCGATTTTTTTATAAAGTTTAACGCGGTCTACTCCTATTTCGGTTTTGTCCGTGAACTCGGTAATATCGATAACCGCACCCGCAGAATACCAATCGTCTAAAGGTACAATTTCGTAAGTGTTTACCCCCGTACCAAAACACGTTAAGTTAAATTGCTTTAAGATTCCCGAAATAAAATCGTTTATTTTCATTTGTGGCGCTAACTGCGCTAAGTCGGTAAACGCCGAAAGGTTTAACGTAATGGTTGAATACCTAATATATTCCGTTGTAGGAATCGGATTCACGGACGTTATGTAAGTTACTTCGTATTGTATCTCGGAATCAAACGTTAACGGAAAATTAGAACGAATGTAAAATTCCCAAACATCGTTTAAGCCTAGAACATTTGGCACGTTAGCAAGTCCATAAATAGCCGTTCCCGTTCCTTGCGTTGTAGAAAATAACGCTCCGTTTCGGTAGGTGTCTATCCAATAAGTTGTTGTAGGCGAACTCACGGAAGTAACGTCCAACGTTATTACGTGATTCATCCAAGTAGCGCCGTTAAAGAATGGGGTTGTAATTTGGTTTAACGAAGTGTCAACGTATAAATTAAGTGGGTACGTAGGAATAAACGAACTTATTATAGTATCTAAGTCAAGTTGTTTCGGTTGTCCACTAAACTCGAAATCGTTTTTATTTTTATACCATAAATACGCTTGTGTAAATTTCGGGTCGGTTAAAAACGCACCTGTAAAACTTACTCCGTATTGTAAACCGATAATATCAAAAATTGATTTTACCCTAACTGCGGGAAATAACTCACGGTAATCTATTGCTCCCGCGTTCGTATGTATATCGTTAGACGTTGAACCCATAAACGGAACTAACCAATTCGGAACGTTGCTTTGCGGTTGAGTGCTTAAATACTCCCATATACGATTAGAAGTAATTAGCGGGTAACATACATCCCAATCCGTTCCGTAATTAATTATACGTTGAAAAACCTCGTTAAAGGTGTAATCGTGGTTTATAGTTGTATAATCTAGGTCGCTTAATAGGTCTTCGCCTACTAAATCTTTAAGCGTGGTTACATCTCCGTAAAAAGTTATCGTGTAGCTGTTAGGTTGTCCGTTTTTTAATTGGCTCTTTTCCATTTGGATTTTACCCCTACGGAAAAAGGTCATATCTATTTCTATGTACCCGTCTAAGCGTTCTTGATAATTAATCGAACTATTTAACGCATTCTCGTAAAAGTATTCCCATATCGCGTTATTGTTCGCGCTCGTGGGTATCGTAAACGACTGCGAAAAGTCCGTAAACGTTTTGGAAATGTCTTGTATGTTTTGAATCGTAGAATTTACTTCGATTGTTTCATCGTTGAATAAATCTAATTGCCGTCCTTCTACAAATATGCGTACTTGTCTTTTCATTAGATAACGTTGTTTATTAGGTCGTTACTTTGTTCGAATTCTAGTACGTAATTAATCGTCTTATTGTTTATGTTCTTTTGCTTTTCGAATTCTTTTGTTTTCATCTTAACGGGTTGATTGTTAAGTAAGATTCGTTCGCTTAAAAGTAGTTGCTGAATGTTTGAGTTAAAGGATTCGTCTACCCACCCCGTGTTAACTCGGTAACTAATTATTCCGTTCGTGTTAAACGTTTGTCGTTGGTTTAAGTTTGTGTCCCACGAACCAAATAAGCCCATTGTTTGCATTAAGTTAAATTCGGTTGCGGTGGTAGTTAAACTTTCAAAAGAAGCCTTAAACATAAATTCACGTTGCCAAGCTCCGTACATATTTATAAAATCTATTGTAATTACATCGTACCTACATTCTTCTACGGGGTAAAACGTTGCTTCCCAACTTAATACGGACGTAGGTGTAAAAATTTCTACTTTGTTGCCTGTAAGATAATACGCGGGTCTTACCCTATAAAGGTTATACATATTATTCGCGCTAATCGTGTACGAATGCGTTAACCCCGTTTGTAATTGCGTATATTTCACGCTCCAACCCGTTTCTAACCACGCGGTAAATGTACCCGCTCGTTCTAATTGGTTAACTGCGGGGGAATTGTTTGCGTCGCTCCAAAAATAGTAATCTTTTTCGTCTAAGTGTACGGGCATTTGTGCAATATGCAAAGGGTTATAACCTTGCGAATAATACCCGAACCCGTCGTAAGCGTAATAAGTAAAAGTGTCTAACAAAACGTAAGTACTTAAAGATAACTTGTAACGCTTTACGTCAACTTTAATATAGTTGTCTACGCTCCATATACCCGAATCCGAATTATAGTTTTGAGATACGGCATCGTGTTTAATTTGCTCCATAACGTACGGAGAAATGTTATACAACGTTTGCGTGTTGTTACTCGCAGGGATTAATTTTTCTAACGTATAGTCGGGAGAAGTTGGCGGGGTTGTCCCGTTTTGGTAAATGTATAATTCCACTTTACTTCCGCTTTGCCCTACTTCGTTTACTTCAATTATATACGGGCTTCTTGCAAATATCCTATTTATAGCCATTGTTCTTAAAATTTTCTTTCATTATTGTATCGAATGTTTCTTGAGCCTCTAACCCGTACGCTTCTATTAATTCGTTAGGTAGGTTCTTAAATGCGTTGTTAAATGGTCTAGTAAAAAACAAAGAAGGCTTTATTCCCTTTTGCCAAATGGAACGCGTGATTATAAACGCAGTTGCATCCGTACTTAAAAACCTTCCACCTTTATCCCTAAATTGAATTCGTCTTAATTTAACCCACTTTTTTATACCTTGAGTTAAACCGCCTTTTTTACCCGTTCCCGAACCGAACTTGAACCCGCTTAAACTTTTACCGCTGCTTACCCCTTTAACTCCTTGGTCTTGATAAAACCCGTAGTCATCCATTTGAAAAAAGAAACGAATCGAATTCGGCATTACCTTAATTTCTGCGCCTAAACTTTTACTTAAATTTCCCGTGGTATTTTTTTTACGTAGGTTTGCTTTGCTACGTTTTATTACGTAGTCCCTAAATTCTTCGAGTGCTTTAAGTTGTAGTTCCTTATCCATTAACAACGTGTCATATCGTTAGGGAAATCAACGTCGAATGTCATAGCCCACCCCGCTAAATAATTTTCAAAGCGTTCTATAAATGGTTCGCAAGTTGGCGCTCCGTTTAAGTGGTATAGGTTATCCCATATGTTTCCGTGTTTAAGCATTTCGAATGCGCGGTTTAATATCGCAAGTTGCGTATTAAGTACGTCTATTTCGTTATCCGCAGTTTCGAACGAGTTAGGTGCTTCTTCTTTACGTTGGCTTACGTTATCCATAGCCATTAAAGTTACGTTAGCAGTCATTACGTTATCGTTGAATGTAACTTGGTTTACCATTACGTGAACTAACGGGAAAATAGTTTGCTTACCTAAGTCAACGTTAAAAATTGAACCTTGCGAAACGGTGTTAACTAACGGGTCTGCGTTAAAGTGTGTTCTAAGTTCGTTTAGTAAAGAATAGTATCCGTTCATTTGTAACTCTTTTTAATTTCAATTAATTCGATTTCGTTTTTTTCTTGTTCGAATGTCAAATAGGTAAGACATTTATATAATCCGTATTTAGTAACCTCGTCATATTTTGTAAGGTCGCCTTTAGCGAGTCCATAGATTGAGCTATACCATCCCCACTTTTTTCCGAATTGAGTTCGTGCGCTAAAGTCGCTTGTTCGTTCGCGCTCATCGTCTTGAGTTCCCTCTCTAAATAGTTTAGGGTAGCGCTTAACAACTCGCTTCCTAAAGTCCAAAAAAAAACCGAAGCCGAAATAGCTACGTCCATTGGCGCGTATTTCATTAGTTCCGCGTATTCGCCTGCTCCCGTGTATTCTATTATTTCGTATTTATCTTTATTCCGTATTTTAATAGGTCGGTACATTACCGCCATTGCCTTATGAAAATCGTCCCACTTTGCTAAGTAGTTATCTAAGTCCACGTATTCGCCGAAACTTATGTTTTCTAAATCGGTTATAAACCCGAATTCAACTTCGCCTATCTTAAACGTTGGTTTGAACTTTGGTTTTTCTGCGAATATATTCTTAAAGTGAATGATTAGTTCGTTAACGCTTGTTAGTTTCATTTTAACAACTTCTTTTAACTGAATACCGCAAAAGATTTCTATCATTTTCTGCGCTATAAATTCTTCGTCGTTGGACGATTGCTGCAACTTTAGGAACTTTTGATAGTTGACTAAAGGTATTTCGTTAATTGAACTTGGAACGTCTATTTCTAACTTCATATTTATTAAACTATTTATTCGTGTTTTTGTAATTCACAACGTACTCGTGTGCCTTAATTAGCATATCGAAGTGAGCCGTAAACCGCGCCATATTGTTAAATACTATTTGAACTCGTTTGCCTGTACGCTCGTGAATGTATTGCTCAACACGGCTAATCATTACTTGCATATCGTTCGTTTTATCGTATTGCATAACTTCCGTAGTTTGAGCCTATCCCGAGCGTTTCCATTTCGTGGTATCGAAACGCGTCTATAGCGTGATTGTTAAAATCTATTGGTTTGTTTAGTCGGTTGCCCTGCTTGTCCGTGTCCCAAACGTATGCGCGTAATTCTTTGATTAAATTACCGCTATTTGAAGTAACTAAGTATTCGTTACGCTGCATTACGTCTATTCCGTAGTTAATTGAATCCTTACCTTTAGTTACTCCTTTAATCGTTACCCCGAAGCGTTTTATTTCGTCTATACTTTTTGGTTCGGAACTATCCGCGTATACGGGTACGTGTTTTGGTAGGAGTTTCGCTATATCGCTATTAAGTAAACCCGTTTGGTATGCTAACTCGTTAACTATTCTTTGCCCGTTGTAGTTGTATATTTCTATTATAGCGGTCGGGTCGTTTGTATAACCGAAGTCTAATCCTATCCCTAACAACTTCGCTTCTTTTGGTATCGTGTCTATTGTTTTCCAATTTGAGAACACAACCCCTTCTAACATTCCTAATTGGCCTTCGCCGTATACCTTCCACCAATTCGCCCAATAACTAGACGTCTTTGCCTTTTCTTTGTTCTTTTCGATTTGGTCTATAATACTTTGGTCTAAGGCTTCGTTATCTTTGTAAGTTAAAATTAAAAAGTCCGAGTCGGGTTCGTCTTTTAATTCTTTGTGTACCCAAAATTCGTTAGACGGGTTGAAATCTAAATAAACTTCCTTCCGTGTTCGAATAGCTAACTCGTTGTAAGAATCAAAAGTAACGTTATTACATTCGTTGATATAAAGAATATCCCTTCGCGCTCCACGTAGTTTACTAGAGTCATCTGCGGAAAAGAATTCTATAACCGAACCATTGGCGAACTCATAACGGAGTAAAGATTTGTTAAACCTGTCTTCAAAGAATCTACCCGTCCACTTCATTATCTTTAAGAAATCTTTAAGCGCACCACGTCTTAAATGGGGTATTGTTTCCGCAACTACGCTTATTTCAATTCCTTCGTGTCTTGCAGCCTTATCAATTAATACAGGAAGAATCCCAAACGTTTTACCCGCTGAGGTTCCCCCTTGAATAATCTTAATCCGTTTTTTAAGATTCAGTATCTTCTTGATTGCCGTCGTTTTCCGAAACATCGGTAAATAGTGGTTGCTCTACGTTGGTAATTTCTTTTTTCTCTACTAAGTTGTTTAGTCGCGCCGTAATACTAGAATTATATATCCCCGCCATACCACCACCGATTTGGTCGTTTCGTACTTCTTTACGTATGCGCGTAACGATGGTTGAAAATCTTTTATATCTATTATTTGAATTCGCAAAATAATTAGATAGGTCTTGAATTATTCCTAAATCTGCGCAATAGCATTCGAAGCCCTCTATGGTTAAAGGTCGTTCTAGTTCGCTATATTCGCTTCTTCCTTCCTTACCTACGAAAGTGTGCTTTAAGATAGGGTTGTTCTTTACTTGACTTTTATAGTCGGTAAATAGTTCCCAAAGGTGTTCGGGACTATGTATTTTATTCGGTCTTCCCATTTTCTTGTTCGTCTTTATATACTGCGTAAAGTTGATTTAGTTTGTTTACTACTTCCCGTAGACAACTACCGCACGAAGTCGGTTGCATTCTTTGTTTTAATACTCGGTTGTAAATCTTTAATAATTCCCTTTGCTCACTTGGTGCAACTGAATTTCTACCCTTCTTAAAGAATTCGTCTAGGTAAATGTATTCGTCTTCCGTTAGGCATTCGGGTTTGGTGTATCTCCAAAGGTCGTTAAGTTTTTGTTTGCGTTCTTCGCAGCCGCAGTCTTCGCCCATTACCCACTTTGCTACTTTTGCGATTCCTGTAGTTTCTAAAATGTTTTCTACCGTGTCGCCTAATCCTTCGGCTTGTTTTTTCTTTGGTCGTCCCATAGTTATTTTATTTAATTAATTCGTAATCCTCATTTTTGTAGTCTTCGTAGTCTTCCTTAAATTTCGTTCTTACTTTGCTTTTGCAGTTCTTTAACGTGTTGAAAATTGAACTAGAACTTATTGTAGTTTCTTTTGCTATATCCCTTATTGATAAATCCGTGTCTTTGTAGA
>Ga0315899_10002844_pt1 | contig 18976 bp, 14 predicted proteins | sample LakEriMetagenome_2_FD_203518 | JGI IMG/M metagenome (GOLD analysis project Ga0315899, IMG submission 203518) | Freshwater fungal communities from buoy surface, Lake Erie, Ohio, United States - Buoy 4 MA112 | ecosystem: Environmental > Aquatic > Freshwater > Lake | place: USA: Lake Erie, Ohio... | reverse complement strand
TCGCTCTCAGCCACAGTGCCTGCACGCAAGCGGATATACATGGCATCGGCTTGCTGATCGTATTCAATTTTCATGGTGAAACTCCATACTTTTCAAACTTGCTAGTTGCCATCACAGTGACGACCAAAACAACGACTTCACCTTCACTTATAACTCTAAGTAACTGCTTGTTACCAGACCTTTCAATGAAACCTTGCGACTCTATTCGGCCATGGTCGGCGGGTATTTGCCGAATAGGATTTTGCAGCGTCGCCTCAACCTCCTGTTGGCTAATGCCTCGCTCAGCCATGCGGGCTAGAGCATGTTTTGTGTAGGTAATTGTCATCTTTTTATTATATAACTACTTTAATAATTCCGCATAAAATTCAATTTAATACTCACTAGGCAGCATGATGACCCAGTGCTCTCCATCCCAGCAGGCGTAGAGCGTGATGGAGTTAAGGGGAAAGTCAGTGTAAGGAATCTCCTGCCTGGCGTGTTCACGACCATTACCGTCCTCATAGATCATTACAGCCCTGCCCTCCGTTACTTCAACGAGGACCAACACAAACCAATCCGCTGTGCCAATCTCACACAAGTGGCTGGCAATCGCATCCATCATCCAAAAGCACTCAGTCTCTTCTGCCAAATACTTGGTGCCATCAGTTAACAAATGCCTGCGACTGATTCGGTAGTACTTCTCAGTGCCGGTGAAATAGCTCAGTTGCGCTGGATCAAATTTTTTCATTGCTGCGTCCTTCTTTGATTGAATGACTACAGTTTTGTTTCAGACGCGCAGATGGACAACCGACATTTGGTAACCCGATAACTTGGCGGGATACCGAGTAAAAATCACCATGGTGATTTGATAAGTACTCCACCTAAAAAATCCGCAGCGCAGAAATTAAGACCTACAGGACCCATTTGGGCTGCAGATACAAACCGCACTACTCACATAAATTGCAGTCATTACCAGCAAAATGCGACGCGTTTAAAAGCCCTATAGCGCGAGGATTTACCCACCCGAATACTCTGAGTGCTGAGAACCCAGATCAGCGCTTGTAGGGCTTGTTATTCAATCTGCGCTGGTTATCCACAGCTCGTGTGAGATATCCACAAAAAATCACGAAAAAACTAGCTTTTCATAGATTTCAAGGTTAGAGCGTTGAATTCATTGAAGAAAAAAACCGTGAAAAAGTTATCCACAGTCTGTTCATTTCCCCCTGCTTCAGCAGAGAAACCCATCACTTTGGCAGGACTCAGGTTGTCCAGATAAATATATGAAAACACAATGCAATTAACGCAAACAAATGATTTAGGAGATAAAACCATGGCACAAGCAAAGACACTGACAACTGCTGAAATTGAGCGCTTGTTAACGCATATCAATACTCGCAAGTACTCAGCACGTAACAGATCAATGATGCTGCTCACACACTGGGCAGGTTTGAGAATCGGCGAAGTAGCCTGCCTACGCTGGAGCGATGTTACAACCACAGATGGCGAAATTAAAGATGAGATCCGCTTGCTGCCCGACATGACCAAAGGTCGTCATGCTCGCACTGTGTTTGTCAGCGTTAAACTAAAAGCAGAATTACAGGCCTACGCCGAGCAAGCCAAATGCGTGGATCGCAGCTATCCATTCTTTGCTAGCCAAAAGAGCATCAAGGCAGGGTTTAACGCAAACAGCTTGGCCCAGACGTTTGCTCTGCTTTACGAAGGCGCTGGACTGGAGGGTGCTAGCAGCCACAGCGGTCGAAGGACGTTTTTAACAAACCTTGCAAACAAGGGAACTGCCATCCACATTCTGAAAACGCTTGCTGGTCACCGTAGCATCAGCACTACCGCTGCGTACCTTTACAGCAGCCCAAGCCAGTTGAAGGCTGCGGTTGAGCTGGTCTAACTATGCAGCACTTCATTGAGCTGAGTGCCGATTAATGTGCTGCCTTACCGCAAACCCCGCAAATGTGGCTTTCACCAAAAATTACAACTCTGGCCAACTTGCCACAATGTTGACAAGTAATCATCTTCTCTGTAACTGTGCCCCCAAGTCCTTCCCAGTAGTCCGTTCTCACTTCAGCGCGACGTAGGGCTTGCGATTGACGCATTTCAGGAGTCACAATGTCAACTTGGCTGAAATCAAATCGCGTCTTGAATTCGTAATAGCTAACATCTTGCGTGACCAATAAAGCCGCTCGAGCTGCCTCATCGAGACCCATTGCGACAAGAAGTCCGCGAATTTTTTGATTAGGGAACTCAGTCATCAAGGACCCCATATAACTTTGAACTTGTCCAACAGCACTTCGTCCAGCTACTCCGCGCTTTACTTCGATGACAACAAGATCTCCTTGGGAGTCCTTGGCAAGTAGATCGATCCGACCAGAATCTTTGCCAAATTTAATTGGATACTCGGTCTGAATTAGCTCCAACCTTGACCCACCAAGTAGATGTAAATTTTCAGACAAATAAGTCTGAACCTCTTTTTCATATAAGAGTGTCGCTTGTTGTTCAATTGAAGTATCAAGTGCCATAGCTGAGTAAATCCTAAAAATTAAACTACCTGTTCGTCAGCGTATACAAAGCGCTCGACTTCAGCAAGGTTGACTGAGAAACGCTCTAGTAAGCCGGAAAGTTCATCTTGACCAATCAACAAGACTCCATTTAGGTTTGCGTTCTCATACGCATGTGAGTTGAAGTACTGATTGCTGAGCCCGACTAATTGAAACGTGACGCCCGGATGCCGTCTTTGATAGTAGGCATGTCCTGCGATGACTTCTTTTACCGTGTCCCATCCATGTTTGTATCCATCGATGCCAGAGCTTTTCGTCTGAATCAGAACGCCTTCGTTGTTTCGAATCGCAACAACGTCAACGCCATTGTCACCAGACCTAGGCGTACAGTAAACGTTAGAGAAGCCTTGCTTGGCCCAGAGAGCAGCAGCAAGACCTTCAAACAAGCGCCAATCCATTTGAAGGGCAACATCTAAGGTAACGGTGTCGTCTAGATCTTTTGCGAACTCTGCTGGAACGATTTCATCTATAGCGAAGTCCGCCATCGTTACATCAGGGCATCCGTTAAGGACATCGCCTGCGAGTGATCGCTTGTGTTCAAGTAATCGATCTAACTTTTCATCAAAGGTAGTGAAGTCGTCGCTAGTGATTACGGGGTAATAGACGTAAACGTCTTTTTTCTGACCGATTCGATATGCCCGATCCGTTGCTTGGTCTTCTTTCGCAGGGTTCCATGTCCGCATGTAATGAACGACATGGTTTGCTTCTTGAATGTTGACGCCGAATCCAACAGCAACGGGAGATAGGATGATCACTCCAAACCCAGGTTTAGCTTGAAATGCCTTGATTCGCTTCTGACGACTAAGGTCATGTCCCGCCGATGCACTGGTATCGCCGTTGATGATGTCAGCATCAAAGTCAAACTGTTCACTGATGTAGTGCTGAAGCAAGCGTTGAATATTCTTGAATTCACAAAAAACAATTGCTTTCTGATCCTTCTTCTTTATGTCAATCAGTTGTTTGAGTAGCCAGTCTAGTTTCGGTGACGCTTCGCGGTACTGCTTAATGGGTTCTGGCTTGAAAACACTCAATCCATAGCGCCTTGGGTCAGTACATAAAAGACGTATGTACTGAAGCAAGCCAAGATGGTTCTTAAATGGTGAGGCAAAGCTTGGATCATTCCTCTTGTTGAAGTCCTCAATAGCCTTGGCGTATAGCGAACGCTGAATAGAAGAAATTGGTAGGCGTCTACAGCTATCAACAATGATCTTGCTTGGTAGATCCTTCGCGACTTCAGCTTTGGTTCTGCGTAACAGCTGTGGCTCTATCAGCAGGCGAAGCTGGGCAAGCATCTCAGCTCCCTCAGTGTCACGTGAGTCAATCTCAATTGGCTTACGGTAATTTCTCCCGAAATCATTAAGGGGCCCAAGCATTCCCGGTTGGCAAAACTCAAAGAGTGACCAAATGTCAGTAAGGGTGTTTTCTACGGGAGTGCCAGTACAAGCGATGCGGAACCCAACGTTTTGACGCCAAGCTGAGCGTGTGACCATTGCGGCAGGGTTCTTAATTTTCTGAGCTTCATCGCAAATCATCAGTGCCCACTTTTGTTGAGCAAATGAGAACTCGAGATCGCGCAATGTTTCGTAGGTTGTCAGGACTACCTTTGCGTTTTTAATCCAACCTGGGCGTAAGAACTTGACTAGACCATCTTCAGTTTTTAGTCGTGCGTCAATTTCTTCCCGCTTGATACGCATTGGTGCGAGTGCGTCACCATAGGCGGTCAAGATTTCAAAGGTATTCGGAAAGAACTTTTCAGCTTCGTCCTTCCAGTTCTCCAATAAAGAGAGAGGGGCAACGATCAGTATTGGTTCAGATTTTGGATTTTGTTCAAGAATCCAAGCCATCAATGTCAGAAGTTGAAAGGTCTTCCCTAGACCCATGTCATCAGCTAGCAGTGCTCCTCGAACATTGAATTCATCTTGAAGCTTATACAGATGCTGGAGCCAAGCAACGCCCTCGCGTTGATGTTCCAGCAGGCTAGCTTCTGGACTCATCGAAGAAGGAATCACAGCAGGTGCCAAATCAGTGCTTAGCGCCATGGCTCTTCGTTCAATGTAGCCAACGGTATCTATGTTCGAACGAAGAACAAGTGTCTTTTTTTTCTTAGATGTATTTCCAGTTGATGTGGTCGCTTTCTTTGCGGGCTCCTTAAACTTGCCTTCGGCAACGTCAGCCCAGACTTCAGTGAACGTTTGGACAATGCGTTCAGCGTCAGATATCGAGAAAGGATGATCTAAGCCAGAAACAGTGATCGTCTCCTGCTTAGTTAGCTTTGCTTCATCAAGCTTCTTTTGAAGCACCGTTAGTGTTTCTTTGTTTATCGGTACGGCAATTGTTTCAGTTTCACCAGAAGGCGTGAAAGTTATCAACGGAACAACGTTCTCGGGGAACCATCCAATGTCAGCATCTTTCTTAGCGATGAATGGAGAGTAGTAGGGCTCTTCAATTCCGATATCTACGATGCGATCTGAGTATTGCGATAGATCATGAACATCTTCGTACTTTATTGTGAGCGAAGGTGAAAGCTTTTCTTGTAGCCCCTCAAGAAGAAGCTTGATGTGTGATGGCGTATCTGGATTGACTTCAAGGTCATAGCCATCCCAAGCGATGAGCTTCAGTTCTTTGTCAATCGAACGCTGTGCTTTGTTGATAAATTCTTCAAGCTCTAAGTCATTAAGTAGCTCACGATAAATGGAAGAGTCTCCATTAGAGCGTGGGCTTTCAATAGACAAGCCAAGACGTTCAACTTTTCCGAGATCATTTCTTTCAACAATGGGGGTAAATCTCTCAAAAAAGATACCAGCATCTTCTTTAGCCTTCTGAAATTGACCTTCTTCAATTACGTTTGAAGCATCGTCACCTAGTGCGGCAAATGGATTGACCAAAAAGGCTTGCGCCCTTGATCCTGCAACCATCCGACCGGGCATCTTCTTAATTTCGTTAAGTACTGCTTTAACTTCAGGCGACAGGATGACTTGAGTGATTCCGTCTTCCGTAGGAATGTCATATCGATCTAAGACAGACGTGTTCGCATCAAACCTAGAGATCCATGAATCAGGAGCGTCATCAAAGTGTGGGATGACTTCAATTACTGAATCAGAACCTACAGCCTGAGACTTGTTGAGCGCAATCTTCAACTTTTCAGGAGTTAGAACAATGCTCGCACGCAGGAAGGAATCAAGACGTGCGTCGGCAGTAAGTGCTTGGCGTCGTATCTTTCCCCATTGCGTTCGATGAAACAAATCTGATCGCTCATCGGTTGCTCTTGAAGCAAAGGACTTAACAATCTTGACAAGTTCCCATTGCTCTTTTTTGAGCAGCTGAGCTTTATTTTTCTCCGCGAGTACAGCCCCGTAAAGGGTAGGTCGTATCTCTCGGCCTGATGCGTCTTGCCAATGCGAAATAGCAACTTCAAAGTTAGAGTCTGTTAAAGATCCAAAGCTTACAAGTGTTGGCGTCGCTTCGGTAGTTTCTGGTAAGTTAAGAATTTCACTTAAGTCTTCGTACCCGCCTAAGGAGGAAGCTTGGTAAATATCGTCCCAGCTTAAGAGAAAACTTTCATCAATCATCACTCCTAGACCAGTGTCTTGAAGCTGGGTGATAAAAGGCTCAATGAATTGGTAATCAATTTTCTTGCCGTTGCTCTTTTTGTTTAGCAACAAGCCCTCAGCCTTAGTCTGAACGAACCATGGCTGAGCTTGCACATTAGTAGGTGTTTTTTTAAAAAAGTTCAGCATCATTAATTTTTCCACCAGCCTTTGTCGCTTTTGTATAAAAAGCCCCACTTGCGGAAAACTTTATTCCGATCGGAATGACTGTTACCAACCATCACCCATAGCGCACCACCATTTGTTCTGTTGTCGACAATCGAAAAACCAAATGCGTTACATGTCGAAATCAGAAGCTCTTCACTGAATGGTTGCGCGAGGATATCTCCCCAACTTGTGATGCCAGATATGACTTTCAATACCTTCTGTTGGGAAGAAACGTGTGGTACAAAAACAGGGATTTTTACTTCACTAGCTGGTAAACCAAAAGAAGGAAATTTAAATGAACTAAGGGAAGATTCAACCTTTTTTTCTTCGACTTGGGCAGATTGAGAGACCTTTGGCTTGGAAATATGATTTGGTTTTTTTAATCCTAAAGAGGTATCCCTCAATAGACCAAACTGGTTAGAGAGGCCATCTTCGACCATGTCTTCCCATCTATAAAAGCCGTTGGAACCGTCATGATGGCTATATTTTTCACCATAAGACTTCTTCAAAGAGTTGTAGCCATCTACTGAAAGCGTAAGAGTTTCAGTGAGATTAAAAGGTACTCCACTACTTGTGTCATAGAGATATAAAGCGTTTCCAGTCGCACTAAATTCAACAGCGATTACATCTCCAAAAATCATGATGAACGCATTAACCCTAGCGCTCTTTATCGCCGAAATTAACCCCTTCATTTTCCATTTCAATAACATCAAATCCGGATCGCGCGAGTCTGAAATTAAATTCCCTAAGGCAAATTGAACATGGTTCATTTGCTTTCGATAGCGCATCCAAAAATCTAGACGTCGACGATCAGTGCTTCCATCTTCAGCAAGTTTTGTGAAGAAGGCTTCGATGAACTCACTCTTCAACCAGTCTGAGACCAGTGCTTTCGCATCAGGCGTAACTGCAGGTGGCCATTTCTTCGCAGCACCAGGAAGCCATGGATTGTCCCAACGTGAAACGACTGTTTGTTTTAGTTCGAGATGAGCCGTAGGATTTGCGTTATTCGCAAACCTGTTAACAAGGAGTGTTAACGCTTTGTCTTGGATAGTTCGATGTGGGCCTATAGCGGATAGCATTGGATTAACCATGTCTATGAACTCAGCATCAACCAATCTTGTTATGCGACGTACTTGCGACAAAATCAATTCTCTAGGAAGCCATGTTTCCTTAGCGCGAAGGAGGTCTAAATTTCGTTCAAGTTCTTCATTTCGCCCTTCAAGAACAAGTTCGACAAAGTCATCACCTGGCGATTCTGAAAAAAGGGAAGGATGATCAAGGCAACAATTTAGCCAGTCGGGATTTGATGCGGCTTTAGCAAATTCGAGATTTTTTGAAATGTAGTCTCTCAGATATATCCAGTTCTGCCGCTGTACATCCGTAACATTTGTCGATTCAGGTTCGAATGAAAAATAGCTTGCTACCAGTCCTTGGATTATTCGACGGAACCATGCCGGTTTGCTCTTCCATTGTCCAATACCGATCTCTTCGTTTAGGAACGTGGAGAACCTATGCTGGTCATCAAACAACGTCTGGCTTTTGAACCTTGTTGGCATCGAAAGACCAAAGGAAACGTACCGTGCGGTTTGTAAGTCTTCTATGCGCGAGACAGTCCAGAAAGAATTTATGGCATTCAAGACTCTGTCTTGTGGCTCTGACGATTGCGAAGCTCCGTTAACCCTTGATCGTAGAAGTCTTATCGTTGGTTGAAGGTCAACAGCAAAAGGTGTCCTCGCCAACGCTGATGTGTTGGCGTTAGCGAGTGCGTTCCTTAGGCCTTGAAGCGCATCCATTAAATTGGGCACTTTCCAAATTCAACGTTAGACGGAGCCGGTGTGCGACTTTCAAACGGGCCTAGAAATTCGATTCGCATTTCAACACGGCGACTCTCATCATCGCTACTCTTTTCGTTGTTGAAAGAATAGCCACCAACCAAGAACAATTCAAGGACTTGCTTTTTTTGTGCGTCACTAAGTTTCGTACTAACTGCGTCGGCAAGAAGAACGCACAACACACGTTCACTTCTTCTAAGACTTAAGTCGAGGTTTGATAGATAAGTTCCAGTTTTGTCTGTGTAACCCTCAACAACCACACGCTTAATCACTTTTTTACCCAAGTCCGCATTAGCCAAGGCAAGTAGTTCTGGTACAAATTTTCGAAGCGCATCCTCTTTTTTCTCTAAATCTTGAGGAGATCCTTCAAAGTCGGGTTTGCCAAACTTGAATTTCGCTTGACTGCCAAAATCGATTACGTTTCTGTTTCGTTGATAGTTCACACCGGGGAAGTCAGACTTCAATTTCTGTTCTAGCTGCTTTACCCAGTTTTCGATTTCTTCTTGTCGCTGCTCGCTTGGTGAAGTGACTGCAAGAAGAGCTACAGCCATAACAACCAAAAACATGACCATCATGGCAGTCATCAAATCTGAGAATGAAATCCAAAATGGTTTTTCACCATCATCTTTAGATCGCCTTCTGTGGGATTGTTTTGCGGCCATGATTTATTAGCCTTTTTTACCAATTACGCTACCAAGTGAAGCTTCAAGATCGCCAATGGTTGTAGCAAGCAAATCGACTGCTGTCTTGAGGTTGTTGTGGAACTCACGATTCGACGTATTGACGGAATTGTTCATTTCACGTGTAAAGCTTTCATGTGATTCCGCTAGTACTTTGCTCACGTTAGCTAGGTAAGCTTCAGCGGCAAGCTCTGCTTGCCCCAGTTGCGATGTCGCTTTATCCAATTTAGAAAGCACGTCAGCGGTAAGCCCTGCTTCTTTTTTGGCAAGCTCAACCGTGTTTCGAATTTCGGAAAGCATTTCGGAAATGCTTGCTCGTTGTAATTTGTAGTCTCGCAAGGACTCTTCGAGAGCATTCGTACTGTTTTCAATGCTTCTGCTCGAAGATGTGATTCGATCAACTAAGGATGCTGATTGATTCAGAACACCACTTACTGATTTTCCTGCCTCACTAAATTCTTGTGAAGCATTGGCGATCAATTCCGCTCCACTGTTCATGCGATCAATCGCAGAAGTTGTTGTTCGACTGAGCGTCGCAACACTGTCAGACATAGTGACAGATGCTTTAGCAATTTCTTCAACTGCCGACTTAACACTGTCAGTCATGCCTGAAACAATGTTTTGGGCTCGATCTGACATTTCCTTCTCACGGGTCTGGCTTTTCTCTTGGATAGCGGTTTGCTCTTCTCCCATCCTTCCAGTTAGCTTGGTGATTTGCTCAGACATTGCCGACATAGTGTCGATCATCTTTTGTTGAGCTTCAACTTGTCCTTCAGTCACAATCTTCTTGAGCTCATTCACGAATGCTGCAGTTTGTCCATCAATAGCTTCTTGTTTGGCGGACATCTTCTCAAGCGCTGCGAACATCTTTTCTGACATTTGCTCAGCAGCTTTCTGACCTGAGTTCTCAAGAGAAGAAACAAGCTTCTGGATCTCCCCCATCGCTTGTTTAATGCTGACGGAAGTTTCTTGGTTAAGCCTGTTGATATCGGAAATTTGACTTCCAAAAAGATCACTAAGTTTTTGACTGAAGTTCGTCATTACCTCTTGGAGAAGCTTTGAGGCTGTCGCGGATTGATCTCCACTAGCACCTTTGACGATTTCACCTAGTGCCTTCATGGGCTCGTTGAGACTTTCTTTGATGCTTTGTCCGATAGTCGCACCTAGTGTTCCTGTGTTTTCAGATGAAGCTTTGATCTGGGCCGCAGTTAACTCACGTAGCAAGTCGCCTAATTCCTGGACTAGCGCATCCTTTAAGACCCTAGTTTGCGCTGATGAGTCCTCGGTTGCTTTAACTAACCTTGCGAGATAGTCTTCGCTGGCACCAGCGTCATAAAGTTGATCAATAGCTTGAACAAGTTCTTGAACATCAGCAGTAAGAGCCTTAACCAAAAATTTCTCTACTATCGTGATCAAAATTGCTGAGACGATCGCAGCTGTAGAAACAATGAAGGCACCGCTTACAGAATTCATTAAGTCCTGAAGACCTAGTTGAGTTGCTTGTGAGTTACCCAGTTGAATTGACGCAAAGCTATGGAGTCCTTGGATTAAGCCCAAAAATGTGCCAATAATTCCGAAACCTGTTAGCACGCCAGGCAAGTGCTTAAAGAACTCGCTATTGATAGGACCTTCAAAAACTGATTCTGGATTGAAGTAAGCATCAGCCGTTACTGTTGAAAAAACTGCTGTTGTTTGAAGCTCTCCATTTCGCAGCTCCCTTTGTTCATGAAGTGTTTTTGCGAATTCTTTCCATAGTCCGAGAAGTATTCTTTCTTTCACGAAAATTTCAGCTACTTTGTGAGGTGCTGTATTTGGTTCAGTTTTCTCAAGGCTTGAAATGGCTAATTTCAATGATTTTTGTAATTTTCTAGCTGGGCTAACAAACTTTATTAAGAATGAAACTACAAAAATTGAGATTACGCTGAATACGGCTAATTCTGTTGAGATCATTGATTTCTCCGATAAACCATTCTTTTAAATTACTTGCTTTACTAAGCTCATGATGTACTCAAGGTCAGCGTCGCTATCAACACGCAACTCGTAATCTCCTGTTCCGTAGTGACCAGTAGATGAAACATCTATTGCAAGTTCTTTGGGATCTTCAAGTTTGCCTGCTTTAGCGCCAACCCAAATTTTGATACGTTTCTTTTGAAACTCAATACAAGCGATGTTTGACTTGTCTTTCTTGAAGGCTAAGTAATGCTTCTGAGGCACTAGCTCAATTCCGTCAGCAAGATTCAGAATCGCATTTCTAAATTTTTCGTACAACTCAGCAATTTCTGCTGATGCTTCGCCGAGGTGCTGATCCTCTGTGTAGACCTGAATTTGATCTACAACTACTTTGAATTCTTTGTTCCGTTGAGCAAGCGGTTTTATGCTTTCTGCGCTTTTGCTTTTCTTAAGTTCATGAATAGCAACTGTGCCATTAGCATATTGCTTGACTTCCCAAAGCTCAATGGCAATGTCCTTGAAGTTTGTTGCTTCAATCTGGAAGTCAGTAAATGATGGGGAAACGAATACAACCCTTGTCTGCGACCAATCAACCTCATCACGCTTCAAGTTGCGCTTCAGCTGTTCGTTGTACTCAACAATGAAGTCTGCTTTGTTTTCAAGCATCAATCCAAGGTAGGTAAACCCTTGGTCAATGACGCTGACGTTCTTGTCTCGCTTATATTCAATAATGATGAAAGCATTAGTAGACTCATCGAAAGCAAGAGTGTCAATGCGTCTATTTTTTATAGAAAACTCACTACGTACCAAAGTCAATGACATCACATCGCTCAAGTTCATCTCAAACAAAGTTTGTATGTCTCGTTCTAGCTTGAATGTCTTTTCGCTGACTTCTTTAAGCAGCCCGTTGTTGTTGGCGTAAAGTGTCATTAACTAACCTTTAAACATTGATTTGAGCAAGTTGGCAATTCAAAATTGTCCCCCTACGCCCTTGAACTTCTCAACAAAAGCGCTGATTTTCTGAAGCACACTATGCTTCTTGTTGAGGTATTGCGGATTCAATGGACTCATTTTGGGCAAGACGCCATTCAACTCTGTGCCGTTGTCGCTGGCAAATTCACGCTTCAGTGATGAGGTGATGTAACGCTTGGCCGCCTCGGCGTTAAGGCTCTCGGAATTGATTAATTCCTCGGCCTCTCGCAGTTGCTCTGCTTGGGCAAAGGTGAAGAAGGCATCAATCACGCTGGCCTTGTCGCCAATCTGGTCAAGGTCTGTCTTGTTGATAAAGTCCACCAGCAAATTCTCTTTAGCGCGATTGCCAAGGCTGGCACGAATTACACGGCGAACTTCATCAACCAAGTCAGATTTGCTCTTGATTTTCTTGTTGTGATCAAAAATCAATTCCAGGATGTAGTCCAAATTGATTTCCTGCGACTTGAGCAAGTCCACCTCGAAGACCACGTCATCCCAGTCGATTGTTGACTTGTCCTTCTCGTCCGAAGATTTTTCTCGACGCTGCCAGTCGCGTACGTCGTTATAGGTTGATCGGTAATCCTGTATTTTCCGCTCGGCGGGAAGCGTGATGGCACCCAGAGCGGTTATGTCTTCATCGGTCAGATAGTGTTTTGCCTTAAACGCATCCACCGCTGCTTGATCACTCACATCAACATTTTGCAGCTGCTTCAAGCTGGCAAACTCATCGTAGTTTTGAAGTACGTTTTCAATCTGCAAATATTCTCCGAAGAGTTTGACAAAAGCCTTTTTGTCAGCTTCCTTCTCAATTGCAGCAGGGTCAGGAAAACTTTTTTCAAGCTCTTTGACCACCTCAATAAAACCTCGCCTCGCCTCGCCTGTGGCCACATCGGTGAAGCCTTCCATGTACTCCTTGTAGCTTTTCTCTAGCACCACGTTCTTGGTGTTTTTGTCACCGAACAGGGTGATGGCGTCAATGGTGGCCTGCTCCAGGTCGCGGAAGGTGACGATGTTGCCAAAGGTCTTGGTGGCGTCAAAAATTCGGTTGGTGCGCGAGAAGGCTTGCATTAAGCCGTGGTAACGCAGGTTCTTGTCCACAAACAAAGTGTTAAGCGTGGGTGCATCAAAGCCTGTTAGGAACATGCCCACCACAATCAGCAAGTCGATTTCCTTGGCTTTGACCTGTTTAGCCAGATCTCGGTAGTAGTTCTGGAAGCCATCGCTATCAACGCTAAAGTTGGTTTTGAACATTGAGTTGTAGTCTGCAATAGCTGCACTCAGAAATTCTTTAGCGCTGCTGTTCATGGCAGACACTTCAAGACTTTCATCCTGAATTTCTCCGATCGACTCCTGCTCTTCATTGGCTGCGAACGAAAAGATGGTGGCCACACGCAGTGGTTTGTCAATATTCTTCTGCAGCTCCCTGAAAGATTCGTAGTACAGCTTCGCCGCTTCTACGCTGCTGACGGCAAACATGGCGTTGAAGCCTTTGTTGCCCGCGTGCAAGCGGTGGGTCTTTTGCCGAAAATTGTTCAAAATGTACTGGGTGATCTCACGGATACGATCGGGGTGCTGCAGAGCCTGCTTGTTCTCCGCTGCACTGAGCTTTTTCTCATCCAGCTCAGTCTCAATGGCCTTGAACTGCGGGCGCACATCGTTGTAATCGACCTTGAACTTCAGCACTTTTTCATCACGAATTGCATCGGTGATGACATACGAATGAAGCTCACGACCAAACACGCTGGCGGTGGTTTCAGCGCCTAACGCGTTTTCCGGGAAGATGGGCGTGCCGGTGAAGCCAAATTGATAGAACTTCTTGAATTTCTTCTTTAGGTTCCTCTGCGCTTCACCAAACTGGCTGCGGTGGCATTCATCAAAAATGAACACCACCTGCTTGTTGAAGATAGAAAGATCGGCTTCGCTCTTCATCAAATTGTTGAGCTTCTGTATGGTGGTGACAACGATCTTGTTGTCGTCCTTCTCCAAGTTGTGTTTCAGACCCAACGTGCTGTCTGAACCGTTCACGCTGTCTGGTGAGAAGCGTTGATATTCCTTCATGGTCTGGTAGTCCAGATCTTTGCGGTCCACCACAAAGAACACCTTGTCGATAAAGTCCAGCTCCGTGGCCAGTCGCGCCGCTTTGAAACTGGTAAGGGTCTTGCCCGAACCCGTGGTATGCCAGATAAAGCCGCCACCCTCCAGGTCACTCCAGCGTTTGGCTTGATAAGCGCTGTTTATCTTCCACAGAATCCGCTCCGTGGCAGCGATCTGGTACGGGCGCATGACTAGCAGTGTGTTGCTGACGTCAAACACCGCATAGTGCAGCATCACATTAAGTAAGGTCTGCTTTTGGAAAAACGTGGCCGTGAAGTCCTTAAGATCTTTAATCAGGCTGTTGTCCGCCTTCGCCCAGTTCATGGTGAAGTCGAAACTATTTTTGTTGCGCTGAGTCGTGTTGGCAAAGTAACGGCAGTCTGTGCCGTTGGAAATTACAAAGATCTGCAGGTACCTGAACAAGGAGTTCTCGCTGTTGAAGCTTTCCTTGCTGTAGCGATGCACCTGATTGAAAGCCTCACGAATGGCTACACCGCGCTTTTTCAACTCCACCTGTACAAGGGGCAAACCATTGACCAGAATCGTCACGTCGTAGCGGTTGGCGTGCGTACCAGTCTGCTCAAACTGCTTGATCACCTGCACCTTATTGCGTGCAATGTTCTTCTTGTCCAGCAGGCGAATGTTCTGGATACGACCATCGTCGAAAACGAAGTCGTGGACATAGTCATCGTGAATCTTGCGGGTTTTCTCGACGATGCCGTCGCTCGATTTGTCCAACCAGGTCTCGACAAAACGCAGCCACTCGTCATTGGAAAAATGCACGGCATTGAGCGCTTGAAGTTGAACACGGATATTGGCCAGCAAAGCCTCGGGGGTGTTCAGGCCATGCAGGTATTCATAACCCTGATTTTGTAGATCGGCAATGAATTCCCGCTCCAGATCACTCTCACTTTGATAGCCTTCTACGGCCATCCATTCCTGATTGTATTGTTCAAGAACGATGAAGTTTTTCGATTCAGCAATGGTTTTGTAATCGATCATGCTGTTTCACTCTCCTGCTTAGGAAAGCTCAGCAGCAAATTGCGGTAGTGCGCGTATTGTTTTTTTCTGGCGATCAGCTCGGCAGTCAGCTCGGCAGTTAGCTCGGCAGTCAGCTCGGTGAAGGCGTCAAGTATGCAGACAATTTCAGATTGAATTTCAAGCGATTTTTTCGGATTCTTTGGGCAAGGAACAGGGATTTTTATCTTAGCCATATCAGTGGCAGATACATCAATCACTTTTATCCCTTTGGCATATTTTCTTTTTTCATTTGCAAACGCCTCCGTTTGGGTGAAATAAGCAAAATATTTTCCCAGCAAACATTCACCAGGTTTCAAGATAGAAGCATGCCCGCCGGTAACTGCTTGGCGTTCACCAAGGTAAACCAGCGCCTTTCCAACATCCTCAAGGTTTTCGCTTGTATTTGTAATAACAACATCGCCCTTATTTACTTTTCTAAGCTGCTTAGCTAGTTCGTTCGAGACGAAAGATTTTGTTTCTTTGGTTGATAGCCCGTAATATGTATAAATCTGGCCATAGTGGATAGCAGGCACGCCAGTTTCGGTGAAGTCTTTCTTTTGCAGCCCATTGCCACGAACCAATTCACCAAGCTCACCAAGCGCCTTCCACTCAATATCCACGCCTTTCAGTAGCTTGTCCATAAAGCTAACGCTGCTTTTGTCGCTAATGTAATCACCCTCAATTTCCGCAACTTTTTCCGCAATGTATTTGCGCACATGGTCGATCTTGGCGACAGTGTTTTTTAACTGGACGTTTAATTGGGCAATGTCAACCTTTTCGCGGGTGTCTTTGGCCTCCACGTAGCTGCTGACGGTCAGTTTGTAGTCGTTGGCGGCAATACGCTCATGGCTTACCGTCTTTGCAAAATGATCAACATTCACTTTGCTATCGAACACAGCCATTATCTGGTCGATATGCGTGTCAAGCAGTGTGTTGGTGTTCGTGTCTTTCTTGAACAACGCGCTGGCGTCGATAAACTGAATGGTGGTGTCTGCCTTATGTTTAGACAACACCAAGATGGTCACTTCAATTGTGGTGCCATAAAACAGGTTGGGAGCCAGAGATATGAGGGTTTCCACATAGTTGTTGTCCACCAGGTATTGGCGGATTTTTTGCTCTGCAGCACCCCGATAAAAGATGCCAGGATAGCAAACTATGGCGGCGCGGCCCTTACTTGAGAGGTAGCTGAGCGCGTGCAACACAAAGGCAAAGTCGGCTTTGCTCTTGGGGGCTAGCACGCCTGCAGGGGCAAAGCGGTCGTCGTTGATGAGGGTGGGGTCATCGCTGCCGATCCACTTCACCGAGTAAGGCGGATTAGAGACGATGGCATCAAATGGTTTCTCATCGCTAAAGTGCGGGTCAATCAGCGTGTCGCCCAGCTGGATGTTGAACTTGTCGTAGTTGACGTTGTGCAAGAACATGTTCATGCGCGCCAAGTTGTAAGTGGTGTGGTTGAGTTCTTGCCCCCAAAAACCGTCTTGAATCAAATGCTGGTCAAAGTGTTTTTTGGCTTGCAGCAGCAACGATCCCGAGCCGCAGGCTGGGTCGTAAATCTTGTTGACGCTGGTTTGCTTGTGCATGGCAAGCTGCGCGATCAGCTTTGACACATGCTGAGGTGTAAAGTATTCGCCACCAGACTTGCCTGCATTAGCAGCATAGTTAGAGATTAAAAATTCGTAAGCGTCTCCGAACAGGTCAATTTGACTGGCCCCGAAGTCTCCAAAATCAAGTTCTGCCACGCCTTTGAGCACAGCACCCAGGCGGGTGTTTTTGTCTTTAACGGTGTTACCTAAGCGGTTGCTCGTAGTGTCAAAATCGGCAAACAGGCCGCGAATGTGGCGCTCCGACGGATAGCCTATAGCAGTGGCTTCAACGGCAGAGAAGACTTTTGCTAGGTCAGTGTTTAAGCTGTCATTTGTGTTTGCGCTGGCTGTCAAATTGGCAAATAACTGACTTGGGTAGATAAAGTAGCCTTTGGTCTTGATTGCATCATCTTTAATTTCGGACGTGATAACAAGATCATTTAGCTTGGCGTAAGTGATGCTGTCATCACCACCTTCAATGTAGCTAGCGAAGTTCTCACTTATAAAGCGATAGAACAGGGCGCCAAGTACATACTGCTTGAAATCCCAACCATCAACGGCTCCTCGGACGTCATTGGCAATAGACCAAATTTGGCGATGCAATGCTGCACGTTGTTGGCTGATGCTCATAGTATTGTTCCTGTGTGAATCTTTGGTAGTTATTTCGTCAAATCGCTGATCGTTACTCCATACCCGGGAGCTAAGGCTGCACTCTCTACGCCGTACAAAGTTTGAAGATTAATGAGACACAAATGATGTTCTTTTGGATCAAGGCTGTAAGCAGTTGAACAATCAACAGCCCATCTTCTTAATGCATATCCGACTAATGGGGCACGCATGTCAAGCACCAACCTCCCACCCCTCATCTGATAATCAGCTTCAATTGCCTCAGGATGTTCGACTCCGGGATGAGGCACCAACTCAAGCCGAACAACTCTCGCCCACTGCACATCAGCTTCAATTCTTTGATTCAACGGAATGTCAATCTCTAATGGCTTGGCTTTGACAATGCGTGTGATTGAAAAGTCAGCAAAGCGCTCACGGTCGCAGTCATAGGCGCGAAGATGCCAACGCAAGCCAGTGTCTGCCAATGCCAATGGTGAAAGTGTCTTTGTAGACGCTCCAGATGTCAGCGACAAGTAGTTGACCTTGACTTGCTTACGCCCAGCGATAGCACGAGTCAGCACAGCCAATGTCTCCAAGTCAGGACGAACTAGATCGGACGCAGCTTCACAGGGAACCGTTCGTTGGATCTTGAGATCCAAGCTATCCCCATAACCATCTCGAAACCAAGCCAATACCCGATCGGCACTGTGCTCAAAAACCGGGTTGAATCGATCAGTTGGCTCGTAATTTCTAAGAGCCGCGTTGTATATGAGGTTGTTAGGGGCAAGACTTTTGTAGCTGGATAGGTCTCTGGCAGACGCAGCTGGCTTGACTCCGAAGCGACGTTCGATGTCAGCACGGGTCAAATCGCCACAGAAGAAGGCTTTGACCTCTATATAGAACAGCCTCTCCCTTTGGGCCTGTGTGAGGCTGTTCAGCTGTTCAGCGGCTTGTTTACTGACCAAAACTGTCCCCAATATTATTTCGTTACCACTTTAGCATAAGAATCATCTTTAGTTAATCAAAATGATGCACCAATGAGCAATTCAAGCTAATATAGACAGCAAGCATAGCGGTATCTGATGTCAAGGGGGGCATGCTACGCGGCCAGCCAGCAACGCAAGAACGCTGTGGTGGTCAGTGAATCACTTTTTTTACAGGGAGCTGATATGACTCTTCCTACCTACGCACTCGCAGCCTTGCTCATGCTTTGTGCACCCACCGCCTTTGCCCAAAGCACGTATTCTCGGGACTTCAATGGCAACATTGTTCAAAAAGATCAATTCGGGAACATTCTGGGCACCACATCAAGAGACTTCAACGGAAATCTTGTACAAAAAGATCAGTTTGGCAATATCCGAGGCAGGTCTGCTCAGGATTTCAATGGCAACTTGGTGCAAAAAGATCAATTTGGCAACGTGCAAAGCACCACGTCAAAAAACTTCAATGGAGATCTTGTGAAAAAAGATCAGTTTGGTAATGTTCAAAGCACCACGTCTAGAAATTTCAATGGGGACCTTGTACAAAAGGATCAATTTGGAAACACCACAGGTACATACAGCCGGGATTTCAATGGAAACACGGTTTTCAAGCCAGCAAGATGATTAAGTAAGTTTTCTCTCAACTTAAGCGGTATCTGTTTTTAAAGGGGGCAATCATGTCGTTTTGGCAAATTTTGGGTCGACTAGCAGTGTCCAGCGAGGGTGAAACTATTCAGCGCGTCAGCGACACAACAAGTGTCAGCAGTGACGGAACCACCTACACCCGCATGGGATCAACCACCGTGGGATCAGACGGATCCATGTTCACTCAGATGGGTAGCTTCAGCACCGATGGCAGCACTAGTACGGGCAGCACAGCAACAGGGCTTGGAGCTGTGTTTAACAAGCCTGATTGGGATTAGTTGGGATGCAAATACTCTATGTGGATATGGAT
>Ga0315899_10002841_pt1 | contig 18991 bp, 16 predicted proteins | sample LakEriMetagenome_2_FD_203518 | JGI IMG/M metagenome (GOLD analysis project Ga0315899, IMG submission 203518) | Freshwater fungal communities from buoy surface, Lake Erie, Ohio, United States - Buoy 4 MA112 | ecosystem: Environmental > Aquatic > Freshwater > Lake | place: USA: Lake Erie, Ohio... | reverse complement strand
ATGCAACTGTTATCAATAAAAAGGATTTCCAATGGAAAACTAATTTCAATATCTCTTTTAATAGAAATAAAATCATTTCATTGGGTGGCGATGTTAAAGAACAATTTGCAAGTAATATTTCTACACGTGATGCTCCATTTATTCAGCGTGCAGGATTGCCTATTGGAACTTTATATGGTTACGTAGAAGATGGTTATTTTGATAATGAGGCTGAAGTGAGAAATTCATTGGTATTTATCGGGCAGCCATTAAATATCATAAGACGTATGATTGGTGAAGTGAAGTATAGAAATTTCGATAACGATCCGAGCTCTATTTCTGTTACTGATCGTGTAGTTATTGGAGATGTAAATCCAGATTATACATTTGGTATCACCAATAACTTCAAGTACAAGAGTTTTGATTTAAGTGTATTTATTAATGGTGTTCAGGGCAATGATATTGTGAATATGAATAGTGTTTGGAATGCTAATATTGGTACTTCTAAAAATGTGACTTTAGATATGTTTAATGGTGCATGGAAAGAAGGTGCTGATAATTCTAATGCATTGGCTCCAAAGCCTATTAGACAGTTTTGGAGAACATTGCCATTTACTAGAAGATTTATTGAGGACGGCAGTTTTGTTCGTATTAAGAATATCAATCTTGGCTATACACTTCCTGGTAAATTGGTTAAGGGCATTAACGCCATTAAAGTTTCTTTGGGTGTAAACAACCTGTACACTTTTACAAAGTATACTGGCTTTGATCCTGAAATAAATAGTTATGGCGATAATCCTGCATTGTTTGGTGTCGACTTAGGAGGTTTCCCTAATTCAAGAACCTACACTTTTGTGATTAAATGCAACTTTTAAATTTTTATAAAACTCATTATATGAAAATTAATAAATTAAATACCTGGAAAATTTTATTACCAGTGTTAATATTTTCAGCCTTCTCTTGTCAGAAGGTTTTAGAAGAAAAGCCGCTTTCTTTTTTATCTCCAGAAAATTTCTATAAGAACGAGGCAGACGCTAAAGCAGCAATCAATGCGGTGTATGGTGCACTATACACATACGACTTGTATTTGCAGCCTATGTGGAATTTAACCATGTTAGATGACGATCATGTGTCAGGAGCCGATTGGTTTTTGGGTACATCAGGTGCTGGTAACCCGCAAGGATACTGGGGTGTGGATGGCCCATGGGTAGGTTGTTATTCAGTAATTGCTAGAGCAAACACTGTTTTAGAAAATGTTGCTGCTATAAATACCAATATAGATCCTACAGTAAAAAATAGAATTTTAGGCGAAGCTTATTTTTTTAGAGGCTGGGCTTATTTTCAATTGGTACAGTTATATGGTGGCGTACCTATTCGCTTAAAATCTTTATCCTTAGATCCAACAGCGAGTATTGCTAGATCTTCGGTAGCAGATGTGTACAAGCAAATTATTGCAGATTTTAAAAGTGCTGAAACTAATTTGTTACCAGCAAAAGATCCAAAAGCTGGTGAGGTAGGAAGGGTAACGCGTGGCGTTGCAAAAGGTTTCTTGGCAAAAACATACATGACTATGGCGTCAGGTGCCGCTACCGGAAATGTAAGCGTAAGAGGTGGCACAGATAATGGAATGTATACTTACGCAAAAACGGTAGTCGCTGGACATGAAAATATTTCTTCAAAAGATTATTACACTTTAGCTAGAGATAAGGCTCTTGAAGTTATAGCGAGTAATGAATATTCTTTATATACCAATTGGACTGATTTATGGAATAAAGCAGGTAGAAATAAAACAGAACATATGTGGCAGCTACAGGCTTTAGGTGGTTCGCTTTTTGTAAATGAACTGCATAACTATATGTCTGCATTTTCAACTTTTGGTAGAGGTGCTATGTGGTTTACCAATAACCATTATAAAGATTATGATACTACCGATGTTCGTGTGTTAAATGGAGTTGTACACAATTACGAAATGAACAATGCCGCTAAAACAAAATATTACTATCCTTCATGGCAAGCTTATAATTATAGGGTTGTTAATGGAGCTACTTGGGCAAATAACGGCACTACCGATGATCGTGCATATACTGTAAAATATAGTGACGTAGCAGATCCTACTGTTTCTAGAAGTGACGCTCATTTTTCTATGGTTCGTTTTTCTGAAATGCATTTGATTGTTGCTGAAGCAGATAACGAAATCAATAATGGTCCATCTGCTCAGGCTTATACTGCATTAAATACAATACGTACTAGAGCAAAAGCGCAAACAGCGCCTGCTAATTTAACTAGAGATGAATTTAGAAGTTTTGTGCTTGCTGAAAGAGCGAGAGAGTTTGTTTTTGAAGGTATTAGAAGATACGATTTAATGCGCTGGGGTATTTATTTACAAGTAATGAATAAAATAGGCATTGGTCAAAATAATATTACTAAAGTGAGAAACTCACGTAATTTATTATTGCCAATACCTCAAAGTGAACTTAACTCAAATACATTAATACCTGCTAATAACCCTGGTTGGTAAAATCAAATAAAACTTAATCTTATGTATACGAATACTATTTTAAAATCACTAAAGCAAAATGCGCTAGGCTGCATTGCTTTTTGTTCGATGCTACTTATGTTTTCTTGCAAAAAAGACAATTATGTAGATTATTCTACTAAGCCAAGCACATTGCCGCCAACGATTAATGCGGTAACAGATTTAAATAACAGGGCTCTGGCAGTTTCTTCTGTTGTTTATGGTGATTGGATCATCATTAAAGGTAAAAATTTAGCTACAACGCTTAAAGTAGAATTTAGCAATGTAGCTGCTGCCGATTCATTATTTAGTTCAGATGATACAACTGTTACTGTTAAAATTCCTTCTAATTTACCTGATCCGGTTAACAACCCAATTAAGGTGACTACTAAATATGGAACGGCGGTATATAATTTTAAAATTTTACAACCGGCCCCAGTAATTACTTCATTTACTCCAGGAGCTGGCGGTGCAGGAACAGAAGTGACACTTACTGGTGATTATTTTTCAGGTGTTACAAGTGTTAAATTAAATACAACTGATTTGGCTATTGTATCTAGTTCTAAAACACAAATAAAGGTTACCATACCATCAACTATCACGGGTGGTTACTTTTTTGTAACTACACCTTCGGGCACTACAAAAGCTGCAATCTCTTATGGATTAGGATATGTAATTTATGCAGATGCTTTAACAACAGGATGGTCTAATACATCATATAGTACTACTGCAACATTAACCAATACGCTTAATGTGCTTAGAGGAACCAATTCAGTTAAAACAAACTATACGGTAGGTTTTGGTGGATTTAGATTAACAAAGGCGGCGCCTGCAATTAGCACTGCTGGATATTCTGCTATTAAATTTTCTGTGTATGGTAGTACCAATTCTGGAGGATTTAAAATAAGGGTTATTTTAAATGGTAGTTCTACAGTAACCTATACACTAACACTTCCTACAACGCTTGGCGTATGGACGCAAGTAGAAGTTCCATTATCAAGCATTGGAAATCCAGCGACCATCTCTTCTATAGAATTAAAAGAGTATAGTGGTAAAATATTTGAAGTATTTTTTGATGATATTGGACTCTTTTAATTAAAGTTCAATGCTCAATACTTTCCGGTTTTGTTTGATTTTATTGATCGTTGTAACGTTTACAAACGTTTTACAGGCGCAACAATGTTCTGACATTGCCGCAACCTCATCCACCCAACAGTTGTATAAGAATCTTTTTAAATTAAAGGATTCTTATACCATTTTTGGTCATCAAGATGCCATGGCTTATGGTGTAGGATGGCGAGGGATTGCAGGAAAAAGTGATATATATGACGTTGTTCAGGATTACCCGGGCCTTTATGGTTTTGATATTGCCAATATTGAATTAGGCTTATCAAAAAACATAGATGGCGTGCCCTTTAATGATATAAGATCAAATATTGTGGCTGCGCATGCAAAAGGGAGCATTGCTTCTATTAGTTGGCATGTGGGCAATCCGCTAACTGGGAAAAATGCATGGGACACTACACATGGATCTGTAGCTTCTGTATTGCCTGGTGGTCAACAACATCATAAGTATAGATTGTGGCTAGATAAAGTGGCTGTTTTTTTACAATCATTAAAAACGCCTGCTGGTAAGCCTATCCCCGTTTTATTTAGACCTTTTCATGAATTAACGGGCACTTGGTTTTGGTGGGGAAAAAACAATTGCACCCCAGAACAGTTTATTGCACTTTGGAATTTTACACAAGATTATTTGATGCAAGTAAAAAATATTCATCATTTAATTTATGTCTATAACACTGCCGATTTTAATGACGAAACTTCCTTTTTACTGAGGTATCCTGGTGATCATAAAGTTGATATACTAAGTTTTGATAGGTATCAATATGAAGGAGCAGATGGACGTGCTAGTTTTTTACGTGTAATGCATCAGCAACTTAGTATTTTAACTAAAGTAGCTTCTGACAAACAAAAAATAGCTGCTATTGCCGAAACGGGTTACGAGGCAATACCAGACTCTAAGTGGTGGACGGGTACTTTATATCCGCTATTGAAACAGTATCCAGTTTCGCATGTGTTGGTATGGCGTAATGCGGGCTTTATGAAATCGACACAGAAAATGCATTATTATGCGCCTTATCCAGGGCAAATATCTGCACCCGATTTTAAACTGTTGTACAGCTATCCGAAAATGCTATTTGAAAAACAATTAGCCACTAAAAATATCTATCAACAAGTTTATTTGCCTACACATAGTGCGATACGTTACATGGGCCGAATAGATGTTTCAAATCCTTTACGACCCACATTCTGGCAGCCTGGTGTAAGTATTGAGTGGGCTTTTAGTGGCGATTCTTGTGGTATTATTATTGAAGACGAAATAAAGTGGGGTTCCAATCATAATTACATAGAACTAGTGGTTGATGGTGAGCCTAAACGCTTCAAGTTGTCTAAACGGTTAGATACTATTTGGGTAAAGCCTACAAATAAAAATGTATGGCATCAATTGTTGCTTTGTAAAAACACAGAAGCAAATATTGGCGCTTTAGCTTTTGTTGGAATTGTTGCTAATACAATACAGGCGCCTGCAACTAAGTATGCGCTTAAAATTGAGTCTATTGGTAATTCCATTACCTGCGGAACTGGCAGTGATGTATCTGAAATCCCTTGCGGTAAAGGCGTTTGGTACGATCAGCACAATGCTTACATGAGTTATGGTATGCAACTGGGTAGAAAATTAAATGCACAAGTGCATTTATCGTCTGTGTCAGGGATTGGCCTTATGCATAGTTGTTGTAATTTAACTGTAACCATGCCTGCTGTTTTTGATAAAATAAATATGAGTGAAAATAAGTTGCCATGGAGTTTTGAAAACTACCAGCCAGATATTGTGACTATATGTTTGGGTCAAAATGATGGCATTCAAGATTCGGCTTTATTTATTACCAATTATATTCAGTTCTTAAAAGGTCTTCGAGGTAAATATCCTAAGGCAAAGTTTGTTTGTTTATCAAGTCCAATGGCTGATGCTATCCTTAAAGCTTTTATGGTAAAAACTATTAGTTCCATTGTAAAACAGTGCACTGCGGCTGGCGATAAAAATGTGTATAGTTATTTTTTTAAAAAGCAGTATCATGCAGGTTGTGATGGGCACCCTTCGGTTCAGGAACATGAACAAATTTCAAATGAGTTAGCGCAATATTTAAATAGCGCTAATGTTTTATAAAATTCCACTCATAAAATTTAATACGCCAATTTCGAGTTATTGCTTACTTTCGCCAAACGCTTAAAAATGAATGTTTTTAAAAATCTGGCATTACTTCTTGTAGTAATTTCTTTTTCTTCGCTTAAGGCTCAAGATTTCAGGGCTATAGACTCTATTTTACAATTACAAATACAAAAGCATAACACCGCAGGTGCTGTTGGTTTAATTATTAAAGACGGCGTGGTTTTGTATGACAAGGCATTTGGTGTTTCCAATTTGGCGCAAAAAACGCCTATGACTCCACAGTCTATTTTTAGAATTGCTTCTCAAACAAAAGCTATTGTATCAGTAGCTTGCTTGCAACTAGTAGAAAGAGGTCTTATTCAATTAGACGAGCCCATTCAAAACTATTTTCCTGCGTTTAAGAATCAAAAAGTAGTGTCTGGCACTCCAGAACAAATGGTTCTTGTTCCTTTACAAAGGCCCATTACCATTAGAGATTTGCTTACACATCAGTCGGGCATTAGTTCTAGCGACGAATACCCGAAATATGCTGCCTTATTTAAAAAGTTTAACCTCGATAAGTCTTTAAATAACAATTTTAAAACCCTTGCTATTGAAGTGGAGCAAATAGCTCAAATGCCACTTATGCATCAGCCTGGTGACCGTTTCAGTTATGGACTTAGTACCAATGTGATAGGTGCACTTATCGAAAAAGTATCCGGACTGTCATTAGAAGTCTATCTCAAAAAAAATATTTTTGATCCTTTACAAATGAAGGACACTTATTTTTATTTACCCAAAAATAAAGCGTCAAGGCTTGTAGAACTTTACTATAAATCTTCGGATACAACCCTTGCTACCGTTGACCCTGCTGTGTTTGATGCCAATTATCCTTTACAACAAAATAGCAGCTATTTTTCTGCTATTGGAGGACTTGTTTCAACAACACACGACTATGCCAAATTTTTGAGTTGTTTGCTAAACGGCGGTACAGTAAAAAATAAAAAAATACTCAGTAAAAATTTAATTGATTCTTTAACCACTAATCAGTTAGGGACAAAAACATTTATTTTTGGAGGTTTCCCTTCTCTAAATAATTTTGGTTTAGGCGTTGGGTTAACCAGTAATAAAGGACAGGTTGTAAATCAGGCATCAGTAGGAAGTTATTTTTGGGGTGGTGCTTTTAATACCGCTTATATGGTGGATCCTACTAGAAAGTTAATTACTGTATTTTTCTTTCAGCGCACGCCATTTGCACTATCCTCTGTACTATCTAGTTTAGAAAAAGCAACAATTAAAATTTTGGATCAAAAATAATCAATGACAGATCGTAGTTATCATAATCCGGAAGCTATACAGGCATTTATTACACTTGCACTACAAGAAGATGTTGGTGCTGGTGACGTTACCACACTATCTAGTTTTAATAATGATGCGATTGGTGTTGCAAACTGTTATGTTAAAGAAAATTGCACCCTAGCTGGTGTGTCACTAGGTATCGAAATTTGCACATGCGTAGATCCGTCATTGCAAATAGATTTTACCCATCATGATGGGGAGGTTATTGAGGATGCACCTGTTTGTATTGGTCAAATAACTGGTACATTATCAAGCATACTTAAGGCCGAAAGAATTCTATTAAACTGTATGCAGCGTATGAGTGGTATTGCCACTGTAACCAAACAATTTGTGGACTTGGCTAAGGGCTCAAATATTGCCATTTACGATACCCGCAAAACAACACCCAATTTTAGACTCCCAGAAAAGTGGGCAGTGGTAATAGGTGGTGGTGTTAATCATAGATTTGGGCTCGACGACCAAATTTTAATTAAAGACAATCATATTAAAGCGGCTGGCGGCATTTCACAAGCGTTAGACAACTGTATGCAGTACTGTAGTCAACAAAATTCTAGCATTCCTGTTATTGTAGAAGTGCAAAATGAACAGGAATTTTTAGTAGCTATTCAACACAAGATTGTAAACCGTGTTTTAATAGACAATCACACACCCGAGTTGCTAGAAAAATACATCCACTACCGTAACAGCATGGCGCCAGATAAAAAATTAGAAATTTCGGGGGGAATTACGCTTGATAATATTAAGCCATACTTAATTTCTGGCATCGATTGTATTTCGGTGGGTGCATTAACGCACCAAGTTAGATCCATTGATATATCATTAAAAATAGTATAAATGTTATTTGAGGAAGAAGTAAACAAAGTGGGGTATTTGAGTAGGTCTGTACCAACAAATGTAAATTTAGTGGACGCGATATTGGCGCTCAAAAAAGAAAAGAATGCAACCATTTTGGCGCATTATTATGTTTCAGAAGATATTCAAAAAATTGCTGATCATATTGGAGATAGTTATGCACTTGCCAAAATATCTAAAGAAATCAATACCAAAATGATTGTTTTTTGTGGCGTGCATTTTATGGCAGAAACTGCTAAAATTTTAAACCCTGCAGCTAAAGTATTAATACCTGATTTACATGCAGGATGTTCATTAGCTGACGCTACGCCACTCGATGCTTTTGTGGCTTTTAAAAAAGAGCATCCAGATGCTGTTATAGTAAGTTATATTAATTGTTCGGCAGAAATTAAAGCAGAGAGTGATTATATATGCACTTCGTCAAATGCAGTGGAAGTTGTAAACGCTATTCCAAAAGATAGAAAAATAATTTTTGCACCCGACAAAAACCTTGGTTTATATGTTCAAAAAGTAACGGGTAGAGAACTCTTGCTTTGGGATGGTGCCTGTATTGTGCACGTAAATATCTCTCAAGAAAAATTACAAAAGTTACAAATAGACAATCCAAATGCCGTTTTAATTGCACATCCAGAGTGCTTACCAGGCATATTGGATAAAGCTTCTTTTATTGGTTCTACCAAAGCGCTCATAGAATTTGTAACAGTATCTGAACACAACGAGTTTATTGTAGCTACAGAAGCGGGTATACTTTATAAAATGAAACAGGCGGTGCCGCATAAAAAAATTATTCCAGCACCTGCCCTAGAATCCAATAGCTGCGCATGTTCTGAGTGTCCGTACATGAAAATGAATAGCCTCGAAAAAATTTATAATGCACTCTATTACGAGGTTCCTGAAATTACCATTCCGCAGTCTGTGCATGAACGTGCGTTGCGTGCATTAAATAATATGCTAACGGTATCGTAATGGAGTCCAAACATTTTGATACCATTGTTATTGGCTCAGGCGTGGCCGGCTTATCTTTTTTGCACTACTACAAAAAGGCGCAAGAAGCTGCTGGTTGCAGTAAAATAGGTGCGAGTGCTAATAAAAAATTAAGCATCGCTTTATTTGCAAAGTCAGATATATCCAATACCAACACCAGTTGGGCACAAGGCGGCATTGCAGCTGTTGATACATCTAGTACACCAAATGCTGATTCTTTTGAAGCGCATATATCTGATACCATGATTGCCGGTGCCCATACCAACAATGAATCTATTGTTAGAAAAGTGGTGCAGCAGGGGCCTTCTTTAATGCAGGAACTACTAAAAATGGGGATGCCTTTTGATAGTAAAAGTCACGAGCAAATTGATCTAGCGCAAGAAGGCGGCCACAGTCAGGCGCGCATTTGGCATGTTAAAGATTATACGGGTAAGGCGTTACAGCAAACACTTCAAAATAATACAGAGGCAGAACCAGCTGTTTATTTGCAGGAGTATGTTTTTGTATTGGGTATAAAAAAAGTTTCGGATCATTTATTTGAAGTAGATACTTATCATTTAAAATCAAAAACATTTACCACTTATACTGCTCATTTTGTAGTGCTCGCAACAGGTGGGGTAGGGCAGTTATATGCACAAACTACAAATACGGATGTTGCAACAGGTGATGGTATTTATGTAGCACATAGTTTAGGTGCCCGAATACAAGACTTGAGTTTTATTCAGTTTCATCCAACAGGTTTATATTCGAAAAATGCAAGTGTTTATTTAATTACAGAGGCATTAAGAGGAGCAGGGGCAGTACTTCGCAACCATGCTGGCGAAAATTTCATGCATCGTTATGACAAGCGTGGATCGTTGGCTCCACGTGATATTGTGTCGCGCGCAATTGTTACTGAAATGCAAAATGAAAATACACCTCATTTATATTTAGATGCAACGGGTATAGATCCTGTCATATTGGATTCACATTTTCCTTCTATTAAATCCGTTGTTAAAGAATTAGCAGGTATTGATATTGCTACTGACTATATACCAATTATTCCTACGCAGCATTATAGTTGCGGTGGTATTGAAGTAAATGAATTTGGCGAATCTACTGTTGCGCAATTATATGCTATAGGCGAATGTGCGTGTACCGGGCTTCATGGTGCTAATAGGCTTGCCTCTAATTCACTACTAGAAGGGTTAGCCTTTGCTAAATTTGCAGCAGATCAAATTGTGGATGTATTAAAGCGTGCAAGTTTTTCTGATCCACAACTGCACAATCAAGCAGACACTCAAAATAAATATGCTGTTTTAAAACTGGATAGAACCGCTATCCAACATATTGTTAGCAAATACGCTGGTGTTGTAAAAACCACAGAAGGCTTACTAGAAGGGCGTTTAGCTATTGAAGATTTAATTAAAAATGCAGCTGTCCTTGACATTTTTAGTATCGAAGATTACGAAACTACCTGTATGGCTACTACTGCACTGCTTTTATTTGACAACGCCATTATGCAAACAAAAAATGTTGGTGTTTTTTACAATGCCTCTATTGCGTAATGCAAGTACATATCATTTTCAAAAGACATCGATTCTAATAAGGTAAGTGGTGCAGCGTTTTGCAGTGGTGTGCTCGTAGCAATATCCAATCCTGCTTTTGCATTAGTATCTAATATTAATTTACTTCCTATAAAATAGTCAAGTTCATTCACCCATTTTTTAGATAATACATAAGAACTAAATACTGCACCCGCTTCCACTAAAACACTATACAAGCCTTTTTGCAATAGTTGTTTGCCTAGTGTATCCAAATCTATTTCACCATTAGCGTTAAATGGCGTTTCAATAATTTCTGTATTTGCAGGTAGCGGTTTGCCCGGAGCATAAGCACCTGGCGCCGTTACAACAAAAACTTTTGTTTCTGTTCTATGGTAAAATATTGGATGCGAAGCCTCTGCAGGTTCAAGCATAGCGCCCGTTCTATCAATAATAACAGCGTTAAGCTCGGCGCTTTGTGTATTAGGGATTCTGATATTTAAAGTGGCCTGATCTTGGATAACGGTTTTAGCAGTGGATATTACTCCGTCAACTTCTGTTCTAATATGTGTGTGTAAATAGGCTCTGCTAGTTTCGTTGGTAATCCATTTAGAAGCGCCTGCATAATCGGCAATTTTACCATCTAATGTTGCTGCCATTTTAAGGCGCACAAATGGTTTGTTTCTTTTTTGATTGGTAAAAAATATTTTATTTAAAGAATTGGCCTCTGGAGTTTCCAGTAGTGAGATGTCAATCCCTTTTTGTTGTAATAATGCAAAGCCGCTTACATTGGGGTTAGGATCCAAAGAACCTACAATTACTTTTTTTATGCCTGATTTTAAAATTAAGTCGGTACAAGGAGGCGTTTTTCCATGATGCGAGCAGGGCTCGAGTGTAACAAACAGTGTACAGTTTTGCAGGTTAGTACCTGATTGTAACGCTTCTTCTATGGCAAATACCTCGGCATGCTTTTCGCCCCATTTTTGGTGGTAGCCAGACCCAATAATGCTGCCATTTTCATCTACAACAATAGCGCCAACAAAGGGATTCCCTTTAATATCTTTTCTTTTGGCTTTTTTGGCTAAACTTAATGCCACGATTAAGTGTTCTAATGTTGTCATCGCTTATCTTTGCACCTCAAAATTAAAGAAATCAGTCCATGTTTACCGGAATTGTTGAATCTGCTATTATTTCAAGCATTGAAGTGCAGGAAACGGGCTGGACCCTTGCTGTTACAAGCGCTTCCATTGCTGCCCGTGTTAAACTGGGGGATAGTGTTGCTGTAGATGGAGCCTGCTTATCGGTGATAGCAATCAATAACGACACCATGTCATTTTTTGTGTCTACGGAGTCTATTGATAAAACCATTATTAAGCATTACACAAAGGGCTGCAAGGTTAATATTGAACTTCCATTACAACCTACTAGTTTTTTAGGCGGCCATTATGTGTTAGGACATGTAGATGATACGGCGCTTGTACAAAATATTGTGATAACTGATACCGCCTGGTTTATAACCATTGCTTTTGAAGCTTCTTTTTCAAAATATGCGGTGTATAAGGGTTCTGTAACTATTAACGGAGTTAGTTTAACGGTCAACAAAACGGATCAGCATTTGTTAGAACTATGTATCATTCCTATCACACTTGAAAAAACCAATTTGAGTGCATTACAAATAGGAGACCGAGTAAATATTGAATTTGACATTTTAGCCAAATACACCGAAAAGTTGTTATCAAAATAATTATGAATCAATCCTTTAGTTCTATAGATGTTGCATTAGCTCATTTTACAAATGGTGGCCTACTTGTGGTGGTAGATGATGAGAGTAGAGAAAATGAAGGCGATATTGTTTTTAGTGCTGCACAATCTACGCCTGCTAAAGTAAATTTTTGCGCTACACATGCACGTGGTCTTGTGTGTATTGCTATTTCAAAAAATATTGCACAAAAATTAGATTTACATCCATTGCCTAGCAATGCTAAAGATGCTTTTAGTACTGCGTTTCATGATTCTATAGATGCTACACCGGCATTTGGTATCACTACAGGTATTTCTGCAAAAGAACGTTCTATTACTGCTGCGCATATTGCTAGTGACGCTAGTACGCCAAACGATTTTATTAAACCTGGACATTTATTTCCGGTTGTTGCTAAAGAAGGCGGCGTTTTAATAAGACCAGGTCATACAGAAGCGAGTGTTGATTTATGTTTACTCACCAATCAACCTGCAGCTGCTATTATTTGTGAGATTATGGATACGGATGGTAATATGATGCGCCGAAATGGATTGTTTGAATTTGCAAACCAACAACAACTTCCTATTATTACGATTCAGCAATTAATTGATTACCGAAAAAAGATACAATAAAATGGAACTTATTTCGGAAGCGCAACTGCCTACAAAATTTGGCAATTTTACCATCAAGGTTTTTAAAAACCCGGATAGTTTGGTTGAGCATTATGTGCTACAAACAAATGAATCAGATGTTGTAACACCGTTGGTGCGTATTCATTCTGAATGTGCTACTGGTGATATCTTTGGAAGTTTGCGTTGTGATTGTCAAGATCAATTACACGCGGCACTTGCACTCATTGCAGAAAATAAAAATGGCGCTGTTGTTTATTTAAAAAATCAGGAAGGCAGAGGCATTGGCATCTCAAATAAAATTAAAGCCTATCATTTACAAGAGCAGGGGTTAAATACTTATGAAGCTAATGAAAAGTTAGGGCTTCCCCTCGATGCGCGTAATTACGATGATGCTATTTCTATTTTAAAAATACTAGGATATACTTCCATTACCCTGATCACAAACAATCCAGCAAAAGAAGAAGCTGTAAAAGCGGCGGGCATTGCATTTACAACACATCATATAAATGCTTCAGTTAATGCACACAACAAAGCGTATATCGATGCTAAAATAAATATTGGACAACATCACATTAAATTATAAGTAATGATTGCAGTAGTACAAGCGACTTTTAATATTGAAATAACTGATTTACTTACGCAGGGTTGCGTTAACCAGTTAAATGCTACACAAACTCCGTTTGTACTATTACAATGCCCAGGCGCTGTTGAGCTTGTGGGTTATTCTAAAAAATTAATGGATACCAACAAATATGATGCCATCATTGTAATTGGGGCTGTCATTAAAGGCGATACAGATCATTACGAGTATGTTTGCCAGTATGTAACTGAGGGTATGGCTATACTATCTACACAGGCCTCTATCCCGCTAATTTTTGGCGTTTTAACTACACAAACCGAGGAGCTTGCATACGAGCGCGCTGCACTAGACAAAATGAATAAAGGCAAAGACTTTGCTGATACTGCGCTATTTATGATAGATGCTTACGCAAAGGCGTAACAATTTGTTTACATTTTGATAATATGCTGTAGGGCTTATATTAAACAAGAAGCTGCAGTTTTACAGGGTTGGAATCACCAGCAACCAACCCCTTATTATGTACATTTTACTGAATAAAGAATCTGAACCTATTGCTTACATCGAAAACATGATGATTTTAGATGCTACTAAGCAAAGTGTAATTGGCATTATTATTGGCGATTGCTTTTTTGGAAAAAAAGATCATGTAATTGGCAAGATATTTAAAGACCACGCTTATTTAGTGAGTGGTGAAATTATTGCGTCTGTTGTTCGTAATTCAAATTATATCAGCACCGCTCCAACTAAAGAACAAGTGGCTGCTGCTTGGGAAATTTTATCTTGTATCAACAAGCATACATCTGATTGGATAGTAGAAAAAAATTCTTGGGCTTCTATTTCACTTGAAGAATCGTTATCTTAGGTTCATAAATAATTATATGCTTCGGATTATTATAGTGCTCTTATGCTCGCTGCAACTTGCATCTGCACAAAATAAAAAGGTTTTATTTATTATCGCAGATGGTATACCTGCCTCTGAACTAGAAAAAGCAACCAAGCCTGGTTTTGACGCCATAATAGGCAAAGGCGCGTATTTACCTTGTTATGTGGGTGGCGAAAAGGGTGGCATAACACAGTCGCCAACTATTTCTGCAGTAGGCTATAACTCGCTATTAACAGGCACTTGGACCAATAAGCATGGTGTGGTAGACAATGCTATTAAAAATCCGAATTACAATTACCCTACTATTTTTAAAGTATTTAAAGATCAGTATCCTGCTAAAAAAATTGGGGTATTTAGTACATGGCTTGATAACAGAACAAAGCTAGTAGGAGATGGGCTAGCGCAAACCAATTATTTACACGTAGATTATCATAGAGACGGTTACGAGTTAGACACCATCCAGTTCAAGCACGATAAAAAAGCGTTTTATATCCATTTGATTGATGAAAAAGTAGTTGCAGAAGCTGCGCATGTTATTAAAGACAGCGCTCCCGATTTATCTTGGGTGTATTTGGAATACACCGATGATATGGGCCACCGCTACGGTAAAAGTCCTGAGCTTGATACGGCTATTTCAATGCTTGATAAGCAAATTCAAAAACTAATGGATGCTATTGCTTACCGTGAAAAAAGTTTTAACGAAGAGTGGCTTGTTATCATCACTACCGATCATGGCAGAGACGCTCAAACTGGAAAAAATCATGGAGGTCAGTCGGACGCAGAGCGTAATACCTGGCTAGTGATGAACCACCGCCCAAATCATCACGCATTTGAAAATAGAACGGCTGTTGTTGATATTTTTCCAACCATTGCTAGCTTTTTAAATATCAAATTATCAAAAACTGTAGCTGATGCCTTAGAAGGCGTTTCTTTATTGGATCATTAATTAATTTGTAAGGATCACTTTTTCTTTTTTCCTGAAGTATAGTAAAGCTAATATGCCTAATAGGGTAATTAAGATTCCAATGATCCAGGTAGTGTTTGTAAAAAATGGGAGCCAGTTAAATCCTTTAATACCATAGTTTTTATAGAGTAGTACAAGCACGCTTCCAAAATAGCCAATCGAATCAGACATGTACATTAAGTAGCCTAGGTTTCCTTTGTATTTAAAAAATGCAATCCATCTCTCAAATAAAATGGTATGGAAGATCAGATAAGGCAGGTACATTAAAAATCCCATTAGTATCATCCAAAAAATAGGATTAATAGCACCGTTAGAAAATAAATACGTACTCACTAAAAATCCGATGCCTGCTATAACGCATAGGGTTAAAGAAAGATAAAATGCTTTCTTGTTGTTTTTTAGTAGGATCATAGATCCAATTACGATAAGTACAAAAACTGCAATTGGAATTTCAGCAAAAACGAGTATCCAAGGTGTATTTAAGTAACCAAGTTCTGTCCAAAGTTCTACGGCAAAGTTGTCGCGTAAATCTCTAAAAATAGTAAGGCCAACGTAAATGGCTACTACCAATAAAATGCCTGGCCAAAATAGGTTAAAAAACTTTCTTCTATTGGCTTTATCCATGGGTACCCTTTCTGTTCTTAAGGCAATATCTTCTGCATTGGGTTCCGGAATTTGGCTAAGCATCCAGATGCCAATAATGAGTATTGGTACAAAAACCAAAGCAGCACAAAATGGCATCCAGGTTTCACTGATACTAAATTGTTGAATTAAAAAAAGTCCAATTGATTTTACAATACCAGAGGCAATCATAAAGGAGCTTGCCATAAATGCGCCTAAAATTTCAGTAAACTTTCGGCCCTCTAAAAAACTAAATACAACACCCCAAATTAAACCCAGTGGAAGTCCATTTAGTAACATAAATATGGCATTATATGGGAATGGAACTAATCCAAACCCTAATAATGACAAAAGTGCCAAAGCCATAAGTATTATGAGCGTTGCAACTCTTTTATTGGGCGCTAATTCTGCAATAAATTTAATACCAATAAATTTTGAAATAACATAACCAATAAGTTGCAAAATAATTAATGCTACTTTATAGTCTACCCCAAATAACTCAAGTCCTTTGTAGGTGCCGGCTGTAAAAGGCTTTCTAAAAGCGTACATACTGCAGTATGTTAAAAAAGCGGCAGTACTACAAAATAAAATAAATACAGCAGGCTTGGCTTTAACTAAGAAGTCTTTTTTATTTATGGTTAACACGGTTTTTTATTTAAGTGAAATTCCAACTCGGTAAGGATGTTCTTTGATGGCGTATTCAAAAGCTAAGGCGCAGCTATCTAAATTAAATCCTCCTTTGATTAATGTTCCTAAAGGATAATTTTGATATTCCTGCTCTATAAAACTCACGGCTTCAATAAGGTCTTGTTGATTGTAATTGTGTAAGCCTTTGATGGTCCAAATATTTCGTACAATGGTTTCGGCGTTGAGTGTAATGTTTTGTTGAGGATAGGTAGATCCTATAAATACGGCCATACCACCCACCGATAATTGATTTAGGATTAGATCGATAGTGGTTGGCTCTCCACTAAAATCAATAAAACAATCGATACTAATTTTATTAATAGCTAGCCAATTCGAAAACTTTTGCATACTTACAATCGTATCTAAATGTATGGTATGCGTGGCGCCAAATAATTTACTGATGGATAGCCTGTCCTGATCTATATCTACTGCAATCACATTTTTTGCACCCTTACTTTTTGCCATGGCGCATGCAATAACGCCAAGCATGCCTGTGCCAGCAATTAAAATATTTTTCCCTTCTATATTTTCTGCGATTCGAATGGCGCCCGCTGCTGTGGCTACGGCGCAATTAATAATGGTAAGAACGGGTAATGGAATATTTACAAGTGGTTTAATAATAGGTGTATGGGGCCTTAAAATAATGTATTCACTCAGTCCTCCATGTAAATGATTGGTATCTGTTATTTGTTCATGTCCATATTTAAAAAGCCCAGCCGCTTTTTGCGGGATCCCTCTCATAGACATGCTATCTGAAGGGTCACTTGCAAAGATTGCCCATGTAATTAAATCGCCAATTTCAAGTTTTGTATTTCTGCCATCGAGGGTTGGTGCGTTTTTGCCAAATGCTACAATGGTACCGCAAATTTCATGACCTAGTATGGTTGGATTTTTTTCTTGACGTTTTCCTGTATACGTGAGAATATCAGATTTGCAAAGTGTCGTATAAGATATGCGTACGAGTATTTCCCCCTCAGTTAATGCAGGTATCTCCACTTCACTTATCTGCAGCTTCATGCTACCATTATCAAAAAATGCAAATCTTGATTTATTCATCTTACAATGTATACAAAAAATCAAATAATCTAGTAAGGTGTGTCTTCTTTTCTACAATATTTAGTTTTCAGTATTACCAAATTGTAAACAAAAAACGGTTGTATAAAGCATCACATTAGCATAACCTTCCATTAACAATTCCTTTACACTCCGCAAATAGTTTTGTAGTTCGAAAAGAAAACTAAAACCCTGTTTATGAAGCAATCAAAAAGAAATCCATTTCGCTTACTGCTAATGGCATGCACATTTTTGTGTCTTGCATTTCAGTCTAAAGCGCAAACACTTACAGTGTCTGGTAAAATTATCGATGCTGTTAGTTCAAAAGCTATCGAAGGCGCTACTATTGATAATGGTAGTCAAAAAGTACTTTCTGCAGCCAATGGTTCTTATACCATTAAAGCAGAAAAAGGTGCTAAAATAACTGTAACTTATGTAGGCTATCAAACCTATACTGTTACTGTAAATGGCGCTACATTAGATATCAAGTTAGCAGCTTCTACAGATAATTTAGAAGATGTAGTTGTTACAGCACTTGGTGTGAAAAAAGAAAAAAGAAAGCTCGGATATTCTACACAAGATATTAAAGGTGCTGATTTAGTTAAAGCAAGAGAAGTTAACCCTATCAATGGTTTAATTGGAAAGGTTGCTGGTTTAACAGTTGGTATCAATCAAGAATTATTAAGAGCACCAAACCTTGTATTACGTGGTGGTCGTGTTAATTTAATTGTAGTGGATGGTGTGCCTATCAATTCTGATACTTGGAACATTAGCCCTGACGATATTGAGTCTTATAACGTATTAAAAGGACCAGTTGCCTCTGCCTTATATGGTTATAGAGGTCAAAATGGTGCTATTATCATCAATACTAAAAAAGGAACTAAAGATAAAAGAGGATTCTCTGTAGAATTTAATAGTTCTACGCAGGTTCAAAAAGGTTTTATTGCTTTACCTAAAACACAAGACGAATATGGTCCTGGTGATCATGGTCGTTATGCGTTTGGTGATGGTTTAGGTGGTGGAACCAATGATGCTGACTATGACGTTTGGGGACCTAAGTTTGAAGGTCAATTAATTCCTCAATATGATAGTCCTGTAGATCCAGTTACTGGCAAGCGTTCAGGCACACCTTGGGTTGCTCGTGGTAAAGACAATTTAAAAAGATTTATTGAAGCCGGTGTTTTAAATACCACCAATATTGCAGTTGCTTCTTCTACCGAAAAAGCTGATTTACGTTTTTCTGTAGGTAATACCTATAATAAAGGTATTATTCCTAATACTGGTTTGAATACTACTAATATTAATTTAGCTTCTACCTTACGTTTCAATTCTAAATTAACGTTAGACGCTAATATTAACTATAACAAACAGTTTTCAGATAATTTTCCAGATGTAGATTACGGTCCAAACTCA
>Ga0315899_10002840_pt1 | contig 18992 bp, 13 predicted proteins | sample LakEriMetagenome_2_FD_203518 | JGI IMG/M metagenome (GOLD analysis project Ga0315899, IMG submission 203518) | Freshwater fungal communities from buoy surface, Lake Erie, Ohio, United States - Buoy 4 MA112 | ecosystem: Environmental > Aquatic > Freshwater > Lake | place: USA: Lake Erie, Ohio... | reverse complement strand
ATTTAAGAACGAGAGTTCTTGGAGGTGAGTCGAAAACCTACTTAGGGAATTACAAACCCAACGAACAGTGGAACACTTTGAATTTGAAATGTGCCGACAGCACGCATACCTTTTCTGTTCAAATTAAATCAGCTGATTTGCTGGAAATGAATATCGAAGGAGCTATAAGTTCAATGAATCGTTCAACCAAGGTAGTGGGCACCACTGGTAGTGCTGTATTAAAAAACAGAACTAAGATGTGGTCTTCTAATAAGTCAATTGTCTATCAAATGGTGAATGCAAATGAACTTATCATTGATCAGCTTTTCATTAATTCATTGACTCCAGAGTACAAGGCCTTGTTAAGTTATTACTCTGGAAAATACGAATCACCCGAATTGGTCAAGTCGTTAAATTTCAGTCAAGAGGAAGTTGTAAAACTTCAAGAATTATACTTTCCAGTTCCTTCAGGAATTAAAACTGAATTGAAAGACGCACCTCCGATTGAAGAAAAGATGCCCATGAAATCATTGTTTTATAGTAATAGCAATGGAAAGATTCAAGTGCAGTTGGTTGCTTTAAGTTCCAAGGGAAACAACTACGCGAAAAAAGATACTTGGGAATTGAATGCTGAAGGTTGGAAACTTTTGAACTCTGAATTTTCAGGAGTGACAGCGGAAGTTGTCTATGATAATACGGAAGAGGTAAAACTTCCGAAAGGAAATATCATCATCAACGACAAGAAATAAAAAAGGGTCTCTTTCGAGACCCCTTTTTTAATTAAGGAAGCTAACTATTAGTTACCGCTTCCAATCGTTTTCATTACCTCATCAGAACAAGGCTTGATTAATTCTTCCATTTTCTTTTCATCTTCACTACCTTTTGGATACTTCTTTTCTAATTCTTTACCCATTTCCTCCATTTCCTTTTGAAGAGCTTCCATTTTGGCCTTGTCGCCAGATTTAACAACTTCACCCATTTCTTTTAATTTGTCGCAGACTTTTTTTGAGTCTGATTCAACACCACCGCAAGAAGCCATGAACATTGCGATAGCAACTGCTGGAATCATTAATTTTTTCATAAGAATAATTTTAGTTTTGACGAATATAAAAAGATTTGCTTCGCGGGAAAGTATTTTCACAACAATTATTCGTCCAATGTTAAAAAGTGAATTGGTTTGTTGAAAGACTTTCCCTTTTTTTTTGCTTATTTGACGCAGTTCTCGATTTTATGCACTTTGATTTGAAAAGCTGTTGTGAAAATCGATCTTTAAATTAATCGATAGATTCCATTGAAGATTCCAATGCAGCTTTCATAAGCTCTTCCATGCAAGGCTTAACAAGCTCTTCCAATTGCTTCTCTTCTTCACTTCCAGATGGATATTTCTTTTGCATAGCAGTCAATTTCGGCTCCATTTCTTGTTGAAGTGCTTCGATTTTTGCGCTGTCATTCGTTTTTTGTGCTTCCATCATCTTGGTCATCATATCGCAAACAGTTGATGCATTTGCTTTTATACGAGCCTTTTTAGATTCTTCGGTGCAAGGATTAACAATAGCATCAAGTTCTTTGGCTTCCTCGCTGCCTGCAGGGTATTTCTTTTTTAGTTCTTCCATTTCAGCGGTAAGCTCTTTTTCTAAGGTTTCAATCTTAGCCATATCACTCGCTTTTTCAGCATCAACGATTTGCGTCAACTTAGCGCAGATCTTGTCAGCGTCAGATTTCACATTGGCACAAGAAGCCATAAACATGGCTATTACAACAGATGGGATCAATAATTTTTTCATGAATTTTTATTTAGTTTCAACGAATTAACGGCAGTCGAATGCAATTTCAATCGATAACAGCTTCCAATGTTAAAAAGTGAATTACTTTGTTGAAAGACCGATGTACTTATTCGTTGCAGACGGAACGATCGTGTAGAGATTTGTCATACAAAGGTTTTAAAATTATGACAACAAAGGATATTGATTTTTTCGAAACAACACTAGGAAAGGACTTCGTATTTACCGACGCTGAAACACGCTTTAAATATGGAAAGGATGAGACCGAAAATTTGAGTTTCCCTGCAGATGTTGTTTTAAAACCGGGAAATACGAGTGAAGTATCAACTTTGTTGAAGTATTGTAACGAACAAATGATACCCGTAACTGCTATTGGAGCTCAAACCGGATTAAGCGGTGGAGCCTTGTGTGTGAGAAAGGGAGTTGCGCTTTCTATGGAACGCTTCAATAAAATTTTGAAAATAGATATTGAAAACGGCCAGGTGCATACTGAGCCCGCTGTTATTACGCAAGTTCTTCAAGAAGAATGCGCGAAGCAAGGTTTGTACTACGCACCAGATCCTGCAAGCAGAGGTAGTTGTTGGATAGGAGGAAATTTAGCAGAGAACAGTGGCGGTCCACACGCTGTGAAATACGGTGTAACAAAAGACTTCGTTTTAAATCTGGAAGTCGTATTGGCAAATGGAGAAATTATTTGGACCGGAGCCAACACTTTAAAGAATTCAACTGGATATAACCTCACGCAATTAATGGTAGGAAGTGAAGGAACGCTCGGTATTATTACAAAGGCGGTTCTGAAATTACTTCCGCTTCCAAAACACAATTTGCTTTTGCTTGCACCTTTCGCTTCCGCAGAAAAAGCATGCGAAGCCGTAAGTGCGGTTTTCCGCGCGGGTATCACACCCAGTGCAATGGAGTTCATGGAGCGCGAAGCTATTGAATACACGCTTCAATTTGTGCCAGATGCACAAGTGGATTTAGAAGGTGTTGAAGCGCATTTGCTGATTGAAGTAGATGGTTCAAATGTGGAATCATTAATGCTCGATTGTGAGACCATTTCAAACGTTCTTATGGAACACGAATGCGGTGAAATTCTTTTCGCGGAAGATCACAATCAAAAGGAAGCTTTATGGAAAGTTCGCAGAAAAGTGGGCGAGGCTGTTAAATCGCATTCCATCTACAAAGAAGAAGACACGGTTGTTCCGCGTTTCGAACTCCCTAAGTTACTTCGCGAAGTAAAAGTTATTGGAAAGAAATACGGTTTTCGTTCTGTGTGCTACGGTCATGCCGGCGATGGTAACCTGCACATTAATATCTTGAAAGATGAGATGTCTGACGAACAATGGAACAATACCCTTCCATTAGCCATTCGAGAAATATTCGAACTCACAGTTTCGCTTGGAGGAACACTCAGCGGAGAGCATGGAATTGGATGGGTGCAGAAAAACTACATGGACATAGCCTTCAACGAAGTGCAATTGAACCTCATGAAGAAAATCAAAGAAGCCTTCGATCCGAATGGAATACTCAATCCTGGAAAAATTTTCCCGGATTGAATCTCATTATTTAATCAAAAGTCGTTTGGTAATTCTTCCAACTTGAATGGTATAAATTCCAGATGAAAGATCACCAACTGGAAGTGTATGCACTCCCGGCTGATTAAAGGTTGAAGTTAATACCAATTGTCCGGTTGAATTGTAAACCGAAACCAAACTTTTTCCCGATTGGAAGTTCTGAATGAATACTTCATTCTCTGCTGGATTTGGATATACGATAAACTCACGTTCTGCAATTTCATTCACACCAGCTGGAATCCATTGGAAATCCTCAGCTGCTGAAGAAGCTGAAGAACCGCAACCGTTTATAGAAGTAACTCTCCATGAATAGGTTTTCCCTTCCATAAATGAAAAGTTAGCCGGTAGCACAACGAAGTTTGATGTGACCGCCGAACTGTACAATACAGTTCCGAATGTTGCATCATTTTCCGCCAATTCGAAGAAATAAGAAGTTGCACCAGGCATTGCTGTCCAATTGAATTGGTAATCCATGGCATTGTATTGAATAGTTGCAGGAACCGACAATAACACGGGGGCTGGTGGGGGAGTTCCAATGGTTATTTTAAAGAACAAATCATAGGATTCTCCAAACGTAGTTAGCAATTGCAGGGTGCAGTTGTAGGTTCCCGTAGGAACAGTTCCTAAATCTGAAATAATAATGTTGTGACTCCCAGTGGCTCCAATGTTCACTCCGCTGAAAACAGGAAAACCGGGTATGCCCGTAATATTCGCGGTTAACGGAAATTGTAAGTCAGCATTTATTTTTAGCTGCAGGGTATCTGCAGACTGTCCACATGCATTCAAATTGTTGTTTTGCAAATAGAGAAGAGTAGGACGAAGAACGAAGAATCCATCGTACATGCTTGTGGCTAAGTTTACGCCGCTAGGTAGGAATGGATAATTACTCCATGTTCCACTAAATTGAGGGTTATCGTTATTTGGAAAAACATCAAAATATCCAACTTCGTTCAATACTCCGGTGCTTACTCGTGAGGCATCGAGAATGCGAACTCCGCTTCGGTAATTACTTTCATAAACAAACTGATCTTTTACATAAAGATTATGATCTATCGAAGTGCTTGAACCTAAATAGTAATTCATATATCCGATATTGTCAAGATCTGTGAAGTCGAAAATGTGCGTCCTTGTTGTTGTTCCAAAGTTCTGCTCGTCCAATTCATCGTCTACTAAATAATGAGCCATGTCCTTGGTGAACCAACCTTGGTGGGTGTAACCTCTTTCAGGATATTCGTAATTATCTAAAAACAGAATATCAGTAGGATCAGTCACATTCAAAGTAACAACTCCCCATCCGCTATTTCCATTGCAAGCAACAACGATAACATCTCCTTGGTGATTTACATCTGGACCATTATAAGTTAGAATGGTTCCATCATGTGTATATCCTGCATCTTGGTACCCTCCGACAAGAATGGGTTGAAGTGGATTGGAAATATCAACCAAGTGAGGACCTCCATTGAAGGTATTTGATCCCATAGCCATTAAGATTTTGCTTTCTGGATCAATCGCGATGGTATGTGAATTTCCAAACCCTCCATAATAGGCAGTTTCAATAAATGAAGTAGGAGTAGTAACATTGTCTAATTGTAGCAAATCAAAAACCTGAAGTCCATGACCGCTTGCTTCACTTCCAACAAAACAATAATGATCCATCGTTTCAATATCTCTCCATAAACTGTTCGTCGTATGAGTTGGAAGAGTTCCTAAATAAACAGGAGATTCCGGAGATGATATATCCACGAAAGCCGTTCCATTCGAAACACCTACTAGGGCATATTCTTTTCCCGAAACTGGACTGACCCAACCCCATACATCGCTAGTATTGTCGTTGTTCGGATTGGCTCCAAGATCTGTAAGTGACATGTATGACAAGAGATCCACATTGTCACAAGGATATATACCAGCCATTCCACTTACGCAAGGTTGGGCAACAGCAGCAACAGAACAACCTATAAACAGGGACAGTATTAATTTTTTCATAGTCATATTTCTAGTTCGCAATATAAAAACAAAAAGCCCGGCTTGTGCCGAGCTTTTTCAATATAATTCAATCGTCGAGTGGAATTCTAGTTCGCCTTAGCGTGCTTCACACTGTAATACGTTACGTAGAAATAACCTATTGTAAGCATCAAGTGGAATGGCATTAATCCGAAATCTGTTAAACGTGTTGCACCATCTTTTTCTGAGAATCTTAAAATGAATGGCCAAACCAAACCACTTGCGAAATACAACAACATGATGAATTCTAAAATGGTTAATGGAGAAATTTTCGGAGCGCGATATTTTTTATCAGTCCATGTTCCTTTCTTACCTGTGCTAATTGCAAACTTGGGCGTGCGCACGAAGGCCGACTTCTTTCCAGTTAAACCTTCAATAACAGCCACTGCATTGTGCAAAGACAAGCCCATAGATACCGCGAGGAACAGAGGGAAGTCAATTACGAAACGTCCAAACTTTTGGAAAAATGGCATTGGCGGACGAGATACCCAGTAGAAGAAACCTAAGATGAAGAAACTCACCAAGAAGGCAGATGCTACGGCAAAGTAAATCGAATAGTCATTCAAAAGCTCTCCGTTATATGTATGCCATCCATCGAAATAGTGCTTAATAAATAACATAGGCATACTTAAAATAGATGTACCCAGGATACTCAAGAAAACAACAGAGTTCATTAAGTGGAAACTTGCGTGAACTTTGTGCGCAAATCCCATGTCTTTTGCCTTTAATACCTTTCCTAAATTCTTGCGAGTACACTCCGCCGCTCCTTTTGTCCAACGGAATTGTTGCGCTTTTAATGCATTCATTTCAGCAGGTAACTCGGAAGGAGAACCGATTGCAGGAAGGTAGATGAAATTCCAGCCAACCAATTGAGCACGGTAACTTAAATCTAAATCTTCCGTGATGGTATCGCTCTGCCATCCACCAGCATCGTAAATCGCTTCTTTTCTCCAAACACCAGCAGTACCATTGAAGTTAATGTAGTGGTTTGAATAGTTACGACCAATTTGCTCTACTGTGAAGTGAGCATCCAAACCGAAGGCTTGTAAACGTGTTAACAAAGAATAGTCTTCGTTCAAGTGCTCCCAACGCGTTTGTACAACTGCGATCTTCTCCCCAGCATAGAAGTATGGGATAGTCTGACGCAAGAAATCTTTTCTTGGAACGAAGTCAGCATCAAAGATTGCTGTGAATTCACCTTTTGAAATATCTAATCCATAAGCCAAGGCTCCGGCTTTAAATCCTTTTCTATCAACTCTGCGAATATGTTGAATGTCAATTCCAAGCTTTTGCTTTTCTTCAATCAACTTAGCTGCAATCTCAACAGATTCGTCATTACCATCATCTAAAACTTGAATCTCTAATTTGTTTTTAGGATAGTCGAATTCACAAACAGCGTTGATCAATCGCTCAATAACATACATCTCGTTGAAAACGGGAAGTTGCACGGTTACATAAGGCAAGTCCTCTTCTGAAATAACAGGCATTTGACGTTTGCGCTTGTTCTTTTTTACGAATTGAACAGCCAAATTCAATTGGACCAACGAGTAGAAAAAGATAAAAATTAAAAAGAAACCGTAAAGACAAATTGCGGTAAATGCAAGTGTATTCAATGTGTTGAGGGTTTAGTTAGGAAGCGAAAATAAGGCGAAAGCCACATTCGATAAAAACTTTTCTGAAGATCTTGAAACAATGAGATGTTAATCAATCTCGAAATTCAGCTGCATAGTAATCGATGCAGTCTTCCTTCTTGAAGAAGTATTGAACGCTCCTCCCCAAGAATAGGCCTCATCTGTGTTCTGTCCAACGATTTGGAAAATCCCCATTTCGGCGCTTTGTAAGTCTCCCAATTCACCACCCGAGGACTGTGCAATTTTTTCAGCACGCAATCGTGCATCAGAAGTTGCTTCTGATACCATTTCAATTTTCAATTCGGCCAGCTTGGTGTAATAAAACTCTGGACTTTCAGAATTGAATTCAACACCAGACGCAATTAGTTCAGTCACTTCGCGAGAGATTTGCTCAACCTTTGAAACCTCGGAAGACTCAATGGTTACCATTTGAGATAAACTGTATCCAGTGAAAATAGATCCTGTCACATCCCCATTGGAATTGCGCGTTTCATCGAAATTCTTCTCTATCTCCATGGCTGAAAAGACAATTTCATTTTCTTGAATTCCCTTTGCCATCAGGTAATTTTTTATGGTATTTCGATCCGCCTCTAAAGAAGCAGAGGCTACGGTTAAGTCATTACTCGTTTTTGAAAAAGACCCACGCCAAACAATTAAATCAGAGTCGAAGTTTCGACTCCCCATGCCTGTAACGTGAATAACGTTCTCTTTACCATTTCTATCGCGATATCCTTTCATGAAGACATAAGCTGAAAGAATAACACAAACACCAACGGCCAGAGAGGCGAATACACGAGCATTGAGAATATTTTTCATACTCCGAATGTAAACAAAAAAAAGAGGTGAAAAACTTCACCTCTTTTTAAATGCTCAAGAACTATCTTACTGGCAGTTCAAAGGAATGTAATACTGATAGGGTGGAGGGTTAGGTGTATACCCAGGTTTCACAATATAAAATCCAATTTTAGTTATCGTAGATCCCGCCGGAACAGGTAAGAAATCTTCAGGGATAAATGTTTTTCTGAATTTACCAGGAGCAATTTCAGTCATCTTCAAAGAAGGCGTAGAGGTTACGTTTGCAATTGGGGCAACATCGAAGAATGTGAAGGTTCCAGTGAATGCACGAAGAAAAATATAACATTCGTCGCTTCCCATGTTTTGCAAGTTCACATCAGTTTCTTGTGTGTTATCGTAACTAATGCTGAAATAATCGTCTTGTTTAGCTGCTTCAGGGAAGAAGCAAATACGATCGGCACATAATGCGGGTACAATGTCAACATGTAAGTCTTCTGTTTTAGCTTCACCTACACCTTCTGAACCATAGGCGTTTCCGTTTTTCAATTTCGCTAAACAAGAAATTCCATTTTGAAACAATTGCAGTGGAGTACAAGAGTAGTACGTTGTAGGAACAAATGTCATTTTGTACAACAAGCCGCTCACATGCGTCAGGCGCATGCAGGTGTTGGAATTTCCCCATTCACCGTTTCCGCATGAAGGTCCAGCAGGCTGCCATGTCCACATATAAACAGAGTCTAACTCCTCTGGGTGATTTCCTAAAATTGTTTTCAACCCTCCTGTTGTTTGAGCTACATCAATGTACAAATCCATTGTTGCATTGGCATTTGTAGGAGAGGGGAATACGAATGCTGCTTGTGAAAATCCGACAACAGAAATTGCGAATGCAGCGAGTGTAAATAATATCTTTTTCATGATTAGATGCGTTGGAAGTTAAACTTGTAAATCACGTTCTTGAATCCATCTGTGCAAGTTCTGTGGTATTGCAACCCCATATTACTGCTTGTTGGAAGCACCATGTTCCCGAGGTACAACTCAAGGGTGTCATTTGCGTTCATTAATGTGATCGAAGAAGGAGCAAGGTTGTCATCTAAAGTCCATGTTCCACTTTCACCGAAGAAATTTTTCCCTTCAGTAATCGTAACCGTATAGGTTTGAGTCGGTACATCTAATGTAATGCGCATTGGCTCAACACCAGATACCAAGTAGAACTCACTCAAATCTCGTTCTTCCAATACAGGATTATTTGGATCTTGTTGAATGAATGAGGTAAGCTCCCAAGTGCCACCCATTCCTTGCAATTTATCTGAAGGCTCTCCCAACTCTCCGGTAGTTTCTGGCTTACATCCAGCAAACAACCCGACAGACAAGGCGATAATGAATAATATTCTAATCGATTTCATATATATATATTTAATATTCGTTTAAATACGGGCGAAAAATATTTCGCCCCTTTAGTTACATCCTCCTTCCGGATTCCCTACAAATAATGCTGATGTGAATTCGCTGTTTGGGAATTGAAGAGCCATACCAGGACAATTCCAAGGTGCATTGCGAACAACTACGTTTTCACCTTTTGCTCCAATTCTCTTAAGTTGATTGATCCATTTTCCTTCACCCATGGTCTCAATACGATACTCTCTGCGAGCAGCTGCAATAACTTCAGCAGCTGTTGAAGAAGATGATAAATCGTTTAGTCCAGCTCCAAATGCACGGTCGCGAACGTCATTGATATCGCTGATAGCAACGGTTAAGTCACCACCCATTTCACCCAAACACTCAGCGCGAATCAATTTTAATTCTGTTAGATAGATAATTGGAATATTGAAGAAAATTTTGTCTTCAAAACGACGGTTCTTGTATTTTCCACCGCTTGATTGCATCCAACCCAAACGGTCATCGGCGCTGTTCAAGTTGGTGAATTGATACAATTCGTTAGAGAACATCAAGTTCGGAGGAAGCACTCCACCTGCATTGTAATTTCCAATGAAGTTGTCGGTGCGCTGATCTACGTGATCTGCACCAGGATCGGAACTCACGATACCGAAAACAGTTTCAGGATTCATTGCTGGAGTTGCTGGGAAACGGTCTAAAGTGTCGCTCATGGTATACGAACCAGAGTTGATAACCAAAGACGCATACTGCTCTGCCTGAACATAATTATTCATTTGGAAATAAACCATAGCGAGTAATCCTGCAGCAGCATCCTTTGTTGCGTAATTACCATTTGTTTCTGGAAGATTCGCGTAGGCATATTCCAAGTCCTCAATAATGAAAGCATACGATTCTGCAACAGAGCTTCTCTCCAATGGTTCGTTACTAGCTTCTCTTCTTAAAATAATTCCCAAATGTGAATTAGAAGGAGATGAGCCATAAGGCTGAGCCCAAATTTTCACCACGTTAAAATGACAGAAAGCACGAATGAATTTTGCTTCAGCTTCCATTCTGTTGCGATCTGCATCTGATAAACCGTCGATCAAATCAAAGTTTTTCATCAAAGAATTACAACGGTAAATGGCATAGTAGAAATCTCCATATGTACCGTTTGTGGTAGGAGTGAAGAAGTTAGTTTCACGATTGTAAACAGCGTTAAAGTCTAAACCGTTAGGCTCAGCCATGTTGTCGCTCATCAATTCACAAATGTTTTGGTATTTACCATCAAACAAATTTGCAATGACGTCGTAACAACTGTTCAATAAACGTTGAGCATCATCGGGAGTATTCAATGCGTCTTCAGCTAGAATTGCTCCTTCTGGTGGATACTCTAACATTTTTTCACATGAGGCAATTCCAAGAGCTAATCCAATAGCTAAAATGAAGTATGATATCTTTTTCATGTTCGTTCGAATTAGAAGTTAGCGTTTAAGCGAATGTTGAAACTACGCTCTTGCATTGGCGTTAAGTAAGTCACGTTTGGACTTAAGTTTCTGTCTTGCGCGTTTTCGAAATCACGAACAACCTCAGGATCTAATCCAGGGAAGTTCGTAATGGTGAACAAGTTGGTAACGCTTACACCAATGTTCAATCCTGTCATTTTCAATTTCTTTGTCACTTCGTTCGGGAAGGTATAGTCCAAAGACAAGTTTCTCAAACGCATGTAGTTTGCTTTGTACATGAATAATGAAGTATTCCACCATGGGAAACCGTCTGGTAATCCGTAAGTTGTTTCATCCAAAGTCAATCTTCCGAAAGTAGATTCATCACCAGGCGCAGTCCAACGATCTAGAATTTCTTCACGCATGTTCCAGCTTGAAACAACTCCCAATTGACGCTTAGCACTTGAATCGAAGATTCTTGCACCAAGACTGTATGTGAACAATGCTGATAGACTGAAATTCTTCCATCCAAAAGTCTGAGTTAAACCACCCATCATTTTAGGTAAGCCATTTCCAACATAGTTACGAATGCTGTTATCGTAATCAGTTGTGTAGTTTCCTTGTGGAGTTATGTATACAGGAAGTCCTGTCTGAGCATCGATGTGGTCGAAAGAAACTAAATAGAATGATCCAATTGGCTTTCCAACTAAAACACGAGAATCGTTCGTTCCACCCGATACAGCATCTGGGGTGTAATCTCCAATACTCACCAATTCATTGTAGTTGTATGAGAAGTTCGCACTTGTGCGTGCAGTGAACTTAGAACTCTTGGTCCAGTTAACAATTGTCGTTAATTCAATACCTTGATTCATAACCTCAGCAACGTTGTCCCAGAAGTTGGTAAAACCAGTACTTGCAGGAAGACTTACATTCATAAGTACATCACGGCTATATTTTCTATATCCTTCCAAGGTTACAGTCAAACGATCCTGCCAAAATCCTGTTTCCAACGCAACTGAGAAGTTGTTAGTTGTTTCCCATTTCAAATTAGAGTTTCCAGCTTGAGTAGGGAAGAGGATCGGATTTTGATTGTAATAAATACCATTATTTGCTGCACTGTACAATGCATATTGCGCATTGGCAGGAATATCAGAGTTACCAGTCAAACCGTAACTTGCACGTAACTTCATGTAGTTAATGGTCTTGTTGTCTTTCAAGAATGATTCTTCAGAAATAATCCAACCCAAAGATGCTGAAGGGAAATTTCCGAATTTGTTATTCACCCCGAAGCGTGAACTTCCATCGCGACGAACACTTGCTTCGAAGAAGTACTTCGACTTATAGTTCATATTGTATTTCGCGAAGAAACCTAAGAAGCTGAATTGACTTGGATTTCCAACTGTGCGAACACGTGTATCAGGATTGCTTTCAACATCAGAGAATTCAGCAACTGTTTCATCCAAATTTGGTATGTAGTCGTTGATGAAGTTCGTCTTTGAATGCTGAAGCTCGTGTCCAATAAGTATAGAAGCATTCAATTCAGGTTTGATCTCTTTGCTATATTCTGCTGTGATGTTATAGCTGTAGTTGCGAACCAAACGCTGATCATTGCTGTAACTTCCTTGTCCGTTTGACAGATCGAAAGTAGAAGGTGTCAACCTATTTTCACCAATGTGCATCCAGTCCATACCGCCGGTAGCAACGATGAACAAGTTCTTCTTCGGCATATAAATTAAACGACCTGTATTAATAATGCGGTCTTCAACAGTAGTCCAACGCAATTGCTCTCTATATGCTACCGGATTCTTAACGTTTCCGAATTCGTCTCTCCAATAGAAGTAATCTCCAGGCTTGTTCACGACTTCACCAGCGGCATTGTAAGTGGTGTCAGTATGGTAAACTGGGTAATAAGGTAGGGCGTTTGACATCGCATCTCCTAATCCACCTGACCATGCTGCATCAACACGTTTGTTCAAACCACGAGTTCCAGAAAGAGATAAATTCAATCTTAATTTGTCTCCTAAACGGAACTCAGGATTAACACGCGCAGAAATTCGTTTGTAACTATTACCCTTTAAAAAGCTTTGATTGTCGTCATATCCTACTGAGAAAAACACACTGTGCTTCTTTCCACCGTAGCGAGCAGAGAAGTTGGTTCCGTATTTAGTACCACGTCCCACTGTTTCATTTACCCAATCGGTATCTGTTAAACCAGCCTTCATATAAGCTGCTTTACGAGTTGCGGCATCATCTGTAGCTGAAGTCATGTTTGGCAACCATACATATCCAGTTCCTCCGTCGTTTTCCCATGCTTCTTGGCGAATTCTTAAATATTGGTCTGTGTTCAACATGTTTGGACGAGAAGCCGGAGTAGCGATACCTGCATTCATTCCATAATCGAACTTCCAACCTTTTTCTTTAGCACGTTTAGTCGTAATGATAATTACGCCATTTGCAGCGCGAGAACCGTATTCACCAGCAGCAGCAGCATCTTTACGTACTTCAACTTTTTCAATGTCATTCGGGTTAATTGTAGCAAGCGGATTGTTATTCAATGCACCACTGTTTCCACGCAAGAAATAATCTTGTGTCATTGGAATACCGTCAATGATATACAAGGGGTCACCACCTGCAGATACAGAAGCTGTTCCTCGAATACGAATCAATGATCCAGCACCTGCTATACCTGAGCCCTGAGACACCTGCAAACCAGCAGCTTGTCCTTGAAGCGCTGCTTCAAAGCTCGGCGTACGAATAGCACTAATATCCTTACCGCTGATTTTAGCGATTGATCCGGTGCTTGGTCGGTTACGTTCAACACCATAACCGATGATTTCAATGTTATCTAAGGTAATTGAACCTGAACTTAATTTGAAATTTTGCTTAACGTCTGTATTTCCAACGGTTACATTCTTCGTGATCGTTTCAAAGTTCATCGCTTTCACTTCGAACTCGAAAGTTCCAGCACCGGTTTTCAAAGTGTAATTACCAACTTGATCACTTGCTGTTCCATTGGAAGTTCCCTTTACTACGATGAATGCTCCCGGAATGGGACGATTCTCTTCATCTGTTACCACACCGCTTACAGATTGTCCCCAAGAAACCAAGGAGAACAAAGCCATAACAGCAGTAAGTAGACTAGTTTTATAGAGTTTTGACATATAAAAAATAGAATTTGTTTAGGTTTAAGTAGCGCTAATATAAATTGTTTTCACTTCGTGTCCAACATACACTTACTACTTGTTGGTAAATCATTGATTAAGGATTCCAAACGAAAGGTGCTGATTCTCTTCTTCCTTCTGTTTCAACTGAAATAATGTATGAACCAGCTGCAATGTTTTCCGCTGATAAATTCCATTCAGACTGATTAATTCCAGAAACACCTTGGGTGTTGAAAGAAGAAACCACTCTTCCTGTTAAATCACGGAGTACAATTTGAACAGGAGCAGCCTGAACCATGCTGTATGCAAGATTCACTTGATTGTTAGCTGGATTAGGCCAAATCATAAATGAAGATTTAGCAAAAGACATGACTTCTTCCAAAGAAGTGTTCAAGTCTGGAACAGCCAATTGATAGTCGGTATATACATGGTACTCACCAGGCTCGAAGAAGAACGTTGCATTCAAATCATTTACTTGAAACGCATTTCCTGTAAAGTAATCGTACCATGTTCCTGTGTGTTGAAATCCAGGAACCATATTGATAGAAGTCGTTTGGAAATTTCCAACAACAACAGCATTGTTCGTTCCATTTAAATGAATACGTTTTCCGAATCCACCCAAGTCAATATTGAAATTGGTCGTTGAAAAAACAGGCTCATTCTTTTTCAAGTTGTTCAATGCAGCTGTCACTTTGTACAAATGCTTTCTATTTTGATTGTCCCAATAATCCCATCTCACAGGTTTAGCTGAAGTCCTGCAATCCGTGCTTATTGTAACACCATCAGAACAAGTGTTAATACTGTAATCATAACCCAATTCACCAAACTGCCAGATCATCTTAGGTCCAGGAATCGGTAACAAAAGGCAATGAGCAAGCTCTTGTCTTTTCAATGCGGTATTTAATGATGTGATGTTGTACGAACCACTGCTAGCACCGTATTGAAGATTTTTATACATCATACGCTCTTCGTCATGACTCTCGGCGTAGGTTACCAAATGTGCATTGTTCCATCCACGATTTTGATAGCTTCCCCAAGAAAAATTGGAAGAATACCCCATAGAACCTTCCATGTATTCATGATTCAGATTTCCCCAAAGCATCATACCGTTATTGCTTAATACAGTCTCTTCGCTATTGTCTGCGAAGTGCTCAAGTATTCCGTAAGAACCTGGCTCAACCGTTTGCATGTGATTATAATAATCTGTAAGAATATTGATTCGACTTTGATCATAAGCTCCCCAAGCACCAATGTTGCCTAGGGTATAGTTTTGCGTGAATCCTTTTGAAAGGTCGAAGCGATAACCATCAATATGATAATTCTGCATCCAATGCGCTAAAACACGTTTCGTGAAATTTTTCGTTTGTTGACTTTCGTGGTTGAAGTCATAACCAACATTGAAATCATGTTTCGGAGTAGGGTTGAACCAAGGGTTATTCGCAGTTGGCTGTCCCCATTGACCTGCACTGGCATCGAAATACATGCGTACCATTGGGTTTTGACCAAAACTGTGATTCAAGGCAATATCCATGATTACAGCAATTCCACGATTGTGTGCTTCATTTACAAAGGTCTTCAAAGCTTCAGAACTGCCATAAGCTTTATCCGGAGCGAAGAAGAAAGATGGATTATAGCCCCAACTGTCATTTCCTTCAAACTCATTAATTGGCATCAACTGAATTGCAGTCACACCAAGGTTTTCGAGATAATCCAACGAATCTGTTAATGAAGTATAGTTTCTATCTGAAAGGAAATCGCGAACCAATAATTCGTATACAACGAGCTTAGTCTTTGATGGGCGAACGAAACTTTGGTCTGTCCAGTTGAAAACAGGTGGGTCAGTTCTAAATACTGAAACAGGTTCAGAGGTCAATCCATTTGGATAGTCAATCAAATTCGGATAGGTGGTTTCTGGAATCCATCCATCATTCCAACCGTCTAATATCTTGTCTGCATAGACATCGGCTACACGCATTCCCTCCATATTAATGTAATACTGGAAACGATATTCAGTACCTGGAGATAAGTTTGGAATATCCAACCAGTAAGTATTTCCATCCGGAGTGCGATTCATTAAATAGCTCAAATCCAATTGCCAGTTATTGAAGTCACCAATGACAAAAACGAAACTCTTGTTTGGAGCATACAATTGTAAGCGCACACCTGTGGTAGAAGTAATATTGATTCCGTCAATAGTTCCGGCTGGAGCAACAGCAACATTTATTGAAGGAAGAATAATAATTACCTTTTCATCAGTAATAGTAGTTGCACCATTCACAGCAGTCATAGAAACAACATATTCACCAGAAAGACTCTCACTGAAATTGTAGTTTAAAGTCGTCACTCCGTTTCCTGAAGCGACTTGTGTACCGTTAACAGAGATTGTAATATTTGATGCAATGGAAGAATTCGCTGTAACGGGAACAACTTGATTGGCGCTCACTATTTGAGATTCAGCAGCGGGTTGAGAAAGGGAAGCATTGAATCCTGGAGGGTAAACATTTAAATAGATATCGCTACCGTCAGCGTTTCTTCCAACAACAGTCCCTTGTGCGTTGCGGAAAACAAACATCATTTTAGAAACTGTTTCACCTACATTCAAATTGTAAAAAGTAGAAGGAGTAATAACAATCTTATGAATGTTATTTCCCATTGGCGTCATAAGAACTGAAGCATCTGCCGTACCCCAGTTCCCAACAGTATGTTGCCAATCGTTCGGACCAACGCTGTTATTCGTGATGACCCCAGTGTGCGCATAAATAGGAGTGTAGCCAGAGAGGTCACCGTTACCAGTTGTAGCATCATAATAGACCGTTATCTGATCGGTTTGTGTCGGAAAAGCCGGCGTAGATGTTAGAATCTGAGCCTCCACACGAGTTGAGAAAAATGAAATTAATAAAGCGAAAAAGAATATTCCTTTTTGTTTCATAAGTTAGGTAGTTAGTTCTTCAAATATAGGAAAGTGTACTTAGTACACAACCTCGAATGAATTTTTTTCGAAAAATTGATGTTTCTTTGTTGCTCAAACAAAGCCTATGCAACTTCTAGACGGATTAGCACTTTCGAAAACCATTAAATCTGAGATTAAGCAAACAGTATCAGATAGAGTAGATCAAGGATTTAAACGTCCACATTTAGCTGCTGTGCTTATAGGAGAAAACGGTGCAAGCGTTACTTACGTCAATGCTAAAGTGAAGTCTTGTGAAGAAGTTGGGTTTGATTCAACGCTTGTTCAGTTAAATGAAGATTGCTCTGAGGAAGAAGTCCTTCAGACCATTCAATCGTTGAATGAAAACGATACCGTTGATGGCTATATCATTCAACTCCCATTACCAAAACACATCAATGAAAAGAAGGTTTTAATGGCGGTTGCGCCAAAAAAGGATGTGGACGGATTTCATCCTGAATCAGTTGGAAAAATGATGTTGAATCTGCCGACATTTCTTCCGGCAACTCCAATGGGAATAATTACTTTGTTGGAAAGAAATAACATTCAAACTTCTGGAAAACATGCTGTTGTATTGGGAAGATCACATATCGTAGGACTTCCAATTTCAGTATTACTTCAAAGAAATCATCCATTCGGCAATTGTACGGTTACCCTTTGTCACAGCAAGACGAAGAATGTTGAAGAGATTTGTCAATCAGCTGATATCATCATTGCTGCAATTGGTCAACCTGAATTCTTGAAAGGAAATATGGTGAAAGAGGGTGCAGTGGTTGTTGATGTTGGAATTACCCGCGTGGTTGATGCTTCAAAGAAAAGCGGATTCAGATTATTGGGAGATGTAGCATTTGATGAAGTCGCTCCGAAATGCAGTTTTATAACCCCAGTTCCTGGTGGAGTAGGACCTATGACCATTGTGTCGTTAATGCAAAATACCTTGTTAGCTGCGGAAGGTAAGCGCGCGGTATAATTTTACAGTTTGCTTCGCTTCAAGAACATCGTGCACACGCAGGATATCTGCGCCTCTGTCTAGCGCGAAAGCATTCAAAGCTGTTGTTCCATTCAAACTTTCTTCAGCCTTTGTATCCAACGTTTGCTGAATCATTTTTTTTCTTGAAACGCCAACCAATAAAGGCAAACCAAATGATTTGAATCTATTCAAGTTTTGCAGTAATTCAAAATTGTGATCTTTATTTTTCGCGAAACCGAATCCTAAATCCAAGACTATTTTCGAAATTCCCAAGTGATTTAACTTTTCAATTTCAATTTTGAAATACTCATGAACTTCTTCAACCACATTTTCATAATTGGCCAACTCCTTCATGTTGGAAGAATCTCCGCGCGAGTGCATCAATACATAGGTGCATTGTGCTTCCGCAACCACTGACCACAATTTCGAATCCATTCTTCCCCCAGAGACATCGTTTATCCAATGCGCTCCTTCGCGCAGGCAGGCAGCGGCTACTTCACTATAAAAGGTATCAATACTTATCGTCAATGAAGGAAATTCTTTTCGAAGAGCTACTAATACTGGTAAAACCCTATTGAATTCCTCTTCAGAAGAAATATAATTGGCTCCTGGTCGTGTCGATTGTCCTCCCAAATCCAAAATATCCAATCCATCAGAAATCATTTTTTCCACACGCGACAAAATCTCTTTTTCAGAATTGGAGCGACTTCCAGCATAAAAAGAATCTGGAGTAACGTTCAAAATACCCATGACCATGGGGAGCGGAGAAGAAGAATTCATTTCAAGATGTATCTTTGAAACGCAAAGATGAGCATTTTCATCGCATTTGTATTTCGAATCATGAGCGCAAAAAAAGATACTTCAGCACAATACGATCAAGCCATTCAAAAATGTGTCGACCTTTTTCAAAAGAAGACACAAGATTATGGGACGGCTTGGAGAATTCTTCGTCCTTCAAGTTTAACCGATCAAATCTTTATTAAAGCGCAACGCATTCGAACCATTGAAGAGAAGGGGGAAAGTAAAGTGGGTGAGGGCATCGAAGATGAATTTGTAGGCATCATCAATTACAGCTTAATGGCTCTGATTCAGTTGGAATTACCCGCTGATGCTCCACTAGAACTTGAACCTGAAAGGGCGGTACTTCTTTACAAAGAGCAAGCAAAAATTACGAAGGATTTAATGATGAATAAGAATCACGATTATGGTGAAGCTTGGCGCGATATGCGGGTGTCTTCATTCACTGATTTGATTCTGATGAAAATCCTACGCATCAAGCAAATTGAAGACAACGCCGGCAAAACCCTCGTTTCCGAAGGAATAGATAGCGGCTTTCG
>Ga0315899_10002838_pt1 | contig 18996 bp, 9 predicted proteins | sample LakEriMetagenome_2_FD_203518 | JGI IMG/M metagenome (GOLD analysis project Ga0315899, IMG submission 203518) | Freshwater fungal communities from buoy surface, Lake Erie, Ohio, United States - Buoy 4 MA112 | ecosystem: Environmental > Aquatic > Freshwater > Lake | place: USA: Lake Erie, Ohio... | reverse complement strand
CCTCTCCCCGCCTGCTAGAGCTGCCTCTTGGTGGCGCGTGCGCCCCGGTTTCTCGCGTACTAATCCTGTCTGGTAGCTGTGGTCGCTGGGAACGTGAGCCCGCGAACCCTTTAAGCTGCAGGCATGGCGTGTTCCTCCTTTCATGGCACTGCACCTGCTGGCAAATTCCAAGGTTGTGACAGTCTCCTGATATGAAGTGTTGGCAGGAGTGATGCACGCCAGGAGCACGCACTGGGTCTGGTTCCAATGCTGACCCCTGAGCAGACGATTCAGCAGCGGGGTCTCGGCGACAGGGATGCGAGGGTCCAGTTCATGATGCCCTGCACCTACTTCGCATGATGAAGTGCTGTGCAATGCTAGGCACAGATCACTCAGCGTCGCGTCTACAGCGGCGGCCGCGCTCATCATCTCACGCGTCGGCGGGTCCTCTCGGCAGTAGTTCCTGTGCAGAAGGGCCGAGACATTGCTGCTGGCCAAGTCAATTATGTGGATGTGCCCAGGCGGTGCATCGCGCAGGTTTGGGGTGTGACTCGAGTGGCCGATGCGAACGGAGAACACAGCATGCGACAGCGAGGCTGAGCAGCAGCTGAGCCGGCGATTGACCGTCTTGCGCACGTGATCACCGTGGTCTTTGAATTTGCACATGTCTTCCGCCGACCAGACGGGAACCTCCGACACGCCGTCCATTTTGAGCACGCCTGATGTGGCGGGGGAGGGTAGTTGGCTGAGCACGCCTGACGTGGCGGGGGAGGGTTCGCGGCTGCTGCGCCTGCTTATGAAGGTTTCCGGACTCAAGAGATCCAGCACCTTGTCGTCGTATATTTCTGTGTATGATACGGTGACGGTGCGGCGACATTCTGGGCTCGTCTGTTGGAGGGCAAGCATGTCAAAGACCTCGCAAAATAGCCTCGTGCTTATGCCTGGGTTGAGGGTTGTCCCTGTGAGCGCGTGCGTCTTCCCGCTGCCGCAGGCGCCGTGGGCAAAGAGCAAGCACGTCTGCCCGTTGAAGGCGCTCTTGACCAGCGGACGGCCGAGATCCTGTGTTTAGAGGGAGATAGATAGAGAGAGAGAGCGCGCGCGCGCGCGAGCGACCGCGCGCGAGAGAGAGTGTGAGAGAGAGGCAGGGAGGGCGGGAAGAGAGAGATAGAGAGGGGGGAAGAGAGAGAGCGAAAGAGCGAGAGAGCGCAGAGGTACAGATAGCTCCGGGACTCTTTGGAGTTCAGTCATTGTCTCTGAATGAGAGCATAACAGGCTTCATCATCAGCACGCGATATACCTCGTAGATTGCATGCTGTGTTGTCTCGCCGTCGTAGACATGGTCAAATGCGAAGCTTGACGCCCCCGATGCACTGGCGCCCAGCGACAGCCGCACCTCTGATCCTGTCGCGTCGACCTGCGCGCAATTTACGCTGCCCTTGACGCGCTCGTGCTGATTCAGCGGCCGCATGCGCACGGCGACCGTGATGCCCTGCGAGAGGATGGGGAGATGGACATGACGCCGCATGGCGGACCCGGAGCGCGGGCACGCCCCCCCTCCTGATGCACCTCTGCGCTCAGCTCAGACAAGCTGCATGGCGGACCCGGATCGCGGGCACACTCGGCCTGCCGCATCAGCCATGCGCCCAAGACCCGCTTGACAAAGGCGTGTTTGTTCAAACTTTTTTGATCAGTACAAAAAAAAATTATTCTGAGGTTCTAAAGCCTGCCGCCTATGATGATAAGGAGCTCCTCTGCGCCTTAGGGAACTACAAGAACTCACACGTCGAGGCTCAAATCAGGCAGCAGGTCATGGAGATGTCGCGCAGGGAGCAGGACGAATTCGAGCGTGCGATTGCCCTCTCCCTTGCAGACACGGGACGAGGTGGTGTCGGGCAAACGTACTTGCAAGAGCAACGCGAAGTAAGCAACTTCTTACCAGTAGGCCCTATTAGCGTTCGCGCATGTGATGCAGAAGGCGCGTAACCGGCGGTTTTTCCTGCGCAGCGCATTTTTGCGGAATATCTGGCAAGGCAAGAAGGCCCGGACAGGGTTCATGCCCACGAGGTTTGTGTCTTGCTGTTCTCTTGGCTTGTTCAAGGCCCACCGCGTGCTGCACATGCTAAGCGATCTCTATACTTTCTATGCGGCGTGATGCCCTCTTACACAGTTGCCAGCTGACCCCAGACAAGAAGTGGACCACGAGCCCCGAACTACAGAAATGAAGCTAGTGGCAATGTGGGCATGTGCTGTGGCATCATTCGCTGGTCCTATATCTTGGGCGCTTTTCTTCTCACATGATGACGCCAAAAAACCAGTGACTGTTGCTGAAGGAGGGTGTGCGAAATGTACGGGGTTTGCAGCCAATAGCACGGAAGCCGGCTACCGCGACGCGAACCCATGGGACGAACTGGGCACGACGCGAACAACCGTTATTTTCGTGACATGCGGCTTGTGGATCACTTGCCTCTGGCTGCACACAAAGCGCATGCAACTCGCAATGAGAGAACGCCCGGATAGCATACGCGAACCAGCGAGATCCCCTCCCTACATGGTTTCAAAATCTCTGCAGACCATTGTCGACGCGTCACTACCTCAATCTGACGACGACTCGCAGGTGTACAAGATAATATCAATCTGTCGATCTATCGATCTAACTCTCTATCTATCTCTACTGTCTATCTATGCAGGGCGAAGGGGCAAGAGGACCGCACAGGAGCCCGGAACCCAGGGTAGAAGAGCAGGGAGGGAGGGCCATATTAGGACCCAACGCCGACGATCTGGAAGCAGGGATTACCTCGTCACGTGATGGCGAGCGACCGGCGGCACTGCATGGCGAAAATGTTGATCCGCGAGAAGATCTTTTGATGCTGCTGCAACAATTGACTTCAGTGACTCGCTTTGGAATCAGCGGTGCAACTAGAGTCGTGCAACTCGAGATGACGGAGGAATTGAAGGAGGACCCAGCACCAGGTAGTAGAAAGAAACATTCTTGTGCACCCGGCGAGGACGCAGCGTGGCCTGCAGATGTTTTGCCGAGAGAAAGTGAAGCACATGTTGCCGGGCGGTTCGAAAGCACAGGCCGGGGTCTTGAACTGGCAGGAGGAGGACAGAACAGGCATACGGACAAGCAAGGGCATGAAATCGCGAGGCCTGTGGCTGCGCAGATATTCTGTGTGCCTATGCAGGTATTCTATATGCCTATGCAGGTATTCTGCTTTTCACCGCTTACAGCGTCACTTGTCTTAACCTGTTTTGTGCGACATGCACTGCAACCAAATGTCAGCTGAATGGAATGATGACGCACAACCTAACCTATGGTCGCTGACTGTCCTTGACGTTTGTGATTTACGTGTGTGTGGGCGCACGGCTGTTTGTATGCACAGGCCGCGTTATTGCGCACACGAATTCGAGAGACGGCACAATACCAGTCGAACGATTTAGTTCTAGCGACCGGAGTAGGGAGGATGGGTGCTAGTGGTGCGGGAGAGGCTCAAGGAGACACGCATGGCGAAAAAGAACGAGCGCAAGATGGCAATGAAAAGGAAGCGAAACGCAATAAAAGAGCGGCATCGGCAGAGGCTTGCTCTGGTTTGCAGGTGGACCAGAGGGAGGAAGATATGTTGGCATTAACAAGTTCGTGCCTGGCTGATTTGAGAGAACTTGAAGAAATGTGGACCAGAAAGAGGTCATCCCCTTGAGGCGCAAGGTAGCCCTCGGACTGGACATGTTATGAAGGGTAGGCTATCAATTTTTGTACTTTATAGGGTGTCAGGGTGGTGGGGCAGTGAGGCAAGGTGGCCATATGGCGGGTTGAACCCGATAAGACCCACACGAATAACATTTCGCAACATAATTCAATACATATCATATCGTGTGTGCATGCCCTCTTTGTTCATGGTTCCGTTTCTATGAAGAGGGCAGTGCCAAGCCTCGAGTAGAAGCGTTGCGGCTCACTCGTGAAGTGAGTAGGTGTGAAGCATGGTACAGGGACATTGAGGATGAAGCCGTTTGCTGCATTGGAGAGCGCCATGGTGCCGTCGATGCTCTTCCTCGACGAAGTGCGATACATCGGGCAGGTATATACTGCATGCCCATGTGAATCGGAGACAATGCCACCGTCATGATGCTGAAGATCTTCATCATCGCCAGCTCGGGGACCCGCATCTCTGGTAGAATTCTTGCCCAACGAGTCGGATCTGGCGGGCTTCACGTGAAGGACTGGCACCTGCCACATGGCTTCGTCTTCCCTGCCTTCAGGTGCTGTTCTTGGCTCCATGGAGGCACCACTGGAAGCGGTTGTGACGCCACGAGAACCAGCGAGCCGGCTCTTGACACCAGGTAGTGCCAGTGGCTGAATTTCAGCATTAGAAAAGTCCCAGCGAGCCCAATTCAAACTGAGTCCCGTGAGGTAGACGCCGGCTGTCATTCCAACATGAAAGGGTTCTCTCTTCAGAATGTCAAAACTCAGCACAACTGACTCTATGCCTATTTGGGAATGCTGTGCAAAGTTGATGGCCGTTGCGCTGAAGAGCGGGTTCGGGAAGAAAAAGGCAGGTAGCCAGATGCTTGTGGGTACGCCGCCCTCCAGCCACGAAGTAAAAAAGTTATTGCTATCGTTTAGGTATCTCATGTAAGGACCAAGAGTCTTTTTCGAAAGGCACGAGAACTTCATCCAATTGCCTGGGACTCGTGAATAGTATAAATCAAGCGCCATGAGTTCCATTTCGCTGGAGGTTGGCTCTACACCATCGAGGCAAAGTAGCAGGTTTTGGAGAGACGTTCGCATGACAGAGAGTAGCTTATTTCGCGTTTCTAGCTCCTGCATCAGCACGCCATTGCGGTGATCCTCTTTCCCCACAGGATTTTTAGACCTTGCCTGAGTCAAGTCAAACCCCCGGGGAATGGACTGGAAGAGAGACACGACAGCTGTTCTCGTGCTCTCAGCAGTGAGCATTCGATGTAAGCGCACCTGTCCTCTCGACTGATCTTCTTGAATCTCGAGCGCACGCAAAAAGTGCATGTCTTGCAATCTTTTCAGGTAGAACACGCTTGCGGCTTCAAATCTCGCGACATCACACATCTCAGCAAGACCGAATATAGAGGCCCCAGCACATGTCGGCAGATCAACGATATAGGACTTATATTCTGATAAACTCTGAACTTCTGGCACGCGATAGATGCCATCTTCACTGTATTCAAGACCGCGCCCGCTTAGGCCATCAGGCATAAACGAAAGAAGAGTTGCATGAAATGTTTCAAGGTCGTGCACATCTGCGAACTTCCCAGCATAGACCGAGTCCTGGACAACCTGACGCACATCATTCACAGTACTGTGCTCGAAGTCATGCGTGACACTTTGAATTTGCAGCATCGCGAACTTGAGATCAAATGAGGTGAAATTGGGAGAGAAATTCCAACCCAATGCACCATATTCAGATCTTTCAATCACTGCTGAATGCATCATACACATGGCAAAAAGACTACGCCTGAATAATCTGTCCTGCTTTTCATTTCGTGCTTGGTGGAAAAAGTCTTCGCACACCATTGGTGCACTGGAATAGCTACGGAGCATCCCAGCACGAACTGAAACCGGAGCGTCCCACATAACTCGCATGCAGGACCTGTAGATTGTTTTGGACAAATTGATCCCCAAGGACGTAATCCACAACCTAAAGCTGTCGTGTGGCTCTCCTGAGCCCAAGGTGTAAAATGCATCTTCGAGCGTCTCCAAAAAACGGGCTTCCATATGAACATTTCTCACCAACATCCAATTACCCGTTTCCATACATTGCTTTAGCAGTGCCTCAAAGCCTTGGGCTGAAGACAGTGTGGCCTCCGCAGTTATCAGCTGTCGGCTGTCGCTGACACTAAACTCTCGCGATGCAAAAGCCTCGATATCAGCTGTCGGATCAGTACCAGGATCCAATAAAAAAAGTAGCGGAATGGTACTGAGAGAGTCTTCATAAGCCGCTGAAATGTCCAGTGGAGGTATCCTGGAGACGTCAACGCCGCACCATTCCTGCACCACTTTTTTCATACCGCTCACTACACAATGCGGATGGAAAATCCGTAACAGTAGCAATTGCTGGAATGGGCTAAGAACAGCCGAAAGGGCATTCGGTAATGTTGTGTCCGTAGGGTGCGAAGCTGCCAGGTACTGCCGCCACGCGTCAGGGTGATCAGTGATACTGCCCGTAATACCACCAGTGCCGAGCTTGGTCTGAATGGTTTTCAGAGACGAAAGCATGCACGCTGATTGCCATTGACGTTCACTAAGCCACGAAAATCCGGGATGCGGTTTGGCAGAATTACCTCTTATGCCGGACCTTCCAAATCCTTGCCAAACTATTGTATCTTCTTCATCGTCATCAATCTCTACGCGTTCCGTGCCCCGAATTTCAGCACCAATTGGTACTGGAAATTCCCCGTTGGTAAGGAAATGTTGGAATTCCTCAGGGTGCATCGACCCCATGCTCATTTGGGTCTCAACTGCAGCCATAAAGGCGAAGAGTAGATGGTCTTTCTCATAAAGTGAACGGACAAGATCAAAAAACACCGTTCGAGTGAGTGCTTGCCCTAGCTCTGAGATGTCTCGCTTGAGCTGACCAGTGTCGAGGTCAACCTCCTCTACGTTTTCAAGATCTTCATACCCAGCGCAAAGATCTTCAAACACAGATGCATTCTCACGCAAGATAGGTTCTTGGGCTTCTTCGTTTTCCGCAGCTGCTTCTAGGTCCATGAGTACAAGAGTAACAAACATGTTCAGGACATTCTGATAAGATACATGCAACGAGGTCATCCGCCACAACGCTTGAAAAAGAGTTGCCAATAGGGAGGCCAGGCTGCGAAGCATTTCAGAACGCTCGCGTGCTGCTTTGTATTTGCGTAGATTGTCCATGGCGACCTCCCGCGCTTGAATCCAATCTTGACGCGCACCGGCAATATGTTCCACAAGATTCTCATCGATGATCAGATCTTCGGTCGATCTTGGAAGAAAGTGCCTTAGGTCGAGATCGATCAAGCTTTGTCCCGACTTTATGTATCTATCGAGACAAGAGCTCCTGAACCTGTGCAGTGGTTCGAGCTTATCTTCGGACAACCCGTTGAGTATGTATTCCTCGACACCTGCTTGTGAGAGATTAAAATTTACGATGGTCGTCCATATTGCATCCTCTGAAGAAAAAGTTGGATTTTCGTCCCTGGTCGCCATATACAGCCTGAACGCCGGGTTGTAGGGAACCATAACGTCACCGACAAAAACGCTCTGGCGTCCTTTCTTGGTGACAAACTGCCGAGAAGAGAGACTCCGCAGCACAAGAGGTAGTGAGTCTACGTCTTTGATCAGCATATGGAGGCCCTCTTGAACAGCAAAACGCAACTTGCCAAGGTAATCTTCTTTCATCGAAACCACCATCAAGCCCGCTGCTTTTTCTCTTTTCTCTATCCAGCCTGTAAAGACACCATGTGGATCGATAACAAGTGGCGCTTTGTAGCATCGTGTCACGATGCACGCATTCATGACTGATACACTATCCATTGGCAGCCCGTGCAACTCAAATCTTTTCCGGTCAAGGCCAAGTTCTTTCGAATCAATCAAAAAATGTGCAAGATCAAATTCGTTGGTCTCTGGACAGAGACCGTCAGCTGCGAGCAATTGCATCCATAGCGTCAAAATACACTCTCGTGCAGTCAGGGGCAACCCCCCGAGATAGGATATTGTAGCAGCAGCAAGAAGACAATCCACCTCTAAGGTTTTCTTCATGCGAGTCAGATGGCTACACCTTTGTACCCAGTCCTTAGCGTGGTCTACATACTCATCGAATATCAGATCGCGCAGACTGTTAGACAACTCGGTCTGGCGATTAAATGTAGCAAATTCTCCCTCAAAATTGGACTCGCGTGCAGTGAGGTCTTCAACGAGACGCATTTGATCACTCAGTTTTGCGCTTTCGGCAGAATGCTCTTCGATGTGCGCAGCTTTTTCGACCTCAATAGGTAAAACATCTCGCCGTAGCTTTGCAAGCTCTGCCTTCAGGGGCTCGACTCTTGTGTTGACCTTCTCCTCATATGCAAGCGCCTCAGACACCCATTGGAAAATCTTCTCACTACCTGTGCACACTCGTGCGATCGAGTCATAATTAAAATTCTTATTTTTCAAAAAGCGAGCCCTTACGATAGAAGCACCTTTGACAAACTCATTTTCGCCATCTGGGTCTGGGTCTACGGATTGCAATTTTTTCTTAAAATCGATCGAGGTCACTATCTTTTTGGCTGATTTCATGAGCTCTGCCCGATCATCCTTGGTGTCTGAAGGTCGCAACGTGCCTTCAAATAGTGCCAAGAGAGCCATTGAAAGATCTTCTACACACTCAGGACATTTTTTGTCCATGTTGACGGTAGATTTCAACTTTCCAATATCGCGAGGACTGAGCGTCAGGATAATCTGTGACGCTGTCTTCCACCAGTCTTTGATTGCACTCCGCTCAACTGCGAGCTGCCCTTCGGCAACCTTTTGAGCTTTTATATTCTCTTTTATGAGCTTCAAATCATGTTCGACCTTCTTTTTTAGACCAGAGACTGTCTTTTCAAGGGCTTTGAGCTTAAATTCCTCCTTGGCTTTCGTTTCCAACATTTCTTCGTGTTGCTTCAACATGTTCCTTCCCAGCTCTCCAACATTTTTCACACGATCTTTGATTTGAGACGAGACAGCGTAAGCAGAATTCAGAATGGCCGTTTCAGTATCCACCTCCTCACGAACTTCTCTGAGCAAAGAGGCGAATTGCTTCAAAAATATGGCATAATCTGTCTGAGTAATGTACACATTGGATCGATTAATCTGCAACGTATATGACCTGGCCATGTTCAGCGCTTTATTGTGCATCGTTCCACAAAGGGCTATCATTTTTTGGCCAAGATTTCCATGTATCTGAGCATCAAACAAATTAGGAAGGTGCTGCTGCGCCATTTGTTGCAGCGTTTCAGGTGGCCAGTCCTCAAACCAATCGATATAACACCTTGTTGCAAGCATAGGGTAATTTGACAGCAGATCCCGCAGATTCCACGTCTTGGGGTCAACACAAATAATAAGGTGCATAGCATCATACGCCAGTTGTAGAAGGAGGCCAAACAACTCCTCTATTGGGGGTGACATAACACTTTTTTCAATCAGACCACGGGATTCCATGTCGTCTACTAATACTTGCTTCTCTTCAATCGTAAAGAGACCGGGGACCTCATTGCCATTGAGGATACAACACACGTCCCGTAATCTTTCGGTTGTTAGGGCGGTATTATTCAGCAAGACAGTCGCGTTGGGCGCCAATCCAAGTCCACAGATTCTAACGAGCCGCTTCAGATGGGCTCTCCATGCTGTTTCCTCAGGGTCCTGCGCAGAATCGATGCAGATCTCGACGAGCTTTGTTTTCCTGACAAAGGATGCGATGCGCGTCAAAGAACGTTTACCGACACCAGTCGAACCGAGGAGCAACGCATGTCCTTGCCGCAAAGTTAGCACACGAGATATGCGACTAATATGCTCAACTGAGTACAATGTCATGAAGAGTTGCATCGGCTGATTGTTCTCCGCATTGTACTTTTGGCAATAGCTGGTCATAAGGCTCATCATCTCCTCAGGGTTCTCAACTTCATCGTATCCTGCACACTCCCCAGCACCTGGTCCAGCCTGGTAACTTCCAAAGAAAAGCCTACGCAACTCATCTGCATCAATATCACCATCATTGTTGAGATCAAGGTGCTTGAAGAGCTGTTCAAAATCTATCCCCAGCTGCCCCCGTATCACTCTTTTCAACAGGTCCAGAAACCAGGCCTTATCATTCGGGTCCTTCACACGGTCGTAGAAAGTCCTGAGCACTTCATGTGCCCAAAGACGCAGGTGCTCATGCTCTGGACTATCCACACTTCGAAGAATGTCCTCCTTTGTCTGCAGCATCATTCCCGCAAGTACCGCATTCAAGTCCCTCAAACTGAAAAGGTAGTGCGGGCACAAAATGTTTGGCTTCAACCGCTGACCAATCTCACGATAAAGTGTTATTGATGCGTCAATCACTTTGTCTCTGAGATCCAAGATGGACTGGGGGAATCCTTGTTTGGCATGATACCAGCCAAGGCTTGCTGAAAAAATGTCACGAATATCGTCGTCTGATTGCGCGCATACATTGAGGACGAAAATGTGTCGCAGGAGACGAAGAGGCATACTCGAAGATATGCCACGTCTCGACTGGTTTGTTGCAATCACTTGGACACGATCGATGCTGTTTAACATAGGTGGTATTGCTCGACTATATACACTTTTCTTGTCCATGAGATGTCGAACAAGTTCTAGTGCAGAACTTGAACCAAACATGTCTCTACTTGCGAGGTTCATATCCTCGATAATCATTACGAGCGATTTATCACCCTTAGGAATTACCTGGCCAACACACCTTGCCTCTATGTTCTGCCAGATGCTCCGATGAACATGGTCCAGTCCTGTTGAAGCTGAGGTGGTGAAAGAAGACACAGTGAACTTCGCAGATGGAAGGTAATTTTTGATCTTACTTGTAATGTACAGAGATTTTCCACATGCTGCTGATCCAGTCATCAATGTGTGGCACTGAGCATCAAATGTGCATCCAAGGAGGCAATTGTATCTGAGAAAATTCGTTGTTGGCACGACCAAATCTTCGAGCCTCTCGCTCCTGGCTTCCTGATACGCGCTTGCAACTGGCATTTCCTTCCAGGGTATCCAGCCCTTTTTGTTGTCCGTGTACACGTATGCAAGGGAAGAAAAGGGCTCACTGCGTTGGAGCGATGTGACCTTGAAGTCACCGTGGGTCACCTTTCCGCTACGTCTTCGTGCGGGCAGAGTCAGCTTTAAAAGGCTGAGAAGGTTGCGCAAAAACTTTTCAAATTTCTGCTGAGAGCTTTCATCAAGCAGAGTACTCAAGGACAACAATAATGCGAACATGAAATTATTTGTGAGCCACTCACAATGTCGCATGACAATTCCTTTTGAAGCCTGCGCCGGGTCCTCAAATTCCTTCTCCTGCTCTTGCAGTGCATCCATGCACAGCCTCTGAAATAAAATTAGATGCATCCATGCACGATGAACGTTGGAAACAACTGGAAACTGTTCGTTACATTCTGACGTAATGAACCCAAGTGCAGGGCCCAAAATATTTTCGATCAGTGCGTCAAAAACATCTCGACCAGCTGCAAACGCATCTTCATCGAGCTGCACCCATTGACTCAAAATTCTAGAATCCCAGGAGGCAGCCTGAGTTACGGCGCTTTGGAACCAGAAATTGACTGCATTCGAGAAGTGTACTATACCACATTTCGAAACGGTAGCAGGTGATGCACTTTTAAGGTCTTCTCCCTCAAAAACAAAGGTAATAAGCTCAGGACCAGGAAGGGTTTCCAAATGTGGCAATTTCAAGCCGCTCCCGTCTTCCAGCGTACAAGATAGTTTATCACTCCAGTCTGGGTCCATTGGTCCATCCATAATGCAAAACATGACCGTGGGTCTGGAATGAGCCTTTGCGCGAGCTTGTGCCTCAGATCGAAACATCGTTGGAATCAGTCCATCGGTCCACTTAGCGCTTTCTGCCGTACCTTTTCCTGTTTGGCCATACAACTCTGCAAGTGTTAATGCCTTGGGAAAGATACATGTCGCTTCAACATGACCTACGGCTATATTTTTCATCAAGCTTTTTCCGATCGCATCAGTCATTGCGTTCAAGCAGCTCGTCTTGCCTGTGCCCGGCTGTCCGATCACAATTAGCCCATTGCGGACACACGCAACAGAGATCAGCTCTAGCACCTTAGACTTCCATCCAGCAGAAGCGTTTGCGATGAGGGAGATGTTTGACTCAAAATTAAGCAAATCAGATTGAAACAATGTGAACCTACCAGATACAAAATTGCTCTGGGCTAGTGCAGATACATTGTCATCTGACAGGGCCATGATAACTTGATAGAAACTTTCAATCTCGTCCGGCACAATGGAAGGAGCCTTAAGTAACAACACCCTTGTCAGCAGCTTCAGTTCTGGTTCGTGAGGGTACTGTTGGCGAAGGTCAATAATGTCGTAGATTACTTTCATCAACGCTGACTTTGTGAAATTGTACAGCGATGAAAATGAAAGCCGTTCGCGGAACGCCTGAAAAGCAAAGTCAGCTTTTCGAGCCAAACCAGCAGCAGACTTGAAACCGTTTGCAATCAGGACTACCTCCATGATGTAAACTAAATCACGTGCCTGTACTACAGTGGGTCGAAACAGCGTGGCCAGTGCTTCTGGCAACGCCTGTGCACCCAGCTGTTTGTCCAAAGTCACAAAGAAGCTAGGAGGAGACCGTTCACCAAAGACACCGGTATTTGATCTCATGTCGACCATGTCTCCGTCAATGCACGCAGTTTTTGATCGCATTCTAATTGCATGTTGAACCGCAGACATGCTCGTGCATAGTGTTTGTAATATTGTTTTGGTTGGAGCCTGGTCTATTCTCAGAAAAGCTAGCCAGAAACTGCTTGCTGCAACCCCTTTACACAACTGATTGATAATCGTCGGACTTGGTAAAAGGTCCCAACCAAAGAAAAAGCATGCCGCTCCAAAGCTGTTTGCTAGATCTTGGATAAAGGAGCTGCATGTTGTCATATTTCCCGCCAGTGCACCCCATAAACCAGCACCAAACGCACAGCCGACTACCTTATAACACCGTTCCAGCGATAAAGACCAAGCCAAGGGAACATGGTTGCCTATATATTCAAATCCATATGCAAATTGATGCTGCATTATGCGCATAACAATGCTGCCCTGCAGAGATCCGGGATCCCTTGCCCAAGAGTAGCGAAATGTGCTCTGCCACGAAAAATCTTCAGCGCTACGAGGATTCTCAGCCAGCAACCTCTGAAGCATATCGCGTTCTGAAATGCTTTGAAGAGCTGTGGCAGAGCATTTGTGCCGTGCGAGCTCCAGCGTGTGCGAATGCAAAGTTTCGATAACATCTTGCAAGATATGCTGTTTTGTCAGGATACTATTTGACAGAAGTTTACGAATGCTTCCAGTATTCGATAGTATCTCTTCCATTTTGATGGCAAAGAGAATAGATTGCGCCACAGCCATAGACTGCTGTGTGTGCTCTTGCATCCACTTGTCAAAAGTACCAAATTCATACATCACCCTTGCCTTGTCGATGTGCTTCATAACGTTTTCTACCATGATCGTCTCAATATCTCTTAGCCACAAGTGTGTAGAGCATTGACTTTCGCCTCTTGGCTGCTGATCATGGACACTTGCGTAGACCACGGGAATCAGCTGTAACGTCTCTGAAAGCTTACTACACAATCCAACAATTTGACGAGGTTTCTGTAGGTATTCAATGGACGAAACTCCCGGGAATATCTTGCCAATGTATCGATTGATAGTGCCGAAATTTTCATGACTGGAAGTGAGGATATCAAGCAGATCTTGGTCTGCGACAAAGTAAAAGCGTGCAAAATCGACCCGTGCTTTGGACACGAAATCTTCCACTGCCTTAGAGAGGAACTCAAGATCATGTTCAATAGCCTGAAAGTCTGAGAGTAAATTTCTCCGCTGCGAAATTGCTTTGAGAGATGGGGCTTCACAAATTTGTGCCATATTTGTCCTGTATAGCTCATCCACCCTATTGAAAATAAACGACTCTTGGACAGAAAGTGCCCGAAGTCGCTTGAATGCAAAGAAAGGTTGAACGGACAGGAATGTCTGTTGCACACGTGCCCACACACTCAGCACGGATTCCATGAAACTGATAGTTTCTTGCCACTCGAGTGCCTGCGCCATTTCATCGACCAGATCTTCAAGCTTCTCGTTCCTTCCCTGATTTCCCGTTCTTACTCTGAGCATGCTCTTCATCTTTATTGCAGATTCCTGGGTCATCATTATTGCCTCCTGCATACTTTCGACGTAAAACGTTCCAGAGGATCCAAATGCTCGTACCGGAAAAGAGTATGAGCTCCATTCCAGCTGCATCGACTCGACTGCCTCATTCAATACATACTCATTATTGACCATATCATTCAAAGCTTCGAATTGCGCTTTCATGGGAAACCCCGAAGGTCTCCAATCATAGAGAGTAGCGAATAGCATCCTTGAAGGTGCTGGATCAGGTTGCTTTCCCAGAATTTGAAACGCCTTCGACCAATGGCGATCACGCACGTGTGGATTGCTCCAGAATTTTAACACTGGGATTAAATCAACAATCTGCTGCAGTTGCTGGTACAACTCAGTGGCAAGTTGATGGCATTTCATTTTAGCATCGAATTGCTTGAGCAAGAGCGATGTCTCCTCCATGCATACACCAGAAGATTCTGAAATTCTTGCCACGTTGAGCTCTGTCGCACGCTCCTTCTTGAGCTGTTGCACCATTTTGGGCACCCGTTGGCACAATTTCCACAAAGAGCTATGCGCATGCAAGTCTGAAGTCATGGTCTCAAGTAGATCTGTTGCTATCCCGGGCCCGCCACATCTCTTTTCTTTGGCAAGAAGCTCATCGCTAACACTTTTAAAGATCTCTAGTTCTTTCTCAAGTACTAAAATTTGCTGCAGGTAATCGTTGCACATAGTGATGGAAGTGAATGAGTAGATTACTTGAAGCTGAGCTTTCTTGAAGTCGAGCAGCTGGCCGGTAAGAATAGTTCGCTCGTTTTTCAATTCTTCTTCAACAACCCATTTCGACTGCTCACACGTATGGCAAAATTGCAAACAAATATTCATGTGTTAGAGGCTATTAAGTTGCGATAAATACCCCTCAAAATCTCCTATGGGAAAAGGTCTTGCTGCCACTCGGAGCAATCCCTCTATTACAGGGATTTTGCTGCCGCGCCCAGCAACGCGAACCCTTCCGCTTTTCTCCACATGTCAAACCAGATAGCACCCGTTATTTGGGAGTCATAGGGTCATGCAAGAAGTTTGCAGCCTTCCGGAATACCCCCTGACTTGCGGAATAACTCAGCCTGATATCCCCCAATAATATCGAAAGATGATCCTGAGGATTTGCGATTACCCCAGAATCTCCCTCAATGCCCCCATAATACCTTAAATATCCCTCAATAAACCGCTCAATGTCCCCCAAACTCGTAGATTTCGATTCATTCTACGATCGAAATCTCAGATTGATCTTGAGAGATATTGAGAAGAAAACGAGTTACACCTTGATAGGACAAACACATTGATTGATCACAACACCTTTCAGGTGGCGAATGCAGCACTGGACACATGATGGGGCTCTCTTGGGTCAATTACCTCAAAGAGAAATCCTCGTGCCTGGTTTTCCAACCCTGGAAGAATTGCGGCCAAATTCTTCACCCGAAAGAGACAAAAGTCCTCGTCATCTTGTAGCAGGTACGACTCATTGATGATGACTTGGTGCAGGGCGTCGATGTCCTCCGCCCGCGAACGCATTCCGTTCAGCTTATCTTTCACTGCCTTTAGCAAAGAAAGCAGCTCCAGTAATCTTTCGGGCTCGGCCGATCTTTCGGTGCACAGGCGATATGCCTCCTCATACTCCTCCCTCAGTTCAGTTGCTCTTTCAACGAGATTGCTTACGATTGTCTTCTTGATGTTGTTACCAAGGCTCAATGCCTTGTTCCCAAGCACTTCAGTGACCAGATTGTATTCTTCAGGACCAGACGTGATGGCCAAAAACAGGCCTACGTCTACTTCATCCTCTTCAAGAACTTCTATCTCATCTCGCAAGGTTCGACTTCTCTCCCAAAGTTTCTTCCATTCCGGAACGTGTCTCTTCCAAGCATCTCTGGCATTCCACCAATTTGCGGGAAACTCATAGTGTGGCTCCGACAGCACGAAGCGATAAGCATCGAACTTCTCGATCAGGTCTACTGTTGCCTGCATCTTGCGTTGGTAAATTTCACGCAAGTGGGCTTTTGCCTCTTGAAGAATAACGTCGGCCTCATGAGAACTTACTATCATGAGCGAGTTGTAGTGCTCGATTTCAACAAGGCTGCACTGAATCACTGAAACAGAGCAAATCGTGTCTTTGACTTTGTCCAAGAGAGAGGAAATGTCAAGAAGTGTGTCTTCCAGTTCAGGACTGTAGCAAATGCGTCCACCATCGTCCACAATCAAGTTCACGATAAAGAGTGCCTTATCGTCAGAGCTTGATTTAAATCGCTCAAACAGGTGCACGACTTCATGAAGTGTGCTGAACAGCAGGTTTTTGAGATGTAGGCTCATCAGTCTCCTCAAGCACAACAAAAAACTGTCCAGATGGTGAGGCTTGACCCACTGATGCTCGGGAATTGCACTAAATATTGCGCGCGCCTGCACCATGACTTGAGAGTGCAACACATCGCTTGCATATCGAATTTGTGCTTTCTGTACTTGGTGAAACAGTGCTTCATCCATTGGAAATACTTCATCGTCTATTTGCCTGAAAAAGGACAGCGATGCGCATGACGTGCCAAGAAGTTTATGCATCTGTAAAACCATGGGGTGCGCCATGAAGAGTTTCTCTTCGAGAAATTTTTGGGCAGCCGTAAAGCTGCTCCGCCACCCACAGTGATTTTCTGAGCTGAAGAACGCAGGAGAGACGAATGTCGAACGTGGCTTGGCTTTCGGGCCCGACGCTTGCAATGATTTTCTGCAATCGTTGTATATTTCGCTGAGATCTGAGACAAAGTCCATTTGCAGCGCCTGGACAGTGCTATCCGACACAGTGGGTGGTGCTCTGTCCACGTTAGTGGCCCTGCACAAGCCCGCACGTGTTCACTTAAGAGGGAAGAGACCAAATCCTCTCGTTCTGAGGTATATTCGGGCATCGCTGGGTCACGCACAGCCCGCTTCTGTTAGAAGCGGGCTGTGCGTCACCGAGCCCTGCCGAACCTAGCCCTGCCCTGCCGTTCCTATCATAATCTTGTCTCTCGTTTCATCTCCCTGTACTCCTCTCTCATCATATCCACGCGTCAAAGGGCGCACCGAGCCCTTTTGCCTCGCCCAGGCGAAGATACTCCACTGATGCTCAAATACGCCGCCGAAGGGCACCCCGCCGAGGGAAGGCCCCAAGCGAATGTGTCGGCCTGCCTCTCCGCCTCGGTGGTTTATCCGCCCTTTCCATCACGTCACTCAATCCCGAAGGTTGAGTGACAGCCGAAATTCATTTTTCACAATCGTTCCAGGCTCACCGTTCGATGCCTTCCAGATACCAAGACGGAGGATCTTCAAACAAGACCTCGATGGGTTGCCCCTTCCTGCTCGCCAGCACACGCAGGCTGTCAAGCAGCTGCGTCACATCGACCAGAAAGACAGATTGCTCTCACCTGTTGAACTTTTGCGCAATCGGCTGCCTTGCTCGCTGGGCGACCTCTGACAGCAACTGCTGGAGAGAGGCTGCCGAGCTGTTTTCCCCTCGAATGCCCGGACCTGAGCGCAGTGTCTCGCCTCCTCCCGCATCGCCTTCGGTGCTCGGCGGCGCAGCATCGGTGTCGCGCGACGCTGGTCTGACGGCGCCGCGACTAATCGGGGGTAGTGAGCCCGATGCATTCGAATGGTGCCCGGGGGCGGGTGCACCGTCCAGCCACTGCGATGGTGAGGCAGGGTCCTTGACGGCTGATGATGCCCTACGAGGGCTCCTGCCCGGCGTGCCGGGAGACTTCAGGTGGCGTATAGGCGGCAGCGTAGGGCCCGAGCCACGGCCGTCCATACTCAGCGCCCTCGCATGCAGATGGTCCGCATCACTATCCGCCTGGCACGTCTTGCACGGTCCGCATGGCCATTCGGCCGGATGGCCGATAGGAGACCGGTCTGGACCTCGGTTGACCGGGCACGGGCCTCCACGAATTCGTGAATTCCTCAGGATTTACGCCAGCGGCGAGACACAGCTGACAGCTGTGTCTCGCCGGTGCTGGCGTAAACCAGGTCAGAATTCGTGAAGGCCCGGAATTTGATAAGGACATGTCAGCAACAGTTTCAGGTAGAAGACAGGGCGACCCAGGCGGCTCCCCCGCCCCCCACGAGCTTGCCCTACGCCCTGACCGTCATGATGTCCCCACCCTGTGTGTCGTCGGTGCGCGCCAGAATGAAGGTGGGTTCCAATCTCGGCGTCATCCTTCCCGAGCTCACAGGAGGCAGTGTGAAGCAGTTGAAGGCCGGCAGCTTCAAAGGTGTGTTTTCAGCCCCTCTCAGGCTGCCATGGCGTGCACGGCGTGCTGCGCCGTCAACTGTGTCTCGCGCTAAGGCCTTGGGAAACAGGCTTGAAAAGCCCAGAAGGCGAGCTCAATTTGAGCTCTTCCGCGGCAGCAACATGGGCGAAGGGAGTTTCACCCTCCGATGTGTGGGACGGCAGGTAAGCCCTTGCATAATGATTGCTGATCAGAAACCTGCTTGTGCACTTGGTTCCGGTGCCTGCTGCGGGCATGCTGAGGTCCCCGCCGTCCTCGCTCACAATTGCATGCGTGTTTCAAGAATGTGGAGGCCTATGGACCAACAAGTGGCGACGAGCGGTGAGCGTCCTTGCGCAGGCTGCGTGCACCGCTCTGCCCGCTTCTTGCTTTGTGCCCCGCACTCACAAGCCCTGAGGGCTTTCTTCGATCATCAGGGAAATGGGTTGAGTCGGTCAAGCATTGGGATATCGAGTTTGATGACGTACCCGCGGTGTTTTCTGTTGCATTTCAACTCATTTTCGCATACGCATGCGAAAGCTCGATTGCTTACTTGAGATTCCGAAATGCGCAGGACTGGCATGATGGAGAGCATTTTTTCTTCTCCAAAAACAGCACCTTTGAAGAAGATGAAATTTGCTGCATCCGCAACGGCAACAGCAATGATTTGGTGTCGTTTTTGCTGGCGTGCTGTGTGAAAATATCGCGCCATTCATGCACACCTAGTAACATGGGTGGTAATATATAGAGCGTTTTTCCTTTTCGTGCAGTAATCATAATGTAAAAAATTCCGGCGAAGTAAAATACAGCGTAATTTTCCCCCTTTTCCTCCTACTTCATAAGCTTCATAAACCACCCCCC
>Ga0315899_10002835_pt1 | contig 19006 bp, 9 predicted proteins | sample LakEriMetagenome_2_FD_203518 | JGI IMG/M metagenome (GOLD analysis project Ga0315899, IMG submission 203518) | Freshwater fungal communities from buoy surface, Lake Erie, Ohio, United States - Buoy 4 MA112 | ecosystem: Environmental > Aquatic > Freshwater > Lake | place: USA: Lake Erie, Ohio... | reverse complement strand
TTCTCCTCTCTTTTTACCACCCACTCTTCATTCTCCTCGGTCTCATTCTCATTCTCCTCATTGCGGCTATCTTCAAACTCACCGGTAAAGAAGGTCTTGACAGCAGCCTGGAAGAAAGCAAACACAAATTTGCTGTGGCCCATTGGCTCGAAGAACTCTCACGCACATTCACCACGTTTAAACTAAGCGGCATCACGTCGATGCCCCTCGAGCAAACCGATTATCACACCTCGAAGTACCTCGATGCTCGAAAGCGCCACTTTGCAATACTTGTTACTCAGTACAAAGTGCTTGTTCTATTCAAAATTATTCTTGCTGCAAGCCTCATCATCGCAGGAAGTATTCTGGTCATCAACGGACAAATCAACATCGGGCAATTCGTTGCTGCCGAAATCGTAATCCTCATGATTATCGGCAGCGTTGAAAAAGTCATTCTCAACATGAGCACGGTGTATGATGTTCTCACGGCGCTCGATAAAATCGGCAGCATCACTGATATTCAACTGGAACGTGAAGGCGGAATAGATCTTCGAGAAACATTGAAAAAAGAAGGTGTTCATGTAAAAATTGACAACCTGTCCTACACATTTTCGGATGCAAACACACCTGTAATACACAATTTCAATCTGGAAATAATGCCCGGTGAACGCGTTTGTGTAGCAGGTGGAAACGGAAGCGGTAAAACACTCTTGATGAAATTGCTCACGGGATATTTTGCCGGATTTCAGGGCAGTATCACCGTGAATGGACTGCCTCTGGAAAACATCGATCTCGTTACCCTGCGTGAAATCACCGGAGAGAACTTCACCGATCAAGGCGTGTTCAAAGGTACCGTCGTGGAGAACATTACCTGTGGAAGAAAACACATCGATATAAACCAGGTGATGGAGGCGGCACGACTCGTGAAATTGCACGATAGCATTACACACATGCCGGAAGGTTACCACACCATGATTGACCCCGAAGGAAAAATATTATCGGGAGGAATCTTGCGGAAGCTGGTTCTCGCACGTTGTCTCATAGGCAACCCTCACCTGATTTTAATGGAGGATAACTTGCAGGCAATCTTACCCGATGAACGCATGGAAATTCTTCAGAACATCCTGCGCGAATTCCCGCAGGCGACGATTTTGATCATCAGTAACAACCCGGCTGTTCATCAATTGACCGGTAGAGTGGTAACCATGCAAAAAGCTTAAACTATCCACATGCTCGAACTCTCGGACTCATCCATCAAAGGAAGAATTAAGCAAGACGAATTCGAATCGTTTCGCAAACTTTCGGCCGGTAAAAACCACCGAGTGCTGAAGCGTTCGCTCTTCGTGCTGCTAGGCGTTCTCATTGTGCTTCTCTGCTTACCATGGACTCAAAACATTAGCGGAAACGGCCGACTTACCTCACTCCGTCCCGACCAGCGCCCGCAAGCTATTCAAACCATCATACCGGGTAAGATAGAACAGTGGTACGTGAGCGAAGGTGATTTTGTCAAAGCCGGGGATACCATCATGCGGATCTCCGAGGTCAAAGACGATTACTTCGACCCGAACCTTCTTGTAAATGTCGAAGACCAAATCAAGAGTAAGGAATCAAGCGTATCCGGTTACATGCAAAAAGTTGCTGCACTCGACCGACAAATAGACGCTCTCAATGAAAGTGCAAAGCTGAAACGCAGTCAGCAGGAGCTCAAAATAAAGCAGTCTATTCTAAAAGTTCAGAGCGACAGCATGGACTTTAATGTGGTTAAAGGAAATGCGGTAATAGCGCGTGATCAGTATGAGCGATTTAAATCACTTTTCGAAAAAGGACTAAAATCGGAAACGGAACTTGAGCAGCGCGAGGTGGCTTATCAAAACGCGCGAGCGAAACAAATGGAGACGGAAAACAAACTACTCATAGCTCGACAAGAACTCACCAACGCACGCACAGAGCTGAATACGATTTCTCAAGATTTCCGTGATAAGGTATCGAAGGCGGAAAGCGACAAATTCTCAACTATGAGTGTGCTGTACGATACGGAGGCGCAGGTCACCAAACTTCAAAGTCAATTTGCCGGTTACACCCAGCGAAGCGGTTTCTATTTCATCACATCACCGGCCGATGGATATGTAACGCGAGCTATCAAAACAGGTATTGGAGAAACTATCAAAGAAGGCGAGGAAATAGTAAGCCTTATGCCCGCCAATTATGAACTCGCAGTAGAGCTGATGGTAAAACCCATTGATTATCCCCTGCTCTCCAAAGGCCAAAAAGTACGATTCATTTTTGATGGCTGGCCTGCTTTCGTTTTCAGCGGATGGCCAGGTGCTTCCGCCGGTACATACGGTGGTGTTGTGGTTGCCATCGATAACTTCACGAACAACCAAGGAGAGTATCGCATTCTTGTTGCGCCCGACCCCGGCGATGTCCCATGGCCATCCGGTATTCGAGTGGGCGCGGGTGCCCATGGTATGGCTTTGCTGAAGGACGTGCCACTTGGATACGAACTATGGCGACAGTTCAACGGATTCCCACCCAGCTACTATAAAGCCGATGACGACAAGGAGAAGAAATAATCACTCAGTTCACATAAAACTGATTGCGATCCTCGTTTCGGCTTCCTGCAGCTGGAAAATTCACGCTCAAAGCGAAGAGGTACTCACCTATGACGCATTCAAGGTGATGCTCAACAACCATCCCGCATTGCGCATGGCCGACTTGAGCGTAGAAAAAGGACAACAAGAACTAACCAAGGCAAAAGGTGCCTTCGACCCGAAGATTTCTGCCACACACCAAAACAAATTCTTCAAGTCCACTGAATACTACAACCAAACGTATGTTGGTGTGGATGTGCCTCTTCGTGCACCACTTATTCTAAAATCGAGCTTCGAAAATGCCAACGGCACATACGTTAGCCCGGATGAAACAACACCCAACGGAGGGCTGCTTAATGCCGGTATTGCAGTGCCTTTAGGTCAGGGGTTGATAACGGATAAGAGCCGAACGGAAATGCGCCAAGCTCAAGCGTATCAACGCTATTCCGTTATCGAGCAAAATCGGTTGACACAGGAATTGCGCTACGATGCGTACAAACAATACTGGGAATGGTGGATGACCAGAAAAGTCCTCGACATACACCGAGAATGGGTTGCCATTGCTGAGCAACGATTGACCGACACCAAAAATCGCTTTCTGGCGGGCGATATCGCTTCAATCGACACACTCGAAACAGCCATACAGGTTCAGAACAGAAAACAAAAGTATCAATCAGCCGAGGCCAAGTGGGCTAAAGAATCTTTCGACTTGACATCACACCTATGGGAGGAAAATGAACAGAATTTCATTCCCTTAGAATCAATCAAAAACACAGTACCTCAAAAGGAAATCTTATTCGATGAGGCGTTGATTAATACAAATGTTCTCACCGACAGAACCAACAGCTTGGCCTCAACCAATCCGCAGCTTCTGAAATTTACGCCAATGCTAGAGCAACTCCGCGCAGAAGAGCGTTGGAAGAAAGAGTTGATGAAGCCTGTTGTGAACCTTCAATACAACGCACTAAGTGAAGCTACAGAACCCGCTAGCGACATATTAATGCTGAATAACTACAAGTGGGGCGCACAAATTTCCTGGCCTATTCTGATGCGTAAAGCAAAAGGGGAGCTGGGAATTACGCGCATCAAAATCGAAGAACTCGAATTGGAAGCCTTGCAGAAAACAACGGTAATTCGAAATAAAGCTCTCGCCGCTATTCGTCAACTTGAACTTCTGCGACTTCAGCTCACAAACGTATCAAGCAACGTAAGCAATATGCAACGCTTACTCGATGCGGAGCGAGAAAAATTCAACTCGGGTGAAAGCAGTGTGTTTCTAATCAACACACGCGAGCAACAACTATTCGATTTGCGTGTGCAGGAAGCTGAAATTTCCACACAACTCAAAATTCAAGAAATTGAAATCCTCTATTTACTAGGAGCTTTGTAAAAAAAGAAAAGGGCCGCTGAGCGGCCCTTTTCAATTTCATTCATTTCATTTTCAATTTCCGGTTACCACTACTCGCTCTGTAATAGCAGTTCCGTTGACATTTCCGTTGATGAAATAGATACCTGCACTCAACCCACCGATTTCATATCGGAAGTTGTTCGCTGCATTCAATTTCACCAATTCTATAACTTGACCAAGACTATTCATTAAATAGTAATCACCCGCTTCATTGGCTCGAATCACGAAAGATCCGTTGCTTGGATTCGGGTAGGCTTCCAATTCTGCCGCACGTGACAAATCTGAACCTCCATTTTCAACACATGTTATTACAGTCACAGACTTGCTGGTCGCGCTTGATTGTCCACAGGCGTTTACATTGCGCACCGATACAGATCCTGACTGTGATCCCCAGTTACAAGTTATACTGTTTGTTCCTTGTCCTCCTGTAATTGTAACCCCTGCAGGCACCGACCACGATTGAGTAACTCCGGCTACTGCCGTTGTTGAGTAGGCTGCCCCCACTAGATTAGCACAAAGAGAAGAGGTGCCGACAATACTTGCTGGAGTTGAAGGCAAACGAGTAAGTGAAGCACTTCGCAGCGAACTACCTCCGCAACTGTTATAGGCACGCACACTCAAAGTACCTGTAGTGAATGTGCTTGGAATATTCAGCACGATAGAGTTGCCATTGTTGGTTGCAATGGTGCAGCCGGTTGGAACCGTCCACAAGTAGCTTGTTGCACCGGTCACAGCAGTAACAGAATACGTAAACTGACCTCCACCACACAAGTTAGATGTTTGACCCGTCATAGCGGATGGTGTTGCAGGATTCTTACTCAACCCTAGAGTTCTTGCCGCGCTTTGGCCGCAGCTGCTCACTGCACGCACCGACAGAGTTCCTGTACTAAAATTAGAAGCCGCGCTCAAGGTGATAGAATTCGTTCCTTGACCTGATAAAATTGTAGTATTGGTTGCCGCGGTCCATGAATAGCTAGTTGCACCTGGCACTGCTGCTACACTATACGTTAGCACATTGCCCGGACAAACATTGTTCGCTGTTCCGCTTATGGTTCCCGGTGTACCCGGTATATTATAAACGGTCAACGTGCGGGCTGCACTAACTCCAAAACAGTTTTGAGAACGAACACTTACGGTTCCACTCGCGCCAAAATTGGATGCGAAGGCAATGGTAACTGTTTGTGTTCCTTGTCCGGATGCAATTGTCGCATTGGTTGGTGCAGTCCACTGATAGCTCGAAGCCGCCATGACTGAGGTACATGTGTACGTGCGTGTAGTTCCTGCGCACACTTCCGATGTTGGGCCAGTCAACGCTGATGGAGAAACCGGAACAGTTGTATGCGCATATACACCACGACTGAATGATGCACTTGTGCCGCAAGGCCCAACTGCACGGACTGCCAGATTACCTGTATTATAGGTAGAGCTGAAACTCAGTGTGATTGAGTTCGTAGTTGAACTACCTGTTGCACCAGTTGGCAAGGTCCATTGATATGAAGTTGCGCCAGGAACAGCAGGAGTCGTAAATACGTTTCCGCTTGAACTGCGACAAACACCATAAGGTCCATCAATAGCTGTAGGCGCAGCAGGAGCTCCCGTAGTTCCATTGCTAACCGACACCGACGTGGTTGCTGAGCAACCATAAAAATCTGTTACAGAGACACTGTATGTTCCTGCAGCAAGGTTTGAGATATCCTCTGTTGTAGCTCCATTGCTCCATAAGTAGGTGTAAGGAGACGCCCCATTTGTTACGGTCAAATTGATTGAACCATTAGCAATCGCAGCACAAGTTGTGCTCGAAGAGGTCGCGTTCAAAGTAACATTGCAACAACCTTCGTTAACAACCCCTGAACAGTTGTCGTCGGTGAAGTTTGAACAAACTTCTGAAGCTTCCGGGTTGATGTTGATGTTATTGTCATTGCAATCGCCTTCGCATGTGGTAAATCCATCACCATCTGCATCGAAGCCTTCATCAATAGATCCATTGCAGTTATCATCCGCACCGTTGCATGTTTCTGTTGCACCCGGACGAATCGCGGCATTATTGTCATTGCAGTCTCCACCACATGAGGTGAAGCCGTCGTTGTCGACGTCAAAACCTTCGTCTACAGATCCATCGCAATCATCATCTGTCGTGTTACATGTCTCGGTAGCATTAGGGCGAATAGCGCCATTGTTATCGTTGCAGTCGCCGCCGCATGAGGTATAACCATCATTATCTGCGTCGTATCCTTCATCTATGCTGCCATCACAGTCTTCATCTGCACCATTGCAGATTTCGAATGCACCCGGGTGTACGATTGAACTGTTGTCGTTGCAATCGCCTTCGCAAGTAGTGTAACCATCGTTGTCGACGTCAAAACCTTCGTCAATTCCTGCTGTACAGTTGTCGTCGATGTTGTTGCAAACCTCTGTCGCATTCGGACGAACGGCAGATGAGTTGTCATTACAGTCTCCGGCAACACCAATATATCCTGAAGGCGCAGTGCAAGCCGAAACAGTGTTTCCGGCATTACCATAACCATCGCCATCTGCATCACGATACCACGTAGCGCTTTGGCCAACCGTTATGTAACCGATTCTTACTTCATCGTCCATAAAGCTGGCATTAGAAGCAGACAAAGCTACATTGTAGGTCCCTGGAGTGTTGTAAACGACAACCGGATTGGCGTCCGTACTTGTAGAGGGCGTGCCGCCCGGGAATGCCCAGCTGTATGATGTAGCACCGGTTGATGTGTTCGTATAAGTTACAGAAGATCCCTGACAAACCGTGGTAGATGAAGCCGTGAAGTTAGCAACCACCTGAGAGGCCGTTCCTACACAGTTGCCAATCGTACCCAATACGTTGTGGTTAAAATCATTGAGAACGTCAACGATATTACTAATGCAAACTGTGCTTGAAGTAAGCGATGAATAGGTTACTCGCAAGATGGCCGTTGAAGCGGTATACGTTGGAACCTTCGTATTTCCTTCGCTCGTAACAGCAACCGTATTTCCATCGAAGTGTATGTGCGCTCCCCAAGTAGCGGTAGGCAACAAGTTCTGAACGCCCGTAATAACTGCACCGCTTATATCCAATTGCATTGCCCACAATTCATTTTGTGGATTGCTAACTACGATGTCGAAAGTAGAGTTCGCAGTGTTCAAGTTGGCAAGACCGATTGTCACGGTCTCCGGATCTTGAATCTCAGGGTCCCATCCACATGATTCATACTGCAATGGCGGAACGCCGGCGTCTTGTTGCTGGTGTATACACTGGCCGAGGTATGACGCGTCTGCAATTGTTATTTCACCATCTGCATTTAAATCTGTACAAGCACTCACCGCTACACCACCGTTTACAGCAGCTTCACCATACAAGTGCTCATCTTGAGGTGTGAGGTAACCATCGTTGTTCACATCACCACTCAACACTGTTCCCGGGCAGTTTCCTGCGCAGTCTGTTTGCGCATCACCGAATGGAATACCCAAGCAGTCTTCTACAGCAGGGCAAGTAGCAATGTTCTTAGTGAAATTGATAATGTTGTTGTTCGCATCGCGACCAAACGAGATACAAACCTGAGCATAGTTGTTGTCGTAGCGCAATTCGTAACGACCGTTTTGATCGGGACTTTGATCCCAATTCGTGCGAATCACCAGGTAATAGGTTCCTGCCGGAACGCCTGTTACATCTATCCACTGACAAGTAAGGCTGGAAGAATAGATATCGGCGCAACCTGCCGTGATACCCATGTTACCACACGAGTACTGCGCTGCAATGCCAGTAGGACAAGACAAGTCAAGTACGCAGAAACCATTCTTGAAGCCGATGTTTGGCATCAAATTACCATTCGAATCGAACAGCAAATACTCTGCATACCCCGCATAGTGATAGTGGTTGTGGCATGGGTCGAAGGTGAACTGTGAGTTCGCAGCATTCGGAACACCAATGAAATAATCTTGCGTACCAATGTTCGCAATGCGCGTGGTAAAGCGCAGAATCTGGCGAGTACCCACATTGCTCTGCAAACAACCTTCATTTACCAAACATGCATCACCATTAGTTAGAGTGGTTGCAGTCAATGAACTGAAAAGCGCAGGCTGGTCCATGAAAAGGTCAGGGCCTAGGCCGGTACAGTTTGGGTCACCGTTGTAGTAACAAGGACCTGAAGCACTGGCAAGTGGCTGGTAGTTACAAGCCAAAATATCCATACAACCCGTTACAGGGCCTACATATTCAAAGAACACGTCATAGCTGCTTCCAGCGCAAGCTCCAGCGCTTCCAACGCGTACATAATAGGTGTCACCACCGGTCATGAAGACATCTGTTTGAGCTTGCACTCCACAGAAGTCGTCATTATAAGTATAGGTAGCCTCATTCGTGTTATCGAAGTTGGCCATGATGCAGTAGTCGTAAACCCAAATGCGTGTATCGCAAGCCGCATAACCACAGGTAGTAATACGATATTGACCATTCACCGCCGGAGTAAACACATACCAAGAGTTGTCAAACGGCACTTCATTTAATCCGAGTACTGCATTCAAAGGATCGTTGCAGCTCGCGCCCTCCGGACAATTCACATAACGAATGTCGCGGGTGCCGAACTGTGCTCCTGAAGCAACCTCAACACCATTCAAATAAACCTTATAGTTACCTGTTCCCGTCAAACCATTACCCGCTGAGTCATAAATCTCAAAGCGGTGACAGTTACTGTTAATACAGAATGTTGCATCATTGCTAGTTCCCTGTGCAACAACAACGTTGTTAACGTCAAAGATTTTCCATGACGTCTGGGTTGGGTTCGCATCGGGAGTAATATCAACAGTCACAATGCTTCCTGTCGTAACCAATACGTTGTTATTGGTAGCTGTGTTCGATCCGGCTGCATCCGTAACGGTAAGAGTAGCCGAATACGTGCCACCTGCAGGATACGAAACCACCGGATTCTGTGCTGTCGATGTTGATGGATTTCCACCAGGGAACGACCAGTTGTAGCCTGTAATATTTCCCGAGCTCGTGTTGGTGTACTGAACGTTCAAACAGTTCGTACCCGTCGGGGCATAGTTGAACTGAGCTGTCAGCACAGGATACGTACACGTGCCATTATTCTGCGTAGCACAAGCCGTATAATTTGTAGCCTGAGGATCCGTGCAACCCAAAATACCACTTGCTGTTACTTGCAAGGTGAACGTACCAATTACGGCATTGTAACCACCCGCCTGAATGTAGTAGGTGCTGCCCACAGTGAGCTGCGTGCAAGTGAACGTCAAAGAAGAACGATAGGTTCCACCGAAGTCGTCGTTGCAACCCAACTGGGTTCCGCCACAAGCGGAGTAAAGAGCGATACGGGTGTCAGTGTTTGTACCCAACTGAGTTTCAACAATCACAGTTCCGCCTGTATACACAAACGAATACCAGATGTCCTTGATACCGGTAGTACCCCCACAACTAGGGTTCGCTGCATTGGTAACTGTATTGGAATTGTTACAACTGATGTAGCCACCATTCACTGTAATGGGAATAGCATTGGCACACACGTCGTTCGCTGGAGCCTGCGCCAAGCCTAACATTGAGGCGAACACACAGAACACAGTAGACAGTAAAAACTGCTTCATGTTTTTGGTAATTTGAGGTTTACGGTTGGTTAATGTCCTTTATAAGGGATATCTAAAGTAATTGATATATGTCATCAACACAAAACTTTTTTAAAGCTCGACTTGGCAACCTACCTATTCACCGAAATTCGCGACCTAAACAAATTCATAAAGATGCTCTCCAAGGAAACCGATAAAAAACTATTCCTACTCGATGCATATGCCTTGATTTTCCGAGCCTATTATGCCTTCATCAAAAACCCACGAATCAACTCCAAAGGGCTCAACACTTCGGCGATGTTCGGGTTTACCAACGTGTTGCTCGACATTCTGAAAAAGGAAAAACCAAGTCACTTGGCGGTGGTCTTCGACCCTCATGAAGAAACGATTCGAGTGGCAGAGTTTCCGGAGTACAAAGCCAATCGCGAAGAAACACCGGAAGATATCAAGCTGGCATTTCCATACATCGTGCGCATCATTGAAGCTATGAATATCCCGGTGTACCAGGTAAGCAAATATGAGGCTGACGACGTAATTGGCACGCTGGCAAAAAAAGCCGAGCAAGCAGGCTTTACTACGTATATGATGACGAGCGACAAAGACTACGGACAGCTCGTTTCAGAAAACATCTTCATATACCGCCCGGGGCGCGGTGGCGGAGAGGCCGATATTCTCGGCGTACCGGAGGTGTGCGAAAAATTTGGGATCAGCAACGTCGCACAGGTCATCGATATCCTCGGTATGATGGGCGATGCGGTCGACAACATTCCCGGTATTCCGGGCATCGGCGAAAAAACCGCAACGAAACTCGTTCAAGAATTCGGGTCGCTGGAAGGACTGTTAGCTAATACCGACAAGCTTAAGGGAAAGCAAAAAGAAAACGTCGAAAACAATACAGACATCGCCCTGCTTTCCAAAAAGCTGGCGACCATCATCCTCGACGTGCCCGTTGATCTGGAAGAAGAAAAACTTCAGGTTAGAGAGTTTGACAAGGAAAAAATTACGGCCGTTTTCGAAGAACTGGAATTCCGAGCTCTCCTTAAGCGCGTGGTTGGCGAAACTCCCGTCGCCGACAAGGCCGTTCAGGGTGAACTCTTTTTTGTAGAAGACGCTGATGCGGAAAACGAACAGCCAAAAACGTCCTATAAAACCATTCAGGACGTGCCGCACCACTACCACTTGGTGAAAGAAGACGAAGACATTCACGCTCTTGTGGAGCAACTGAAAAAAGCTGCGGTCTATTGCTTTGATACGGAAACAACCGAACTAGACCCTATCAACGCTTCGCTGGTGGGCATCTCGTTTTCCATGAAGCCGCATGAGGCATTTTATGTGCCCGTGCCGGCCGATGCAGATCAAGCCAAAGCACTACTGCATCGATTCGCGCCAATTTTCGAAGATTCTTCGAAACAACTTGTGGCCCAGAACTACAAATACGACTACAAGATGCTGCTCAAATACGGCATCCAAGTGCGCAATCGCATTTTCGATACCATGGTTGCGCACTACCTCATGAACCCCGATGGGAAACATGGAATGGATGAACTCAGTGAAAATTACCTGCAGTATTCTCCAATCTCCATCGAGACTCTCATCGGTAAGAAAGGAAAATCGCAAGGTTCGATGGCTGATTTAGCACCGGAAGCAATCTCTGACTATGCCGCAGAGGACGCCGATATAACCCTGCAATTGAAGGAGCGATTTGAACCCGAACTACAGACAGGAAAAATCAGAAGCGTGTTCGATGATGTCGAAATTCCGCTCATCACAGTACTAGCAGACATGGAGTGGGAAGGTGTAAAGGTGGACGAGCTCTTCCTCCGAAATTACAGCCAAACACTGCAAGCCGATATACTTGCCGCAGAAGAAGAAGTGTGCACTATGGCAGGCGAGAAATTCAATGTCGACTCGCCCAAGCAGCTTGGTGTGATTTTGTTTGAAAAAATGAAAATCACCGATCAGGTGAAGAAGACGAAAACCGGACAGTACAGCACCGATGAGGCTACGCTTTCCAAGTTCGAACACGATAATCCCATCATTGCTCGCATTCTCGACTACCGCGAACTACGCAAACTGAAGTCGACCTATGTGGATGCCTTGCCGGAACTCATAAACAAACACACCGGAAGAGTGCACACCACCTACGGACAAACCGTAGCGGCGACCGGCCGATTGGCTTCAAACAATCCCAACCTGCAAAACATTCCTATTCGCACGCCTCGCGGAAAAGAGATTCGCAAGGCCTTCATTCCTCGGAGCGAAGAATACACATTGCTTTCTGCCGACTATTCTCAAGTGGAATTGCGCATCATTGCATCACTGAGCAACGATGAAAACATGTGCGAGGCCTTTATGCAGGGCGAAGACATTCACAAAGCTACTGCCGCGAAAGTATTTGGTGTGCCGCTGAGTGAGGTCAGCAAAGACATGCGCTCCAAAGCCAAGGCCGTCAACTTCGGAATCATATACGGACAAGGCGCTTTCGGATTGGCTCAAAACCTCGGCATTCCGCGCGGTGAAGCGAAGTCGATAATCGATTCATATTTCCAGCAATTCGCTAGCTTGAAAAGCTACCAACACGAAACCATCGAACTTGCGCGCAAGCAGGGTTATATCGAAACTATACTCGGTCGACGCAGGTATTTGGCCGACATCAACTCGGCCAATGCGGTGGTGCGCGGATTTGCAGAACGCAATGCCATCAACGCCCCGATACAAGGCTCGGCTGCCGACATCATCAAAGTTGCCATGGTCAATCTCGATCGTGAAATCAAAAAGCGCAACATGCGTTCGCGCATGATTATGCAGGTACACGATGAATTGGTCTTCGATGCCCACCGAGAAGAGGTCGAAGAATTGAAAACACTGGTCGCGGAAAAAATGAGCGGGGCAGTGCAACTGCGTGTTCCGCTGGTTGTAGATATGAATACAGGTATTAATTGGCTTGAAGCGCATTAATACCTGTGTATATTCGCACCCGAAATTTTGCACCCATAGCTCAGACGGTTAGAGCAACTGACTCATAATCAGTGGGTCCTTGGTTCGATCCCAAGTGGGTGCACTCTCATAAAAAAAGCCCTGCAATGCGGGGCTTTTTTATGTTGTCGTTCAGACTCAACCGAAGTTGCAGGTTAATTCAAAACGATAATCTTCTCTTCTCTCTCCACCATTACTCCTACCGGCCGAGCAAATGCGCCACATCCGAAATCGCGCATGCGTTGCTCTAGTGAAGCCGCAGCATGCGGCGGAACAGCAATAAGCAATCCTCCACTCGTCTGTGGATCACACATCACCAACAATTGCGGCAACGAGAGCTGTTCAATCTTCGATGCATAGTGAGCATAATTCTTCATCGTCATATCCGGATAGATATGCGCCGCTACATACGCATCCAAAAACGGATAAACCGGTATTGCTGAAAAATCAACTCGCGCTGAAAGTCCGCTGGCCTCGCACATTTCCAACAAATGCCCCGCAAGGCCGAATCCGGTTACATCGGTCATGGCGTGCACATTCACGTGCGACGCGATGTCTTCTCCTATTTTATTGAGTGTGCTCATGTAGGTAACACACGTGTCGAGATGGTCGTTCTCTTTTAGCTGACCACGCTTCATTGCAGCAGTGACAATTCCGGCGCCAATTGGCTTCGTTAGGTAGAGCAAATCACCAACCTGCGCTCCACTGTTGCGCAACAAATTCGATTTACTCACACGTCCGTTTACCGCCAATCCGAAAATGGGTTCTGTGCTTTCTATACTATGACCACCGGCAAGCGGTATACCGGCCATTCGGCACATGTATCGGCCACCTTCCATTACTTGCGAGGCAAACGAAGCCGGGATTTTATCGAGAGGCCAGCCCAAAATTGCAAGGGCCATCAGCGGACTTCCTCCCATTGCATACACATCGCTCAACGCATTTGCTGCAGCAATTTTTCCAAAGGTGTAAGCATCATCTACCATCGGCATGAAAAAATCCGTCGTGGCAATCAACCCTTCATCACCGCTCCATTCATAAACAGCAGCATCGTCGTGTGTTTCGCTTCCAACCCAGACACGTGGGTGCTGCGGCAACTCTTCCGGAGTTTGCAATATCTCCTTCAGCGCGCCCGGAGATATCTTACAACCACAACCCGATCCCCGGCTGTATTGTGTGAGTTTATAATCATTCATGATATTCAGTTCAGTTGGGTTTTAAAAACAATAATTCACGGGCTACTTCTGCCGCGCTTTCTTGACTTACCGTCAAAATCCTCTCGCATTTACCTTTTCGCTCCTGAACGGAGTGTGCATAGTTGCGGTCATAATAGTCAAGCAGGGGCAAAACCCAACCCATCAGGTCGCCCGCTTCAAGAGCATCTATACTGATCTTTACCCGATCACCACCCATTCGCTTCGTGATGCCCCTGGTTTTTTCGGCAAGCATTGCATGATCAAAGCCTCCATACTCTTTCAGTATTCTGGCAGCACGTTCATTCAAATCTCGATCAATCGAAACAAGCGAAGCGCTATTCGTTTGGTTGAAAAACGCATCGGGTATGCGCAACCTTCCAATGAAGCGACTCTCGTTCTCAACCCAGATTCGTTTGCTTGATACCATCTCGCTTAATGCCCATGCTATCTTGTTTTCAAACATCTCCTGCGTGGGTTGCTCCGGCAATCCCAATGAACCGAATGCTGATCCGCGATGATTGGCGAAAGCCTCCAAGTCAAGAACTGACTCTCCAAGTATTGTTAGCTCATGCAAAATCTCAGTCTTGCCTGCGCCTGTTTTGCCTGATAAAATAAGTAAGGGCCAAACCTGCTCAAAATGCGCCAAAGACCAACGCCTGAACTCCTTGTATCCACCCTCGAGCAATGTAACATCCATGCCCGCCGATGAAAGCAACCAGGCCATGGTATTACTGCGAATTCCCCCGCGCCAGCAATAGATGTATACCTTACCATGCGGTGCGTATGACTTAGCCTCGTCAATGTAAGCTGCGAACTTATGACCAACAAGCTCATAACCTCGTCTAACCGCTGCATCGCGTCCGGTTTGCTTGTATGTTGTTCCAATCTCATGGCGCTCTTCATCATTCAGTAATGGAAGGTTGTATGCTCCCGGAATATGACCTGCGCCAAACTCCTTCGGACTGCGTGCATCGAAAACGGGAGCGCCAGTTTTTACAGACCCTACGAACTCAACTATGGATGAAGTGCTCAGCATTATTTACCTTCCATCACCATCGAGCAAATTACCCAAACCTCCTAGTATACTTCCTTCCTCCTTGCGGCCACCCGGCCCTACGTACGAAGAAATGCGTGAAGCAAGTCGCGATATCGGAAGCGTTTGTAACCACACCGTTCCCGGACCTCGCAGCGTTGCGAAGAAAAAACCCTCACCGCCAAACAGTGTATTCTTAATGCCTCCCACAAATTGAATGTCGTAATCGATTGTTTGTGTGTAAGCCACCACGCAGCCTGTATCAATCTTCAACGTCTCGCCCGGCTGCAAATCACGTTTCATGATGTGGCCGCCTGCATGACAGAAAGCCATGCCATCACCTTCTATTTTTTGCATGATGAAACCTTCGCCCCCGAAGAGGCCGGTTCCTAGTTTTCGTTGAAACTCAATACCGATAGACACCCCCTTTGCCGCACATAAAAAGGAATCCTTTTGACATACAATCTTGCCATTCAACTGCTGCAAATCGAGTGCGATAATCTTTCCCGGATATGGAGATGCGAAAGCAACTTTCGCTTTGCCCATTCCGCGATGGGTGAAGGTGGTCATGAACAAACTCTCGCCCGTGAGCAAGCGCTTGCCTGCACCCACTATTTTACTGAAAAACCCGGTGCCCGCTTGTTGACTACCGTCCCCAAAAACAGTTTCCATCTGCACTCCATCATCCATATACATGAATGCTCCCGACTCCGCTACCACCGTTTCCTGCGGATCTAACTCTATCTCTACACATTGCATTTCCTCTCCGAAAATGCGAAAGTCTATTTCGTGATTTGTTCTCATGTGTTCAATTCTTTTTACGGTAAATTTACGGTGTGTGTGACAAAGGATTGTGGAATTGTAGGCAGGCGGCGTCGTTGCGTCTTGCAAACTCCCATCGATTGCAAAGTCCTTCCACGTACATTTGATTAAACCTTAATTAGTAACGCCATGTATCGAATACTGCTTTGTCTTCTTGCATTGCTCTGCTCTATTTCATCGTTTGCTCAGTTCCCTGCCCATTCCATATTGGAAAAACCTCAGCAATCAGACACTCATTCCTTCTTTACTGCTCGTCACGAATGGGAGGAAATCGAGGGCGACCGAGATGCACATCATGCTTTCTGGAAGCATGCCGATGGTCGCATTATGATCGAGAACAGCAAGAAACCCATCCACTTTCAAAAAAACAACGGCTGGCAACGGATCGATCCCAATTGCACTGCAGCCGATGGCGGATGGCAGTCTGTGCAACAACCGCATCCCGTAAGAGTCATGCAAAACGCATCGTTTAATACAGACTTCAATCAAACTTTCGAAATGCACATGGGAAAGGAATGCAGCGTGAATGACATTGATTTGACTTTTAACTGCAGCCAAATTGAATCAACAACTTTTCATGCTTCATCACAACTTCCATTCATCACCAAAGAAATAATAGCCTTCGAAAACGCCCTGAAGTACAGCTTCATTTTATCTGAAACACCAACCGATACAGACGAACTCACCACATTCACCGAAAGCATCGACTTTCAATCACCCGTAACGGTAGAAACTATATCGCAGGAAGGCCGCTGGGAAAACAATCGTTGGACAGGGCCACTTCACTTTCTGGATGAACAAAAAAATCATATCGCGTCAATTTTGCCGGCGCTCTGTTTTGATCGTAATGAAACCTGGGAGCGCAACTCTAATCGCATTGTAGCCGGCTATACCTGGGTGATTAAACAGAACAGGATTACACTATCCGTGCACATTCCCAATAGTTGGCTTCAACACGAAGAACGCGCCTATCCTGTCACTATTGACCCAATAGTAGTAGGCCCTACTGCGGCTTTTGGAGACAACGTAATGCTCTCTTGTTTTATACCCGAGTACAACGCAGACAGCCTTCTGGTAACTATTCCGGCTCAGGTAACCGTTACGGGATGCTTCGTTACCGCCAGTTATTGGGCAGAGCCTTTAGCCGGCGCCATTATGATGGACGGCTCTATGTTCTTCAGCACAAACTGCGATAGCAGCGAAACATTCGAGGTGGACCCACCCAACGGATTGCAAGCAGGAACAGCCTATCTCGAGCTTTTCGATTTTCGCGACCCCTTGTTGTGCTGTTTCGCTCCCTCTTGCAGCGAACAATCGTTTTACTTCCGGATGCATCTTGGACGGTACACTCCCGAGGGTGATTGTAACTACTCCTATATTTTTTACAACCCTACTACTACGCTATGGCCATTCACAGCATTTGTAGAAGGCCGAACAGTCGAAACCTATGGCCTGGAGTTTACCGTGTCTGGCGCCCCCATTTGCTCCAGTCAGTGCACATTTGAAGGAAAAGTCAGAACAAAATATGGTGTGCCACCTTACACGATTTCACACCCATGGCTAGCAGCTGATTCCATCGTTGCTCAATCCTCTCCTTGTGATTTATCCGGATCCATAACGGATTTGAACTTGCAATGGCCCGGCTGTCCTGAGTTTTGTCCTGAGCCTTTTTCCCTGGACGTTCCCGTTCCAACTATAACAGATGCATGCGGAAATGTGGTCACTGGATTGGAAGAAGAAACGCTGAACATTAAGGCAGCTCCCAGCATCAGCGACCCTTCGCCGGTTCAAGTATGTAGTGATATCGTGGAAGAAATATCCGTTCAGTCATGCGCCCCGGAATATTCACTTACCTGGACCGGAAATGGAGCTTCGGGCAATGGAAGTACGATTTCCATCCTCGCCAGTAACACGGACTCCGCCATTGACAGCCTCATGTATAAAATCAATACAAATTGGAACAACTGCCCCTCCGATACCCTGAATCTATTGGTCGAAGTGTTGCCTTCTCCCCTTGCGTCTTTCAGCATTGCTCCCGAACCGGGCTTCCAGAACGTGCCCACATTCTTTGCAGATGAAAGCACCATCACTGCGGGAAACGTTGCTGAGTGGATTTGGACACTCGATGGCAACGCAGTACAATATGGAAGCTCCACCAGTTATTCAATTGGAGAGCTGGGCTTGCATACAATCTGTTTGGAGGCTATCAGCAACGGTGGATGCCCCGATACGCTTTGTCGAGACTTCGAAATAACAACGTCTTCTCTAACTGCGCCCAACGTATTTACACCCAATGGCGATGCTCAAAATGGAACACTGGTCTTTGATAAATTACAGTACTATCCCAATAATCACCTATATGTTTACAACCGTTGGGGTACTGTCGTTTTTGAACGTTCCAATTACAAGAATAACTGGACTGGTGATGACTTACCGGAGGGAGTCTATTATTATGTGCTCAATGTTGAATTCTATGGAAGTATTGCCGGTTATTTTCACATACTCAGGTGATGATTGCATTGCCTCTTGCCCCATCAATATCATGAATCCGCCTGTTACATATCACTGGGGTAAAAGGCATCAAAAGGTTGAATGAATGCGATATTTCATGATGAGTAAGACGCATATCGAACACTCGAAATATCTCTATGGTTAATACCGAAAATCTCGACAACACACAGGCGCGCATCAAGCAAGCTGCGCGCATTATTTTTCTCAAGAAAGGCCTTGACGGTGCTCGCACGCAAGAGATTGCAGCGTTGGCCAATGCCAACCCTGCGCTCATTCCGTATTACTTCAAGACCAAGCAAAAGTTGTTCGACATCATTTTGGCAGAGGTGTTCAATGAGTTTATTGCCAAGGTCGAGAAGGTTGTAAACGATGGCAATACGAACTTTGAAACAAAGGTGCATCTGTTGGTAGACCGTTACAGCGAAATGGTTCTAGAAAGTCCGTATTTACCGTTGTATTCCATTACCGTGATTCGCAAAGGAAATTCGGCCGTTATCACCTACACGAAGCAAATGCGAATCATGTTGCACCATTCGCTGATGGCGCGTCAGTTGAAGCAAGAGATTGAAGCCGGAAAATTCAAGCCTGCTACCCTAGCCCAGGTAATCATGAATATCGTAAGCCTAACACTCTTTCCTGCCCTTGCCGCCCCGGTATTACAGACTATGGGCGACATGAAAGAGGTGCACTACATTCAGCTCATTGAAAGCAGGCAAAAACACATCGCAGAGTGGGTGCTGCATACGTTGAGGTAGGGTGGCTTTGCGCTTTCGCGATAAACAGAAAAAAACTGCAATACTTAAGCATGTGCGGTTGACCTCTCCCGCACGTGCGGGACGAACCAAAGACCCCATGATTATTTCACAAAATAAAAAAGGCCATCAACAAATAAATGTGATGGCCTTAGCTCCTCTCC
>Ga0315899_10002832_pt1 | contig 19021 bp, 14 predicted proteins | sample LakEriMetagenome_2_FD_203518 | JGI IMG/M metagenome (GOLD analysis project Ga0315899, IMG submission 203518) | Freshwater fungal communities from buoy surface, Lake Erie, Ohio, United States - Buoy 4 MA112 | ecosystem: Environmental > Aquatic > Freshwater > Lake | place: USA: Lake Erie, Ohio... | reverse complement strand
CACTTATATCTATGACATGACCTGCATAGAGTGCTAAGGATACGGCAGGTATCACTTCAGCAAGACCAATAAGACCAATAGCAAAAGGTTCGTTGGTTAGTTCGTAAATCCACCAACCTACCAAAGTGCCCATCATTCTAAGGCCCATAATAAATAAAAAGCGACCCAACATTAGATTTCTAAATTCAACCACTTTTAAAGAGGCGAAGGGACTAATCTTAGTTGTACTACTTATTTCCATTCTACTAAGTTAGGGTAAAGTAAAATAATGTTGTCCTTGTTCTAAATCCTTATCAAGAGCGTTGGTGATTACTTTTAGATGGGCTTCATTGTATATAAAATCGGCATTAGATGCGTCTATATAAATGGTTTTTATTTGATGCTGTTTGATATAGCTTGTGTAGGTTTCTTGAATTCTAAATAAATAGTCATCTGGTATGGCTTGTTCAAATTTTCTATTTCTCTTTTTAATATTTCCTTGTAATTTATTAACGGGCGCATGTAAATAAATTAAAATATCGGGCGGCGTTAATTGTTGAGAAAATACATCAAACATTTTTTGATATAATCTATATTCTTCGTCAGGTAAATTGACTTTAGCAAACAATAAACATTTTGTAAATAAATAATCTGAAACAATCAGCTCTTGAAATAAATCATTTTTTTTAATGAGTTCTTGTTGCTGTTTAAAACGCTCTGCTAAAAAAAACAGTTCTAAAGGAAAGGCGTATTGTTTTGGGTTTTCGTAAAACTTAGTGAGAAAAGGGTTCTCTGCAAATTCTTCCAATACCAACTTGGCATTATAATGCTTAGAGAGTAGCTGAGATAGGGTGGTTTTGCCTGCTCCAATATTTCCTTCAATGGCAATATAACGATAGTTCATAATGTCTAAAATAAAATCTAAAATGCTGGTTCCAAATATAGCAAGCAGTGGCTTTATTCACTGCTTTTTTTATACACAATAGAATAATCTCCACATTCTTTTAACAATACCTCGTTGGTTTTGAATAAAATAGGGTGCATGTAGGCGGGGGCAATTTCTGCCAAGGGAATTAAGACAAATTTTCTATCTGCCATACTTGGATGTGGGATAGTTAAGTTGTTAGAATTAATAATTTCATCATTAAAATAAATGATATCTATATCTATAATTCTAGGACCTAAGGGAATTTCTCTTTTTCTGCCTAAAGCCATTTCAATTTTTAAAATTTCTTCCATGAGTTTCTCCGCCTCTAATGAAGTTTCTATTGCTAAGGCTTGATTTAAAAAAGCGGGCTGTTCTTTATATCCCCATGCCTCTGTTTCGTAAATAGAAGAAGAGGCTGTAATTCGGCCACAGTCTATGTTTATTCTATTTCTTGCAGCAGCTAAGTTTGCCATTCGCTCACCCATATTACCACCTATCAAAAGGTATACATTATTCATAAGAAGGATTCTTAAAGTAGCTCAAATATCCATAATTTTACAGCGCTGCCCTATTTTAAATGCTTCTATTTTTATTCCCATTTATATAGCGCTTCAAAAAATCAATATCCCATTGTTATGAAACAGTTTTTTAAAACCTTTTTTGCTTCTTTATTAGCGCTCATTATTTTTAGTTTAATAGGTATAGTTTTATTAGTATCTATTGCTGCTAGTTTTTCAGATGAAGAACAAAAACTAACAGCGACTAATTCTGTATTAGTAATTGATTTAGCAGAAAATTTTGAAGAGCAAACAAAGTCTGATCCTTTTTCTGAAATTATGAGACAAAAAAATGGGAAGTCTCCAAGCTTAACGCAGTTAATTGGTTTAATTCAAAATGCAAAAAAGGACACAGCCATAAAAGGTATTTATATTAAGTGTGCAGAAAATCCAAATGGGTATGCTTCTTCTGAAGAAATAAGAACGGCCTTACTTGACTTTAGAAAATCTAATAAATTTATTATTGCTTACGGAGAAACCATATCACAGAAGGGTTATTGGATAGCAAATGTGGCTAATCAAATTTATACGCATCCACAAGGCGGACTTGAGTTTTCTGGTTTTTCTTATGAGACATTATTTTTAAAAGGCTTATTAGATAAATTAGAAATTAAGCCTCAGGTATTTTATGCAGGTAAATTTAAAAGTGCCACTGAGCCTTTTAGGTATGCACAAATGTCAGAGGAAAATAAATTACAAACTTCTGTTTGGTTAAATGCACTTTATACAAGTTTTATACAAGGGGTTTCCGATACAAGAGGTATAGAAGTGAATGTTTTAAAAGAAATGTCTAATCAAGGTAAGATTCAATCTGCCAATGATGCACTTGAAAATAATTTAGTAGATGGATTGTTATACGATGATCAAGTTAAAAAATTAATTGCTAAAAAAATACGAGTTAGTAAGTCAGAAGAAATTTCTTTTGTTACTATTAATGATTACTTAGCAACAGTAGCTTTAAGAGGTTCTGGTGATGGTAAAATTGCCATTATCTATGCCGATGGAGATATTGAAATGGGTAAAGGTAGTGATGCTATTACAAGTGATGTTTATAGAACTTTAATAGAAGAAATTAAAAATGACGAGTCTATTGATGCAGTAGTATTAAGAGTGAATTCTCCTGGAGGAAGCGCCTTGGCAAGTGATATCATTTGGAGAGAGATTGAATTATTGAAAAAAGAAAAACCAGTGGTCGTAAGTATGGGTAATTATGCAGCCTCTGGTGGATATTATATTGCCTGTGGCGCCGATTCTATATTGGCTGATGCGAATACCATTACTGGTTCCATTGGTGTATTTTCTGTGATACCGAACATAGAAGGGTTTATGAAAAATAAAATAGGTATCACATTTGATAGAGTGAAAACAAGTCAATATGCCGATGCTCCTTCTTCAACAAGAACCATGAATGCTACTGAGCAAAGATTTATGCAATCAGGTGTTGATAGCGTGTATCATACTTTTACCTCTCGTGTGGCTAAAGGCCGTAAAAAAACGATTGAATACATCGACTCTATCGCACAAGGCAGAGTTTGGATTGGAGTGGATGCGGTAAAAGTAGGATTAGTTGATAAAATTGGTAATTTAAATGACGCCCTTGCAACCGCTGCTAGAATGGCAAAATTAAAAGGTTATAGTACAAAGTCTTATCCTGAATCAAAATCATTTATAGAAGAGCTGATTACTGGTTATGAAGACAATATCAAAACCAAGGCAATCAAGGAAGAAATAGGAGAAGCGCAGTGGCAGGTATTACAACAAGTAAAAACAGTCAAGCAAATCATGGGTAAAACCCAAGCGCGATTGCCTATCTTTGTGGTGAATCATCCATAGTGCTATGCGTCCATACAGTCAATTAACAGCCATGTTAGCCATTACGAAGGCTAGCCTGCGCTCTATATTTAGAAGTCCTTCAGCTGTTATTTTTAGCATTGCCTTTCCGCTTATTTTTATTTTAGTATTTGGCTTTTTAAGTAGTGGTGGTAATATTAATGTAACAGTGGCCATAGATAAAGGCTCCGATACATTAAATCCTGTATATACATCCATCAAACAAATTCCGGGATTTAAATTTTTAGAAGGTGATGCTGCAAAAATTAAAAGCGAATTATCTAAAGGCCGTTTAACTGCTTTAATTTCTATTCAGAAAACGAGTAATGTTAATGCCCCTTATATCATTAACTTAACAAGTTCCGAAGCAGCTAATCCGCAGAATATTCAATTAGTAAAATCTATTTTGAATGCAGTCATAAGCAAATTGAATCAAGAAAATTTTGCAAACACACCTACTATGGCTATGGTGAATAATAATGTTCAACAAGTACCTGGGCGCATTTATAGAACCATTGATTTTGTATTACCAGGTCAATTAGGTTTTTCATTATTAAGTGCAGGGGTATTTGGGGTGGCTTTTTTGTTTTTTAATCTAAGACAGCAATTGGTTTTAAAAAGATTTTATGCTACACCTATTAGAAGGCTCTATATAATTTTAGGAGAAGCCCTAAGCCGTGTGCTGTTTCAATTAATTACTGCCATTATTATAATTGGCATTGGCTATTTTGCTTTTAATTTTACCTTAGTACATGGCTGGATCACCTTCGCAAGTATTATGGTATTAAGTTTTATTGCCTTAATATTATTTATGGGTTTTGGTTTTATTGTAAGTGGGGTAGCTAAAAATGAAAGTAGTATTCCTCCTTTTGCGAATTTAATAACGCTTCCTCAGTTTTTATTAGCAGGTACTTTTTTTTCTATCGATAATTTCCCTACCTGGATGCAACCTTTTTGTAGAATATTACCCCTAACTCATTTTAACAATGCCATGCGTAATATTTCTTTTGAAGGTGCTAGTCTACTTTCAGTTTGGCCAGATATATCCTTTTTACTTATTTGGATTGTTGTCGTATATGGTATTGCTTTTAAAATATTTAAATGGGAATAATGAAATACATTAGGCTAGTTGTAATTAGTGTTGTTTTTTTAAGTTTATTGATAACGGGGATATCGCTATTATTCCCTTCAAAAGTAATTGCTTCAAGGGCGGTGGAGGTAATTTCCAGTTCGGAAAAAATTGCTTATTTCACTTCCGATTTAAGTCATTGGAACCAGTGGATGAGCGATTGGAAACAAAACAAAGTAGTCTTGGAAAATAATACGGCTTATATTGGTACACAAACGGTTCGATTCATTGATAAGACGGCTAATAAAGTAAATTATGAATGGATAGCCACAGGACAAAGGCCTTATTTAGTCACCTTTGAATGGACGCTTTTAAAAGATAGTACTTATGTGATACATTGGTCCTTTGAGCAAAATGTAAAATGGTATCCTTGGGAAAAATTTCAAACCCTATTAAACGATAAAGTATTGGGGGCTAAAATGGAAATTGAATTACAACATTTACAAGAAGCTATTAACTCACTCTAACTTCTATTCTTTAGATACTCTATATTTCTTTTAATTCCTTTTAATTTAGATCTCAGTAAAGGAGATGTAGAAAATCTTTCTTTAAAGGTGGTTTCTTCAATTTGAAGCCAAGCCTCCTTATTCATAGCAAGTAGACCAGTCAGTGGTTTGAATGCATCTTCGGTATGTGCTTTGCTAAATCTGTTCCAAGGACAAACGTCCTGACAAATATCACAACCAAAGGCCCAGTCATTATAATTTCTATCTGTATTAATTTCAGCTGCTTTTAATTCAATGGTAAAATAACTAATACAATGATTCGCCTCAATAGTTTTGTTTGGCAGTATGGCCTGTGTAGGACAGGCGTCAATACATTTGGTGCAAGTGCCGCAATAATCTTTTGCAATGGGCTGGTCGTATACTAAAGGAAGATCCACAATTAAAGTGGCAATAAAAAAGAAGGAGCCTGCTTTAGGTTGAATTAAGTTTCCATTTTTACCAATAAATCCTGCGCCTGAAAGTTTGGCCCAAGTTCTTTCTAAAACAGGAGCAGAGTCTACAAATCCTCTTCCTTCAATGGGACCTATTTTTTTTCTATAGATATCTAATAAATTAAAGAGTTGCGTTCTGATCACTTCATGGTAATCTTCTCCCCATGCATATTTTGCAATTTTAGCTTCTTGCGTATTTGCTTCCTTAATGGAATTTTCGTCGGGGTAGTAGTTTTTTAAAAAGGTAATCACCGACTTCGCACCGGGTACTAATTTTCTTGGATCAATTCTTAAATCAAAATTATTTTCCATGTAGCTCATGTCACCATGAAAACCTTTTTGAAGCCAGGCTTCTAAAATCTTTGCATCTTCAGGTAATTCTTTAGCAGCAGCAATACCACAATAATCAAAGCCCATTTTTAATGCTTCTGATTTAATGAATTCGGTATTTGAAAATTCGTTCAAAGCTATTATTTCAATGTTTTAATACAAATAATTAGACATGTAAAAATAGCAGAAAAACCTTGTCAAAACTGACTTTTATGCCGTTTTACTTGTTTATTTATGCCATTATAACTTATATCATAGATTGGCTTTGCTTTTGAACATACCTTGTTGTAAATAAACAAGATTATGAATTTAAGTCAATATACCATTAAGGCGCAGGAAGCCATTCAAGCGGCTCAACAATTAGCGTATAATAATAAGAATGCGGCCATTGAAACCCTGCACTTATTAAAAACAATTTTAGCTGACAAGGATAGCTCCACTGAATTTCTTTTAAAGAAAAATAATTTGAATCCCCTTTTATTAAATCAAAAAGTGGATGCACTATTACCTAGTTTGCCTAAGCAATTAACTGGAGAGCCTGCCACTAATGTAAGTAGAGATTTAAATAGCGTTTTATTAAAAGCCAACGGAGCACTAAAAACTTTTGGCGATGAGTTTGTAACGGTAGAGCATTTATTAATTGCTATTTTACAAGTGAATGATCTTGCTTCTAAAACATTAAAAGATGAAGGGCTAACTGAAAAAGGGTTGGTTACTGCTATTAAAGAATTGAGAAAAGGAGAGACGGTGCAGTCGGCTACCCAGGAAACACAGTTTCAGTCTTTGTCTAAGTATGCAAAAAATTTAAATGAACTTGCCAACAAAGGAAAATTAGATCCAGTGATTGGTCGTGATGAAGAAATTAGAAGAACCTTACATATACTTTCAAGAAGAAGCAAGAATAATCCCATTTTAGTAGGTGAACCAGGTGTAGGTAAGACAGCTATTGCGGAAGGCTTGGCGATGCGTATTGTGAATGGCGATGTACCCGATAATTTAAAAAGTAAAATTATTTTTGCTTTAGATATGGGGCAATTAATTGCAGGGGCTAAATACAAAGGAGAGTTTGAGGAAAGATTAAAAGGGGTGGTGAAAGAAGTAGCAGATAGTGATGGAGAAATTATTTTATTTATAGATGAGATACATACCCTAGTGGGCGCTGGAGGTGGAGAAGGTGCTATGGACGCTGCCAATATTTTAAAACCAGCACTAGCAAGAGGAGAATTAAGGGCCATAGGAGCCACCACTTTAAATGAGTATCAAAAGTTTTTTGAAAAAGACAAGGCCTTAGAGCGTCGTTTTCAAAAAGTAATCATTGATGAACCCAATAAAGAAGATGCCATCTCTATTTTAAGAGGCTTGAAAGAAAGATATGAAACTCATCATCATGTAAGAATTAAAGATGAAGCCATTATTGCAGCGGTAGAATTATCGAGCAGGTATATTACCGATCGTTTCTTGCCAGATAAGGCCATTGATTTAATTGATGAGAGTGCCGCTAAGTTAAGATTAGAAATGAACTCCATGCCGGAAGAGTTAGATACTTTAATTAGACAAATTAGACAGCTTGAAATTGAAAGAGAGGCAATTAAACGAGAAAACAATCCGGATCAATTAAAAGCCTTGAACATTGAGATAAGTAATTTAACGGTAGAGCAAGATACTTTAAAAGCAAAGTGGTCTGAAGAAAAGGAAATGGTGGACAAAGTGCAAAACACGAAGGCTGAAATTGAAAAATTAAAACAAGAAGCAGAAGTAGCTGAGCGTAATGGAGACTATGGGAAAGTGGCTGAGATAAGATATGGTAAAGTAAAAGAGCAAGAAACCAATTTACTTGAGTTTAGTAAGCTCTTACAAGAAATTGGTACCAATGGCAAAAGATTAATGAAAGAAGAAGTAGATGCAGAAGATATTGCAGAAAATGTGGCGAAGGCTACCGGTATTCCTGTACATAAAATGCTACAATCTGAAAGAGAAAAATTATTACACTTAGAAGAAGAGTTACATAAAAGAGTGGTGGGTCAAGAAGAAGCGATTACTGCTGTATCCGATGCTATTAGAAGAAGTAGGGCAGGTTTACAAGATCCTAAAAAACCTATTGGTTCTTTCATATTCTTAGGCACTACCGGTGTGGGTAAAACAGAATTGGCCAAGGCCTTAGCGAATTATTTATTTGACGATGATGCTATGATGACGCGTATTGACATGAGTGAGTACCAAGAAAAACATGCAGTGTCTCGTTTAGTGGGAGCCCCTCCAGGTTATGTAGGTTATGATGAAGGAGGTCAGTTAACGGAGTCGGTAAGACGCAAGCCTTATAGTGTTGTGCTATTAGATGAGATTGAAAAAGCACATCCCGATGTTTGGAATATTTTATTACAAGTATTAGATGATGGTCATTTGACAGACAATAAAGGAAGGACGGTGAATTTTAAAAATACCATTATTATTATGACCAGTAATATGGGTAGTCATTTAATTCAAGAAGCATTTGAGGGCGTGACAGAAAAAAATCTGGAACAAAAAATTGAACAGTCAAAGGTGGAAGTAATGGCTTTATTAAAACAAACCATTCGACCAGAATTTTTAAATAGAGTCGATGAGATTATTATGTTCTCTCCTTTACTACAAAAACAAATGTCGGCCATTGTAAAAATACAATTGAATAATTTAAAAGCCTTAGTGGCAGAGAATGGAATTGAATTAACGTTCAGCGATTATTTAGTTGACTACTTATCTGACCAAGGTTTTGATATGCAGTTAGGCGCCAGGCCCTTAAAAAGGTTAATTCAAAAAATGGTGGTGAATGAATTTAGTAAAAAAATATTGAGCGGTGAGATAGATAAAACAAAGAAGGTATTAATTGATATTTTTGATGGACTGATCGTATTCAGAAATGAAGCTTAAGTAATAGTTGAAGTATATAATTACTAGAGCAAGCATTCAAGGACTAGATATTAACAAAGAGTAGTCTTTGGTGACTCCGTTTTGAAATATACCTTAGTACTTGTATATTTGAAGGGTAGTACATACACAACTATCTAAGAACAATGGCAAATCCCAAAAAAGCAGCAGTTGGTTTTATATTTATCACCGTTTTAATTGATATCATTGGATTTGGTATTATTATTCCCGTTTTGCCTCAGTTATTACAGCAGTTAATGCATGTAACAGATAGAACGGACATTAGTGCTATTTCAAAACCTGCCATATTTTTAACATTGATATATGGCCTTATGCAATTTATTTTTGCGCCCATATTAGGGAGTTTAAGTGATCGATATGGTCGCAGACCGGTTTTACTTTTTTCATTGCTTGGCTTTGGTTTAGATTATATTTTTTTAGCTTTTGCGCCAACCATTGGGTGGTTGTTTTTAGGAAGAATGATTTCAGGTATTACGGGAGCTAGTATTACTACTGCTTCTGCTTATATGGCTGATATTAGTAATGAAAAAAATAGGGCACAAAATTTTGGGATGATTGGAGCTGCCTTTGGCCTTGGTTTTATTATCGGCCCTATGTTGGGAGGTTTGCTAGGGGAGTTGGGCACAAGAATTCCATTTTTAGTAGCTGCTGGATTGGCCTTGGTGAATGCATTGTATGGTTATTTTGTTTTGCCAGAGTCCTTAGATATGGAACATCGTCGCGCCATTGATTTTAAAAAAGCCAATCCCATTTCTTCCTTATTAAAATTTAAAAAATACCCAGCAGTACTTGGATTAATTTTTTCACTACTATTAATTTATGTATCTGCACATGCTGTGCAAAGTAATTGGAGTTTTGCCAATATTAATAAATTTGGATGGTCACCCAAGATGATTGGTATTTCATTGGCTGTAGTGGGGGTATTGGTTAGTTTGGTGCAAGGCTTACTCATTAGAGTAGTCAATCCTAGATTAGGAAATGAAAAAAGTGTCTATATTGGAATTGCATTATATGCCCTTGGATTAACTTTATTTGCTTTTGCAACGCAAGGTTGGATGATGTTTTTATTTTTAGTGCCTTATTGTTTGGGGGGTATTTCTGGACCCGCTTTGCAAGCTTTAATTTCAGCACATGTTCCTAAAAATGAACAAGGAGAATTGCAAGGTTCCTTAACGGGATTACAAAGCTTAACCACCATTTTTGGTCCCTCCATGATGATCGGATTAACCTCCTATTTCTCCATTAAAAACGACCCCAATCATATCTACTTTCCAGGTGCTGCTTTTTTATTAGGGGCCTTTTTTATGCTTTTAAGTGCCATTATTGCTTATTGGGTATTAAAACATGATACAAGCCCATCAAAGGCCTAGAATCTTGCCTTATAATCCCTTCGTCTTGTTATATTTGTAGCTAAAATATAACTTATATGTCGACGCCCTTCATGTCTCAATTACAGGAGACTGCCGCTTTCATACAATCTAAGATTAAAACAACTGCTGAAACTGCTATTATACTTGGTAGTGGCTTAGGAAATTTAGCCACACAAATTAAGGTGGATTTTGAAATTCAATACACTGAAATACCCCATTTTCCTGTAAGTACTGTTGAAGGGCATAAGGGTAGATTAATTTTAGGCAGTTTGAATGGTGTAAAAGTTTGGGTGATGGAAGGACGTTTTCATTTCTACGAGGGTTATTCACCTGAACAAGTTGCTTACCCCGTTCGTGTTTTAAAATTATTAGGGGTGGTAAATTTAATTTTATCCAATGCAGCAGGTGGCGTGAATCTAAATTTTGAAGTGGGAGATTTAATGATCATTAAGGATCATATAAGTTTATTCTCCATCAATCCTTTAATTGGAAAAAATGAAACTGCCTTAGGTACTCGTTTTCCTGATATGAGTGAACCCTATGCTTTAGATTTTATTGACAAAGCAAAAGCAATAGCAAGTAAGCATCAAATAAATGTTCATGAGGGTGTTTATGTGGGTGTTACAGGTCCCACTTTTGAAACAAGAGCAGAGTATAAATTAATTAAAGCAGTAGGGGGAGATGTAGTAGGCATGAGTACTGTGCAAGAAAATATTGCCGCTGTGCATTGTGGTATGAAAGTATTTGCCATTAGTGTAGTCACCGACTTAGGTATTAGAGAAGACAATAACACCATTACACATGAAGAAGTCTTAGAAGCGGCGAATGCAGCAGAACCTAAGTTAACCTTAATTATTAGCGATTTAGTAAAACAAATTTCCTAATATAATTTTAAGCATGTTCATTGTTAAGCGCATTTTATTTTTTTTAATTCTATTTATCTTACTTCAACAAGAAGTAAGTGCGCAAAATTTTGGCAATGCAATAAGGCCTGTTGGAAGTTCTAATGGTAAAGGAGGCAGCGCCGATTCTTTGCAAAAAAGAGACCAGAACGCTGATTCAATCACCTTATTTTATAGGCTCTATAATAATAATGATATTCGAAAATTAGATTCAAGCATTAACGATTTTTTTGTACACTATCCCTTGCCTTATACGAATTATAACCTTGGTAATTTAGGAACAGCTTCAAAATCTTATTTATTTTCAACGCAAAAAAAAGGGGGCTTTGACGCAGGCTTCCATGCTTATGATGCCTATTCTTATACTTTAGCGGGCACGCCTTTTTATCAAAGCACCAGACCCTTCACTGAATTAGGGTATTTATTGGGAGGTAAGGGGGAACAATTAATTGAAATAAAACATACACAAAATAAAACGCAGCAATTAAATTTTTCATTTGATTATAGATTTAGTAATTCTCCGGGAAATGTAAAAAATCAAAATGCGAACTTGAATAATATGCGCATTACGGCACATTTTCAATCTAAAAGAAAAAGGTATGAATCCTACTTTGTAATGCTTGCCAATAAAGCGGCCTCTTCAGAAAATGGCGGACTTGTGAAAGCTGCTTTATTAGATAGCTTATCATTGAATAATCCGTATGAATTAGAGACGAGATTAGGGGTGAGTGGCGCTTCTTTCCGTAATCCTTTTAATACCACTATTGCTACTGGTTCAACCTATAGGAATAATACTTATTTATGGCGTCAAACTTATGACCTTGGTCAAAAAGATTCTATAGTAAAGGATACAGTCGTAATACATTTATTTTATCCAAGACTTAGATTTCAAAATGAAGTTAAATTGGAGTCAAGTCAATTTACATTTGAAGATAGAGCGCCTAATGATTTGAACTACGCTCAATATTTTAATTATGAATCTAAGCCAAATTCAAATTACAAGTTTGTCGATAATTGGAATTTAGTAACCAATGATTTTAGTTTAATTAGCTATCCTCAAAAAAATAACTCGAATCAATTTTTACAAGTAGGTTCTGGCTATTCACATTTGGCCACTACTTTATCAAATTTGCAATCTTGGTCTGATTATGATTTATATGCATTTGGCACCTATAAAAATAAAACGAGAAACCAGTTATGGGATTTACTAGCATCTGGTAAATTATTTTTGAATGGGTACCATGCAGGCGACTATGATGCTCAATTTTACTTATCTAGAATATTAAACTCCAAAGGAACCTATTTGAAAATTGCTTTTCAAAATAGCAATCGAACGCCTTCCACTAATTATTTAGGCCTTACACAGTTTCCTATAAATGCTTTAAAGGGTATTAAGAAAGAAAATACAATAGACATGAATGGAGAGTTGGGAAATGCAGCAAAGGGTTTTAGGGTTTCATTTAATTATCAGCTAATTAATAACTATAACTATTTCTCATCAGGTTATCAGGCAGCCGTGTACACAAAACCTATAAGTTATATCAGTACTTTACTTGCCAATAAAATTAAAATTAGTAGACATTGGAATTGGTATAATGAAACCACTGTGCAAGTAGTGGATCAATCGGCGCCCATAAATATCCCATTCATTTTATCTAGGCAAAGATTGGCTTTTGAAGGAAATTTTTATAAAAACTTAAATCTTTCCACTGGAATAGAGATGATCTATCATACCGACTTTAAAGCCGATGATTATATGCCTATAACGGGTCAGTTTTATTTGCAAAATAGTTACATGCTTCAAAACAGACCTACTGCTAACGCCTTTCTACATTTTATGATTAAACGCCTTAAAGGGTACATAAGATTAGAAAATTTGAATACATTAATTCCTACAAGTAGTTCATTGGGAAACACTTATAATTTCACTGCTCAAAATTACCCAGGTACAGGTACTTGGTTCAGGGTGGGCATTTGGTGGAATTTTATCAATTAAGATGATATTGGTCATTCTAGAAAATGACTAGAATTTCCTTTTTTTTAACAGCAATTTTATGGTGTAATCGAAATAGGCTGTACCTTTGAACTAATTAAAGGGCTAATGAAAAGGGTAATTACAATATTTTTAGTTTTATTATATTCTGTTGCTAGTATAGGTGCAACAGCAACTACCCATTTATGTGCAGGCGAGGTAAAAACTTGCAAATGTGATAAGCCTTCTAAAAAGGACATCTGCTGTTCTGAAAAAACAGTGTATTTAAAATCACAAGACAATCATCAGTCTCAAGCAAGCACTAATAATATTGTTAAGAAATTAAGTCTTAACGCTACTCATGAAATAGTTACTATTCAAAAGGCGAGTCCTATTGTACTTAATAGCAAGCCCCTTATTTCTAAAAAGAATTTAGTCAATACTGGGCCACCTATCTACGAGCTCATCTGCGTTTATTTAATTTGATTTTTTCTAGAGAATAAATTGCCTCATAGGTATGAAAGAGGCAATTAAAATGGAGTACATGTATACTCATGTTATTACCATTCCAATAAGATATTAAGCAATTTTTGCAAAATAGTATCTTAACAAAAATTAATTTACAAATATTATATTTAAAAAAAAATTATGAAAAATTTTATATTATTAATGGGTTTTATTTTGATTTCTACTTTCGCTTTACAAGCGCAAACTTCTACTAAAATTAAAGTAGCAGGCAATTGCGGCATGTGTAAAGGAAATATTGAAAAAGCAGCTATGAAAGCAGGTGCAGTAAGCGCCAACTGGGATAAAGCGGCTAAAGTATTAAAAGTAAGTTTTAATGCATCTAAGACATCTTCTGATAAAATTGAAGAAGCAGTGGCTGCTGCTGGTTATGATACCGAGCATAAAGTAGCTAGTGCTGAAGCTTATAGCAAATTAGAAGAGTGTTGCCAGTATGATAGAGCTGGTAAGACTACTGTAGCGCAGACTGAAAGCTGTTGCAAGCCGGGGGCTAGTTGTTGCACAGATGGGGTAGCTTGTAAAAAAGACATGTCTAAAGACAGCAAGGATATGACATGTTGCAAAAAAGAGGCAAGCTGTTGCAAGGACGGGTCTTGTTGCAAATAGTTAGCAAGCAAGTTTACATTAAATAGTAAGCAACTATACATAATCATCATCTATTACTTTATTTTTTAAAACTTATTAAAAAATGGGGTAGTGGGTGATGATTTTTTATTTTTAGGGCCTTCCCAAGGCTAAAATCAATCAAAAAATGTTACCTTTAAGAAGTGAGAAAAGCAGCTATTATATTATTAACTTCCTTATACCTTCTGGGTGCTACTGAGGCATATCAATTGCTAAAGCTGCCCTTTCTTTTTGAGCATTATAAAACACATCAAAAGTATACCCAAGGCTTAACCTTTTCTAAATTTATAGATAATCATTATTTTACAACAACTACTTACGATTCAGATTATCAGCAGGATATGCAGCTGCCCTTCAAAACCTCCAATAGAACAGTTTCTTTATTAAACTTTGATAGTTTTTTTGTATCTAAACAATCAATGGTTCCAGTACTAATTTTAAGCATTAGAAAAAAATATTTACTTTTTGATGACAAGGATTATGCATCCAATAAGCTAAATAATATTTTCCAGCCACCTCGAGCTTAATTTCATTATTTTTTAGTAATTTATATTACTAAATCTGCATGCATATTCAATATGCAATTCTTTCATTTTTTTGAATAAGATTTTTTATGTTAAATAAAATAATAACCTATTCTATAAAGAATAAGTTAATCATTGGTTTGTTTATTATTTCACTCGTAGGTTGGGGTTCATATGAACTGACGCAATTGCCTATAGATGCTGTGCCAGATATTACAGACAATCAGGTGCAAGTCATAACGGTTTCCCCCGCTTTAGGAGCAACAGATATTGAGAGGCTAGTCACTTTTCCTATTGAACAGGCTTGTAGTAGTATTCCCGGTACAAAACAAATAAGAAGTTTTTCAAGATTTGGTTTGTCTTTAATTACGATTGTTTTTGAAGATAAGATTGATATTTATTGGGCAAGACAACAAATAACTGAGAAGCTTCAAAATGTAAAACAAAATATTCCTCTAGGCACAGGTTCTCCAGAACTGGCACCTGTCTCTACTGGTTTGGGAGAAATTTTTCAATATGTAGTAAGGCCTGAAAAAGGGTATGAAGGCAAGTATGATGCGATGGAACTTAGAACCTTGCAGGATTGGGTGGTAAGAAGACAACTTATTGGCACGCCTGGAGTGGCTGAAGTTGCCAGCTTTGGAGGAAAACTAAAACAATATGAAATTGCGGTTAAACAAGATCAGTTAAAAGCCTATGGCTTGACCATCTCCGATATTTTTTCTTCTTTAGAAAAGAATAATGAAAATACAGGGGGCGCTTATATAGAAAAAGGCCCTACAGTTTTATATATTCGAAGCGAAGGCTTAACGACTAATGTAGAAGACATTGAAAAAATAGTGGTGAAGCAACTAGACAATGGAGCACCCCTATTAATTAGAGATATTGCTAAAGTGCAATTTGGCTATGCCATTCGATATGGCGCTATGACTTATAATGATGAAGGAGAAGTAGCAGGTGCGGTGGTGATGATGTTAAAAGGAGAGAACTCTTCATTGCTTGTAAAAAGAGTAAAAGATAAGATAGCAGAAATACAAAAAATGCTACCAGAAGGAGTAGTTATTGAACCATTTTTGGATAGAACCAAAATGGTGAACAATGCCATTAAAACAGTTGAAACCAATTTATTAGAAGGAGCACTTATTGTTGTATTTGTGCTTGTGTTTTTCTTGGGTAATTTAAGAGCAGGTCTAATAGTGTCTTCAGTGATTCCTTTATCCATGCTTTTTGCCATTATTTTAATGAATATCTTTGGCGTAGGAGGAAACCTGATGTCTTTAGGGGCCATTGATTTTGGATTAATTGTAGATGGATCCGTTATTGTTGTAGAAGCTATACTGCACCGGTTTGCACATTCTAAACATTTCAGGACACTCTTAAATGTGAATCAGGAAGAAATGGATGAAGAGGTGGGAAAGTCGACAGGAGCCATGATTAAATCGGCGGTGTTTAGTCAAATTATTATTCTAATAGTGTACTTGCCTATTTTATCTTTAGAAGGAATAGAAGGTAAAATGTTTAAGCCGATGGCATTTACCATTGCCTTTGCCATATTTGGTGCCTTTATATTATCCATTACTTATGTACCTATGATGGCTGCGCTTTTTTTAAATAAAAAGCTCAACCATAAAAAGAATTTTACCGATAGGTTAATGATTTTCTTAGAGCGTTCTTACCAACCTTTGTTGAAGAAGGTTTTAAATATTCCTAAGGCAATCATTGTTTCAACAATTGCACTGTTTGCTATATCAGTGATTCTATTACTTAATATGGGTGGTGAATTCATCCCGCAATTAGAAGAAGGAGATTTTGCAGTTGAAACAAGGGTACTTACTGGTAGTAATTTGAATAATACTATTGAGTCCACACAAAAAGCCACGAAGCTTTTAATTCAAAATTTCCCAGAGATAGAAAAAATAGTTACCAAAATAGGAAGTGCTGAAATACCCACCGATCCCATGCCATTTGAGGCAGGTGATATGATGATTATATTAAAAGATAAAACTGAATGGACTTCTGCTAAAACCTTTAAAGAATTAAGTTTAAAAATGACAAAGGTATTAGAGCAAGTGCCTGGTATTACGGTTGGCTTTCAATTCCCTGTTCAAATGCGTTTTAACGAATTAATGACGGGTGCAAGACAAGATGTAGTGTGTAAAATATTTGGTGAAAACTTAGACTCGCTTACACTTTATGCCAGTAGATTAAATGATATTATTAAGACGGTTGATGGTGCTATTGATATTTATGAAGAAAAAGTAACAGGTATGCCTCAGGTGGTGATTAAATACAATAGAGATGGCATGGCTAAGTATGGATTGAATGTTGCTGATATTAATAAAGTAGTGAACTCAGCATTTGCAGGTCAAGTGGCAGGCCAAGTATATGAGGAGGAGAAAAGATTTGATATGGTGGTTAGATTTGATGGAGAAGCCCGTAAAAGTATCGCCGATATTCAAAACTTGTATGTAAGTTCTGCTAGAGGGCAACAAATACCACTATCATATGTAGCAAATATTGAAGAAATAGAAGGGGTGAATCAAATTCAAAGAGAGAATACAAAAAGAAGAATTATTGTAGGCTTTAATATTGCAGGAAGAGATGTGCAAACCATTGTAAAGGAATTGCAAGCTAAAATAAATGATCAATTAAAATTACAAAAAGGATATACCATTGTATATGGAGGTTCTTTTGAAAACATGACTGCTGCAAAAGATAGATTAAGTGTAGTGGTACCCATTGCACTATTTCTAATTTTCCTTTTATTGTATTTTGCTTTTGGTTCTGTTAAGCAAGGTTTATTAATATATACGGCCATTCCATTATCGGCCATGGGCGGTATTTTTGCTTTATGGGCAAGAGATATGCCTTTTAGTATTTCGGCGGGTGTTGGTTTTATTGCCTTATTTGGGGTAGCTGTTTTAAATGGTATTTTATTAGTATCTGAATTTAATAGGTTAAAAGCAGAAGGCTGGCATGATTCCATTCGAATTGTGATACATGCTACTAAGTCTAAATTAAGGGCTGTATTAATGACTGCCCTGGTACCTGCCTTAGGTTTTATACCAATGGCTATTAGCACTGGCGCAGGGGGAGAAGTGCAGAAACCTTTAGCCACCGTTGTTATTGGAGGGCTGATTATTTCAACCATGCTTACTCTTTTTGTACTACCCGTTATGTATTTACTTTTTGAAAAAGGAACTCAATATTTAAAAATGAACAAAAATGTTAGTTTAGTTATTTTAGCAACTATCTTATTTTCTTCAACTGCTTCTGCGCAAAACAAAATAAGTATTAATGCAGCTATCGATAGTGCCATTCAAAATAATGCTTCTTTAAAAGCAAGTTCAATGCAGGTGAACTATTATCAAGCTTTAAAAAAGAGTAACCTTGATATTGAAAAAACACTATTTGATTTTGGTTATGGAAAAATAAATAGTTTTCAAAATGATAATCGAATGACTGTATCTCAGAACATACAATTCCCCGCTGTATACAAGAGTCAAGGCGCTATCAATAAAACGAATATTAATATAAGTCTACTCTCGAAATTGCAAAAAGAAATTGAGTTAAAGGCTGCTGTAAAAAATTCTTTTTATAATTTATTGCTAGTTCAAAGAAGAAAGCAACTCTTGCTCAATGCAGATAGTATTTACACTTCCTTTGCTAATAAGGCGAAGCAGCGTTTTGAGGCAGGAAATTCCGATATCTTGGAAAAAATTACTGCAGAAAGTCAATTAGCGCAAATCTCCAATCAATTAGAATTATTAACTACTGAGTACGAGGTATTATTAAATGAATTCAATATTCTTTTAAATTCAAAAATGGGAAAAGTGCCTTTTGCTGAAACTAATATAATTGAATTAGAACGTATTCCTGATTTGCTAACGGTACCTGAAACGCCCCAAATAAAAATAAGTCAACAAAAAATTACATTAGCTGAAAATGAGCTTCAACTTGAAAAGGGGAAATTACAACCCTCTTTTAATCTGGGCTATAATAGCTCCACCATTATTGGTTGGCAGCCAACTAGTCAGAATGCCGAACAGTATTTCGGAAAAGATTATCGTTTTAATGCTTTTAATATGGGTATGTCCATTCCTTTATTTTCTTCGGCGCAACGTTCACGCATTGCTGCTGGAAGTATTAGTGTACAACAAAATAAATTAGAGCAAATTGCGGTTCAACAACAGTTAAGTGCTAATTTAAAAAATTTAGCATCCAGGTATGTTCAAAATAAAAGCTTAATTATAAAATATCAAAGAACCATATTACCTAATACCAATTTATTGATAGAAACAGCTTCCAAGAAATTAAACGCAGGAGAGATTGGTTACTTAGAATGGGTAATGATAATCAATCAGGCTATTCAAATTCAAAATGAATATTTCAATTATGTGCAACAATTAAATGAGGGCGCTATTGAAATAGAAAAAATAAGTGCAAACAACTAAAGATAATTTTATGAAATTTAAAAAATTGATATTTC
>Ga0315899_10002829_pt1 | contig 19023 bp, 16 predicted proteins | sample LakEriMetagenome_2_FD_203518 | JGI IMG/M metagenome (GOLD analysis project Ga0315899, IMG submission 203518) | Freshwater fungal communities from buoy surface, Lake Erie, Ohio, United States - Buoy 4 MA112 | ecosystem: Environmental > Aquatic > Freshwater > Lake | place: USA: Lake Erie, Ohio... | reverse complement strand
CCCCTAATTTGGTTAATGGGACCCACAGATTACTATGAACCCTAATGTGCTCACGCAAAGCGTGATTTTTGAGAACGTAGGTGTCGCACTAGGGCGTGCAGTTCTGGAAGCACCTGAGCCATTCTGTACGGTTTTGGACCCCTTGATTTGAGGCCGCTCATGAAGCCGAATTCAAAGCCCACCGATTCGAGCAATGCCAACTCTGCGCTGGCGATGCTGCGCTCCATGCGCATACTGGAAGTCTCATTTCCGTGGACCAGACGGGTCTGACCGCACTTTTCAATTCCAGCTTGAGTTTTTGCTCCGGTGCTTTTACCACCATGAAATCTACAGACATTTTTTAAAGCAACTGAGGGTGCACGACATTGGTTGCCCGTTCGCTTTGATCGAGCCTGACACCTTTTGCAGGTGACTCGGCCGCCTAACGTTTGAAGGTATTGTTCTAAATGTAAAGTCTTAGACATCAAAAAACACTATGTGTAGGCCTCAAAGGGAGAGCAGAAAATTTAATGATCGACGCACCCCTTGTACGGTCGATTTTTCACCCTGTATTTTCCGACTTTGTTACGCCTTGTGCAACCGGCACTATTTCCACAGTTGGTCGTTGACCCGGTGAACGTTTAACCAAAATCAATCCATGCTCTTCAAGTCGTTTGAGTGCATCTGATGTGGCGTCTCTTGAAACACCAAGTTGATTCAAAGCCTTACGTGTGAGTTTGAAGGCTGTGGTTTTTGACATGCCAGCAAGCCACCAAATTGCAACACCAACATTCAATGTTTTACCGGGTAACTTTGCAGCAGCATTTAACCAAGCCATTGGTATCGGACCCTTTAAAAAGGGAACACTCATTGGAGCATCTTTGTATTGACCAGAGGAAGAATCTAATCTGACTCTTTTTACAGGAATACTTCTATCATCTCTATACATATAGTTATATATATCTTTATAAGAATGTACGGGTGCGGCAAGCTGCCGCAGGTGGTGCGTCTTGCTGCCGCAGGTTACTGGCCCTTGATTTTTTGAATCAGGCCCATGACCGTGTCCCACATCACCTGTCCCCTCTCGTCCATGTACCTATCGGGGTAGCAAATGATCTTGGCGTCTGATCCAAGTTCAAAGTCACCTAAAACGGCCCCACTTGCCTGCCGCATCAAGCCTTGGGCTTTTGCAATCCCTTGTTCTAGTCCAATCAGTGGCAACTCAATCAGCACTGCGTCGTGAACTGGTGCACATACTCGAATACCAGCTTCGGTCAGAAACATACAAGCGATACGCAACATCTCAGCACCATTGCCCTGCATCGGGAAGTTACGCAGACTTCGCGCATTGACTTGGCCCTTGACCCGAATCTCCCAGCCAAAAGTAGTCCACAGTTTTCCGTTCAAGATGGCCTCGTCTTGCGTCGCGTCTGACCAAGCCCAGAAGGTTCTATAGGTCTGGCGGTGAAGGCTTAGCAACTGCCTAGCCCTTGCTACTGGTTGGTTGATGCGCTGCGCCAAGGAGATTTCCCCCATTCCGTATTGCACGGCCAGCACGCAAGCCTTGAATTGCTCACGCTCAGCTTTATGCGACTTCTTGGTAGCACCCTGCGGAACAGCGCCCGCTTGGATTGCGAAGGCCAGGTATGGGTCACCGCTACGGTATGCCTCCATCATTTTCTCGTCACCAGACAGGGCCGCAGCTATTCCGAACTCTTGCTGGGAGTAGTCAATGTACACAAGGCAAAAACCTTCTCTGGGCTTGATTAAGCCGCGCAGCCACACCGAAGGTCCAAAAATGAATTTGGAGTTTGATGGCTGGTTACGCCCAGTCTTTGAAGCAAACGGCGAGAGCAAACAACGATTACGGCCATCGTCGCCGACGGTGATGTTTGATAAGCGCATATCGGACAGGGCTGAGCGGAGTTCCCGTATAGGAGCCACCTTGGGGTGAATACGCGCCATCTGTTTGAAAGTTTCATCAGTAAGCTCTAGTCGACCACTAGCCAGTCGTGGCCAAGCAATACCTTCTTTCTGTAGGTAGTCGGCCCAATTCTCGGTCTTGAATGTCCTGCCTTCGTAGACACAATAACTGGCATCAATTTGAGCAATCAATTCATCTTGAATCTGGTCCCAATAGGTGGCAATTTCAGTTTGCATCTGTGTGTCGATGGGCGTCCCAGTGGCATGCATGTGGCTTACCGCCTTCATGTAACGCCCACGCATCAAGGCCCTAGGTAGGTCCAAGGTTGGCAGCATTGCTGGCAGCAGCATTTCCAGTGCCGTGACATCCGTTTCGCAGTAGTCCAACAGATCAAGCCGCTCCTGTTGGCTCCAAGGACCACCACGAAGCGTCAAGTCACGCATCGCATCCTTATGCTGGGCTGAAATTGTCGGAAGCCCAAAGTACAAAAGTGCCCCTAGCAAGTTAGCGCCATTTACGGGTGTGGTCCCGTTTGTAAAGCAGCGAAACTCAACGTATAAGTCCAACACGTTTTCTGGAAGCTGCCACCCCAATTTGAGAAAGCAGTCCATCTCTGCGCTGGCGAAATACGCAACGCAAAGCGCCTCACGACCAACCGAGAAGGGCGCAGAACTGCGTGAGTGAATGTCATCTTTCCAGTATCGGGATGTAACGCCGCTTAGGAAATCTTTGACAACCAAACACACAGGTTCTGGGGTATTACCCTCCCGCCCGTTTTCAGGGCGGAATTCGAAGTCGATCAGAAACACACCATCGCTGAAATCTGATAACTGGCTCATTAGATACCCCCAAGTAAGTCGATCACTACCGGGTGATTTGGGTCGTCCAGCACTCGTCCACGAAAGGCCACTTCTAACAGTGAATCCATTGACTCTGTCGGCCAAATAGGTTCTGGTAATTTGGCACTTGCTTCGAAAATATCGTAACCACCAATGGCCTTGTTGGCTGTTATACGAATCCAAGTGTCCTGTGATCGAGCAACGGCTTCATCCAGAGACTGATGCCAACGGTTACGATTTCCGCTCGAGTCTGGGAGTGGTACTGGAATCAAAAATGGATTACCTAAGCGATCTACAGCAGCCTTCAATTCGACTGGGCGAACAAGGTTGCCCAAAATATCTGCAATTGTCGCGCTGACAAGGTAAACCTCACTGGTAGTCTTATTTTCCAAGAGCATGCCGGGGAACACCATACTTGGGGACTTATGCGCTCGGAAGAAGCGATCCTTACCGGGCTTCCCAACTGGAACTGTTGATAGTACTTTTTTCACCCCCAGTGATTCACCAAAGTTCTGCGCCAAACGCAAAGATGAGAAGGGGGATTTTTTGTTTGGTTCTGGGGTATCAGTCATGATTTCCCCCCTGCTCTGCACGAGAAAGCAACCAACCTTCTACATCACCCAACAACCAACCCGCAGCCCTACCGCCGGGAGCGATTTTGAATGGGGCTGGGAAGTCACCAGCTTGAACCATCGCATAGATGGTGCTGGGTTGCAGCGAGACCTTTTCGGTCAGTTCTGCCATGCGAATTACACGCAATGAATTTACATTTACAACCATGTCTATTGCCCTTTCTTAAGGCTTTGTTGAACACGGCTGTCAGCTTAATTTCAGGTGCTAAATTACGGATTTACTCTCTGCTTTTGGAGGTCTAACCACCAGTTATCTGCACGCTTTAGCTCTGCCAAAGCCGAAAACTCAGGATGGTTATTTAGAAAATTGTTTAACTCGCTGTTCGGGATTGCAAGTTGACTGATCAGCCAACCCCGAAATCCCTTTTTATTGACTTGAGATGGAAGACGGTTACCAACGGCATTCTGAATATAAAAAACTGCGATAGTGGGTAGCGCCTTGTAAGCAAGTACTCGTAGTTCAGCATGCGATGACTCTTGACCCGAATCAGCTTCAATTGATTTATGCCGGTTAAATTTTTTTAATTCGTTATGTACCAACAGTTTTTTAGCTTTGCTCTGAGGCAGAAGAGCTGGAATACCCTTGCTGTCACGGCCAACAACCGCACAAGCAGCCAAGTCCAACAACCAAGTAGAAGAGGAAGCTAATTTGCCCGTGCGTTTATTCACAAGCCTAACTTGACCATATTGGGGTTTTGCTTTCATACCAACATTTAACCGCAACACCCCCACCCCTTGTCAAATCCTGCCCAACGCAGACCCACCCCGGGGGCACAGGCCATATTCGGCCCTTGTCTTATGGCTTAGGTATGCATAGTATTTCGCTCAAGTGACCGGCGCAGAAAACTTAAAAGTTTCTAGCTGGCAACGTTGCCACCTCAAAACACCCAAAGAACGCTTAAGCCTTGCATCTCTGGTTTGGCAATGCCTACGACCTCGATGACTGAAGTCTCAGAGCCGGTGTGCAGATAGGCGGCTTCGTCTAAGGGAATCCAGCCGATGGACTCGGCTTGGATTTGGGATAGTTCTGCTTCAAAGTCAGCCTCGATGGAGGGCATCAGCTGAACTTAAGCGTTTCGCCAACAGGCGCTGTGGGCAATGCCGCTTGCAGGGCTTTGGCATAGGCTTGACGAGCAGTTTGATAAGCCGCCGCTTGGGCTTGCAGGCGCTGAAGCTCTTGGTCACAAAACTGTATAGAAATCAGTTGTGCTTTGGCTTCGTCTGAGAGTTTGTCGAGGTCGTAGTCAACGTCGTCTATTTTGATGGTGGTCATGGTTATGCAATCTGTAGTGCTTTAAAGATAGGTAATTGTTTCACAGAAAACTCCTGCGCTTGGGTGGTCAGTTCTGCTATGTGTTCTTCTGGTGTATCCAGGGGCTTGCCTTCTTTGAGAATTTTTTGCCCTTGTGCAGCTAGTATTTGCGCCACAAAGCTAGCCCACTCTTCAGGCTTTTTCTTGCCTTGTTGAATGGCAAGTATGAACAGTTGATGGAATCTACCTACACCAATGCCGCCACCCGTGACGGGGCTGGCCAAGAAGCTAATATCGTTGCTGCTGCGGGCTTTAAGCATCAGGTGGGTGTTGAGCTTGTCGGTGTGCTTTTTAGCTTTGGTGGTGGCTGTATCGCCCTGCACCGCGCTGAAGGTGCCGTTACCGCACAGCACTAATACGGCTTGGCTCAGTTGTCCAAAGTTGATAGCCTTGTCTTTCACCAACTGCTCCATCTGGGCAAGAGTCCTGACTTTGAAATCAGACATAAGGTCTAGGATAGGCGCATAGATGCTCTCAGTGAGAGTCGCCTCTCCCAGTGAGCCAGTAACCTTCAAGGAAACATCAGGGCGGTGTGCGCTCATCACAAAGCGTTGCTCCCGCAGTTGCTCAGCTTGCTCAAGCGGGGTGAGGGTTCTTGCACCTTTGACCCAGTAGTCTTTCCTGAATTGCTGGTTGACCATAAAGTCCCGCACAGTTTGCTTGAACATCGGGTCGTGGATGTCTTTTAAGAAGGCTTGTTGCTCAGCGGTAAGGTTCACCGCGTCTAGATGGTCTAGGTAGTGAGCCGAGCAAGCATAGGTCAGCTTAGCCGACTCCATCCACTGGGCCATCGTTGCAAAGTGCATGGGATACCAGTCAAGGTTAAAGTACTCGTGAGCTAAGTAATGACGGTTTTGGCCCTTGATTTGTTTGATCTTTTCATTGACCAGTGGGTTTGCTCTGGCAAACAGGGGGTTAGTAGCCAAGAGCTTTTCTGTAAAGTCCAAAGCGCCGTCGATGCGGCTGACGATACCTACGCCATCAGCTCCGATGATTTCGGCGTGTTCGGTCATTAAGTGACGCATGGGGGCAAAAGTTCCCCAGCCAGGCAGGGTGTTGTAGCTGATGTAGAGAACACCACCCACTTTGAGTTTCTTGCGGATGAAGTCGACAATGACACCGCGGTTCTCGTCAGATATCCAACTCCAAATACCGTGCAGGCCGATGTAGTCAAACTCGGGCAAGTCACGCTTAGCAAATTCATCGAAGGCTTCGTCAAACAGATGGGCATTAGCGCCAGACACTGTTGCTAGTTCTTGCGCAAAACCAGCTTGTGAGGGATTGAAGTCTGTGCCATGCCAAGAACAAACGGAAGCAGCGGCGTGCATATTGGCTGATAAACCCTGACCAAATCCTAGTTCACAGGCGGTACCAAATTCAGGGGCAACCAGACCTGCATTCAAAAATGCCAGCTTTACCCGCTGTGGGTTCAACTCAAGATAGTAGCCATAGGTGTAGCCAATGTCGGCCACGTAGCCGGATGTCCAGTCGGTCATGAATAAGGTCCTTCATCAAAGGAAAAACCCCACCCCCTTGTGAGGGGTAGGGTTCTGAAAGAGTCCAACTATTCCCTTTGCTTGCGCTAAGGGAGATGGATTCTTAAGAGATTAAGCCAATGTCAATGTCTGACCAGCCAGAGTTGCAACGTCGAAACCAGCATTAGTACCATCGACACCAACCAATTTGATCAATATATCGTTTGCACCGATGCCGACAACACCGTCAGCAATAAACACGTAGGTGTCAATGCCGTCAACAAAAATCGCAGTTTCCCAGGCAGTGTTTGTATTGCTTGACAGCGCCTTTTCAACCGCTGCCAGTTTCAATGCCAAAGTGTTATCTGCTGCATTGAATGTAGCGGCTACACCGTTTGCACTGCCGAGACCAGCCATTCCAGACGCTACAACCGATGTTGAACCCAAAACCAGTTGGGCACCGACGCTGATAACGTTTGCTGCGACAGCAGCAAAGTCTGTAATTGCGTCAAAGTTTGTAGTGGATGGAAGACCAGAGTCGCCAGCAGCAAACGTGAACGTGTTGGCAATTGCAGTACCACCAGTCATTGTGTCAGCACCTGTACCACCAACAATCACGTCGGCACGAACACCACCAACGATTGTGTCGTTGCCAGAGTTACCGTTCATTGTGATTACACCAGCCGTGTTGGAAGCAACTGTGATTGTGTCGTTACCGGCGCCACCACTAACGGTAACAACACGGGCGTTGTCAGCGTGTGCAGCAGCAGTCTCCGTGATGGAAAGTGTGTCTGCACCAGCAGAGCCAGTGATTGTCGTGGCGCCTGTATTCGAGCCAGCAGCAACACTAGCTGCGTTCGAAGTAGTCAAATTCAAAGCATTTGTACCAGCCAGCCCGCTTGCGTCAATAGTGACGATATCACCTGTGACCAAAGATGCCAAAGCAGTAGCGGTTACAGTGATAACGCCACTGTTTGCCGTAGCCACTGCGTTAGCATAACCACCCAGCGACCAAATCAGATCACCAGCGATTGCGGCTGAAAGGTTGATGGTTTCAAAGCCAGAGACAACTTTGAATGCATTGTCGTCGACTGTAAGAGTTGCAGTAGATGCTGCGGTATCGGAAATACGCATCACGTCTTTGGTACCAGCACCACCATCCACAGCGACAGAGGCAGCATAGACAGCCTGAGTAGAGATAACCAAGTCATCTCCTGCACCTGCGTTGTAAGTGGAACCAGCAGCACCAATCGTCAAGCTATCAACGAAGTTGGAACCTGTGATGGTTGAACCAGCAAATGCGTTACCTGCAACGGTCAAACCTTTGATGGAAGCAGCAGTCGTGTTGCCATCACCGATCAACGCCGAGCCATTCCAAGCCACAGCTTTAGAAGAAGCAATGTCGGTGAAAACGAATGCGTTACCAGTCAAGTTGACGTTAGTCAATGAAGTATTGACGATAGCGCCAGTAATTGTTGACGTCTTGTTTGCAACAGCAGTTGCAGTTGGTCCTGCATTTGTGCTCAGGTTCAGAGTCTCAAAGCCAGTAATAGTCAGAACACCTGAGTTTGTTGCAGCGTCTGTTGTCAGGCCCGTGCCCATTTTCAGGTTCAACACATCCGAAGTACCCGCTTGCGATGCCAGAGTCAATGTTGTTGTCGTCAGAGTGCCTTGGGCAGTAACAGAAGAGGCCTGAGCTGGGGTCATGTTGGTGATTACTGAGGCACCAGCAGTCAGTTCAACGGCAGTAATTGTTGGCAAGAGAGCCATGTCAAGCGTACCCTGCAAGCGCAACGTCTCAAAGTTAGTGTACTTTGCGGCCAAGGCACTTGTGTTGACGTGAGCAACGTTGGCACCAATGACCAGTGTATCGGTACCAGCGCCAGCATCTACAGAACCAGTCGTCAAAACTGCACCAGTTGTAATGACGTCATTACCTGCACCGCCAGTCACTTTGGTTGTAGCCACAGCGTTCATAGTGGCAGTCAAGCTACCGCCAGTTTGAGTGCTTGTCAAAGTTGTAGATGCAGCGTTCAAGGTGCCGATAGACACTGCGCCAGAACCAGCAACTGTGATCGTTGGGGCAACAACTGCGTTCAAATCAGTAGTAACTTTACCAGCGCCAGTAATAGCGGCAGTAACTGCTACGCTCGAAGTCACAGCACCTGTTGTAACGTCACCAGTTGCGTTGATAGTCAAAGCGGTACGGGCAGCGCTGTCACCAATAGTGCCTGTGGTCAAGCCAGTGGTGGCATTGATTGTCAAGGCTTTCGAAGTGGCAGCATCAACAAAAGCACCAGTCACATTGGCAGCGCCTGTGGAGTTGATAGTCGTTGAGAGTAGGTTCGCACCAGTCAGAGTAACAGCCTGTGCACCCAATGTGCCACCGGAAAAGTTCAAAGTAGCAGCTGTGACTGTTGCACCAGTTGCGTATCCAACTGCCAGAGCACCAGTATTGCTTACCGAGCCATTGCCCACCACACCATATGAACCACCAGCGGGCATGTTTGTGAAGGTGGCAGCCTGATTCGAACGATCCAAATTAACAGTCGTCAAGCCAGGAACCAACGACAAATCTGTTGAAGCCAGCGCAGCAGTAATTTGGCGAACATTCAGAACTTCAATGCCAGAAATACTGGCAACAGGAAGGGCAACGTTAGTAGTACCTGTAAAGTTCAAAGTATCGATGCCGGCACCACCATTCAATGAATCGCCAACGTTCAGCGTGGTGACGTCACCGTTGAACGTGTCATTGCCAGCCGTGCTTGTTGTACCAGCATCACCTTTGATTGTTCCGGAAGTGTCCGTACTAGTAGTGAGCGGGAACATAAGATAAAAAATGCGGTCTTTTTGACTACATATTTATCGACCCAAATTATTTTCTTCATCTCAAGTGACTGGCGCAGAAAACTTAAAAGTTTTCAAGCTGGCAACGTTGCCACCTCAAAACACCCAAAGAACGCTTGAGCCGTGCATCTCTGGTTTGGCAAGGCCTACAACCTCGATGACTGAAGTATCAGAGCCGATGTGCAGGTAGGCGGCTTCGTCCAGTGGAATCAAGCCAATGGACTCGGCTTGGATTTGGGCGAGTTCGTCCCAGAAGTCGGGTTCTATGGAGTCTGTGGTGGTATGGGTGACGCCACAGATGGTGTACACCTCATACATTGGCTGCGCAGTCATTGATGTCAGTTGAACTTAAGTGTTTCACTCCCCCGAGCCTGCTCCAGTGGGGATGGCAGGGCTGCTTGCAGGGCTTTGGCATAGGCTTGACGAGCAGTTTGATAAGCCGCCGCTTGGGCTTGCAGGCGCTGAAGCTCTTGGTCACAAAACTGCATGGAAATCAGTTGTGCTTTGGCTTCGTCTGATAGTTTGTCGAGGTCGTAGTCGACGTTGTCAATTTTGATTTGTGTCATATAAATTAAACCTTTCATAAATGAGAAAACCCCACTGCCTTGAGAGCGGTGGGGTTCTTGAAGAGTTTAACTTGACCCCTTGCTTGCGCGGGGGTGGTTAATTCTTGGGAGCTTATACAGCAAACGTAATGTCGGCTGCAACCATAGTTGTAGTACCAGTAAGCTTGATAACAATATCGTTGGCAGCTTGGAAAGAAGCGGTGGCATCGTTCAGAACGAGGTATGTGCCTGCCGCTTGCCCAGCTGAGAAGGTAACTTGGCGAGCAACAAATCCACCTCCTGCGGCTGTAGAAGCTGCAAACGCATTTGTAGTTGTAAGAAGAGAAAGAGCCAACTGCGTGTAAACATCAGCAATGGTATCCACAGTTACTGCATTGGTAACAACGGCACCCATTGTTGCGGCTGTTGTTGTACCAGCAACAATTGTCAGACCTAATATAGTAGCTCCTGCACCGCCACCACCTAAGACGTTGATCTTGTCAGCAGTAGTCGCGAAATTACTAATTGTGTCCACGTTAGAGCCAGTTGCAGAAGCATTTGCTGCAATTGCGCTGTAGCGGTAGGTGTCAACACCAGCACCAGAAGTGAAGGTATCAGCACCAGCACCACCGGTATAGCTACCAGCAATTGCAGCTGCAGTGATTACGTCATTACCTGCACCAGTTGTTACAGAGATAGCGCCACCAGTGGCAACACCAGACAAATTGATTGTCTTGGCAGTCGTTGCAGCCAGGGCAGCAGTTCCTCCACTAATAGTTATTGTGTCGATGTTGCCTGCACCTGTACCAACGATAGTAATGTTGTCTGCACCCTGAGAAGTTGTGATGGTAATTGATCCAGCGTTAGCTGCTGCCTCAACGTTTGTCAAGCTCAATTTCATTGAATTTACTGTTGACAAAGCAGTTGCATCAACAACAACTGCACCTGTAGTTATCGCCAGTGAAGGAGCCGTCACATCAAGAACACCACCATTAGCAGTTGCAATCGCATTGATATAGCCACCGACTGTAAATGACACATCAGTTGTAGCACCCAAGATGATCTTTTCAAAACCAGTAACATTGGCAAAGGTACCGTCAGCAATAGTTCCAGTGGTGTCTTGGATAGATATCGTGTCAATACCAGTATCACCGCTGAGTAGAGTCGAAGCGACAAACATCGCAGCTGTACCCAAAACGGTATCGTTACCAGTTCCTGCGTTAACTCTCACAGTACCGCCGGTTCCCATAGTTGCTAACTGAATGATGTCATTGTTGTTAGAACCAGTAACCGTCAATGCGCCCGTATTGCCACCCAATGTAATACCTGCGCCGGCTGTTGATCCAGTCAGTCCGGATGCATTGATAGAAGTCACGGCAACTGCTGTTGTTCCTGTAACGCTAAGGCCGACTGAATATGCACCAGAGGCTGTCAAAGTTTTAAGGCTAGTTGCAGCGGTGAAACCAATTTGGTCAGCACCGGTTGCCGCAGCCACGGCTACAGCAGTTGAGATACCGCTGTTGACATTCACGTTCATGGTTTCAAAGCCATTTACTGTCAGACCTGTGGCGCTTACTACAGTCGCGGCATTGGCTGGGAGTAAATTCTGCAGTGTGAGGTTTAGTACGTCGGCTGTACCAGCTGAGTTGGTTAGCTGAAGTGTCGAGCCAGTATTCGTCAATATAGATGTAACTGCGCCAGCCAGTGCAGCTGACAAGCCAGTAAATCCACCAGTCGCATGATTCGTATATACAGAGGTAATACCAGAAACTAAAGACGCATCAATGGTGCCAGCAACGTTGTTTTGCAGAATTTCAAAACCGGCAAATTTAGCAGCAGGAGTTGCTGCTACATCTACTGCTGCAGCTACGATTAGCCTGTCGGATGTACCTGCACCAGCAGTCACTGCACCAGTCTGAACACCGCCAGTGGTAATAACGTTGACGCCACCACTAAGTGTCAATACCTGTGCAACAGCACCGATGGTTGCAGTGATACCGCCAGCTGCAAGTCCAGTTGAATTTACTGAAGTTACGGTTGACTGCAATGCGCCCAAATTAACAGCTGTAGCAGCACCGGTTACTGTGATGGCCGTACCTGCGGCAAGACCAGTGATATTACCTGTGGTGAGGTTTGTTGTTGCATTGATGTTGACTGCTTTAACACCGGTGCCAGTGGCAACGGTGGCGCTGGTCAAAACGTTGGCAGCACCTGTTGAATTGATGTTCAATGTGGTCATCAAGTTGTCAGCGTTAGCTGTAACAGTGATAACGCCTGCAGTAACACCACTCTGTGCGTTAAATGTTCCAGCAGTAACGCCTGCTACATAAGTGCCGCTTAAAGCAGCGCCGCCGGTAATACTACCAATTGAAGCGCCACTTGCGAGACCAGTGAACACCACTGCATCAGTTGCACGATCAGCGTTCAAAGTTGTTGCGCCTGATGGGGCAGCCATTGTTACTATTTGTGTTGTGCCTAGTACAGATCGAAGATTTACAGTTTCGATTCCAGTAATGGTAGCTGCAGGCAAAGTAACGCCAGCTCCGGGTGCACCAGATACCGTCAAATTAAGTTTGTCGGCAACAGCACCGCCATCAATTACGTCTTGGGCTGTTAAAGTTGTAGAAGCTGTAAGCGCAGGACCGGCACCGTAGTCAACCAAGCCGACGAATGTATCGTTACCAGTAGTGCTGGTTGTGCCACCACCGTCACCTTTTATTGTCCCAGTGTAGTCCACACCGGTAGTGAGCGATCTGTTCTGTACTCAAAACGGCGTAAACACTCATCTTTTTTACCTTTATTTCGATATTCGCCCAGATATCGACTCTATAACGACCATCGACCATCAATAATAGAAACTATAACCACTAAAGCCTTAGAGGACTTAATGACTGTTGCTCACTTAAATGACGAGATGGTTTCAGATTTATATTGCCCAATAGGGGGTGGTTTGCACATTGAAGTGTTTGACACACTAATGAAGGGTTTCTATGTAGATGTGCTTTTAAATGGCCGAATGTCTTATCGGGTGCGGTATTACGAACACGGCAAGAAAAAGTGCGCCACCATTGGCAATGCCAGAGTTATAAGTACAGATGAGGCTCGCGTAATAGCAAGAGAAATCTTGCACAAGGTGAGTTTGGGAATTAATCCTAAGTTGTCAATGCGGTCTGGGCATATCTCTTCTATCCGCAAAACTCAAAATCTACTTAATTTTTCAGAATTCTTTGAAACCAAATATTTACCATTTGTAAAGGGGTACAAGCGCAGCTGGAAATGTGATGTCACTCTGATTAACAATCATATCAACCCTGCCTTAGGGCATTGTTTGTTGGTTGACATCACACCGGGTGACATTGCCCGTGTTATTCACGGCATGCAGTTGAAGAAGTATGCGGCAGGCACTTGCAACAGGGTGCTAGTGCTGATGCGTTATGCGTACGCTTTGGCCTTTAAATGGCATGAAGCCGGCATTACCTACAACCCTGCCAAAGATTTGCCAAATTTAAAGCAAGACAACAAATTAGAACGATTTCTTTCGCCAGATGAGGCTACCAGATTAATGAGTTGAGTTAGGCTTAGCGAGAATTCACTGCTTCAAAGTATTGTGCCCTTCCTCATTTACACAGGTGCACGCAAGCGCGAAGTCTTGGATGCCAAATGGGTTGACATTGATTGGCAAGAAAAAAGTTGGCGTATTCCTTTCACCAAATCTGGCAAGGTGCGACATGTGCCTCTTTCTGAAGGCGCGTTGGAAGTTCTTTTGGTATTGAAAAATACCACTGATTTAAGCGCAGTAAAGGGAGTTCACTTACCACGCAGTGTGTTCATTTTTGCAAATCCTAAAACTACAAAACCTTATGTGTCAATTTTTTACAGTTGGGATACTGCTCGCACGCTAGCTGGTATGCCAGAGCTGCGACTTCACGATTTGCGGCACAGCTTTGCTTCCTTCTTGGTGAACGCGGGCAGAAGTTTGTATGAAGTGCAGGAGCTGCTTGGGCATGCCGATATACGAACAACCAGCAGGTATGCGCATTTGAACAGGGAGAGGCTGGTTGGGGCGGTGGCTTGTGTGCCCCGAGTTTGAGCATTAAATACCCTATCGAAGGATAGATTTACTCAGGTAGCAGGACCTGTAGCGCCTTGGCATAAGCGTTACGGGCTGTTTGGAAAATGGCCAAATCACGCTGAAGTTCACGGATTTTGTTCCATCACTTTGGTACGGCGGGCAGGGGGCAGGTCAACTTGGCGAACCGACTCTTCTTTGAACTCAGCTGTGTATTTGGCTCTTTGCATTTACATTTTGTCCATTCAGATTTTGAAAATAATATTTGCCTACTGAATTGCGGGAATTTCAATTATTCTAAGAATCCGACTTCAAAATTGTATGTGCAAATGCTTTCAAATTGTCGGATAACGGGTACATATGTTGGTATTGCAAGATTTGCTTTGCTATCAACTTAAGTCGAAAATCAAAAGTAGGTATTGTTTGTGGGTCAGTTACTGGCTGGTTATATGGTTCGACATCACCAGATTGAAACTCGAAAGCAATTGATATACGCGGAATTTTTTCACTTTCACTACATTGTGATCCCCAATGTAAAACAGCTTGATTCCAGCAGAAAATCGTACCCGCTGCGGCCGGTAATGCTCTAATACTTGGTAAATCAAAATCCCATTTAGCATCATTTTCAGTACCGTAAGTTCTATCTTTATTTGCTGGAACTATGTACATACAGCCATTTAGCGGGGTACTAATTGATAAAGGAATCCAAAATGTTATAGATCTGGGTGATCCGTCAGGGTTAAGCGACTTAAAACTTTTATCTCTATGTGGCTTCCAACCGCTTTGCTGCTTTTGTGGATCAACATGCCACGCCCAGAAATCTGGAAGACGAAGGTAGCCTTCACCTAAAACAGACACGGCTATATTGTTAAGTTTTCGGAATATTAACCAGAACTCATCAAACAAAAATGCCATTGGTGGTGGAAAACCCAATTTCACCATTTCAGAAACAGTTTCTGCCATCTGAGGTATGTTGGTAGTCTCCCAGTTAGGAGGGTCTATTTGAAAATAACCTTCCTTTTTAATTTTTGCTTTTAGTAGAATAGAGAAATCTTGAGGTACTTGAAAATTTACTTCTCGTTTAATAAATTGATCATCTTCAATATGCAATTTTGGAAAAGTAGATTTCCAAAAATCTTTTTTCGAATTTAATTTTTTATCGAGGATCATGATTAATTATTAAATAGCACCTAAAACAGAAAGTTTGTTTTTTATTTCGATAAATTTTTTATCGTAAAATTTTGATAAATAATCATATAAAGACGACCCTAAAATCTCCTCATCTTCTGAGTAAACCTTGTTTTTACGTTTTTTAAGAATTTCTATTGTTGAATCTAATATTTCCGACTTATTAGAAATATTGATACTAGCAGCTAACATTATCAAACCTATGGTATCTAAATCGACTGCAGAAGCAATATTCCCTGCGGGAACAAAATTATAAGGTTTTCCTTCAGCAATTTCAGATAAAATTATTTTTAAAATATTTGAATTAGACTTATTACACTTTTCAAACCCAATTGAAATATATTTTGAGTCAATTAAAATAGAGATTATTCTTAATATTTCATCTAGATCCTCATTAAAATTTAAAATATTATTTAATTCAAGCCCGCATTGTTTTGAGTTATTTAAAATATATTGTGCCAATTTATTTTTAGTGTGGATTTCAATTGGTCCTGACTTTATCTTAATTGGTTGAGTTAAATCAAAAAATGGCTGCTGCCAATGAGGGTAAATTATTAATCGATTTATTTCTGTTAATATAGCGCTCGAAACATCTTGTGGCCGACCCTTGATCCATAAATCATGTTTAAACGACGTTGATAGAAAAGTGTCTTTCATTATTTTTTGTGTTAACCAATTTTCTGTTTTAATTTCATCCAGTAGTTCTTTTGGTAGGTGCTCATCAAATTCTTCCGTTAGATTCATACTTCCTAAATAATTAAGTTTTATTTTAGAATTAATTTCGTATTCATCGGAAAAAAATACTAGCCTCCAATTTTGATTGCAATACTCATGTATTAAGTAATCTTTCGACTGAGTTTTAAATGTTTTAAGCTTGTCGCGAAGATAAGGATTACTATCTAGAAAATCAGGAACTAATTGATTAACGAATTCATAATATTTAACAGCTTTATTAATCGCACTAGAACCATCATTATTCAATGAAAAAGTTCTTGCTAAATGTTGAAAAGATATTAATTGCTGCCAAAAATATGGAGTGTTGTAGCTGTTATGAAAAACGCCACCGATTTTGATTGCCTTGTCAACAATTTTAGATAAAGCATGTCTAACTTCTAGGTTGACCCATGTTGTTATACCATGTGCAATGACGTAATTAAATTTACTAATTTTTAAATTTTCATAATCGCCATCTAAAAAGTCAAACTCATAAAATTTTATATTCTCTAAACCAAGACGTGTTGAAAGATCAGTTGCATGTTGAATATGCTCAGGCATTAAATCAAACCCAACAAACTCAGCATCTGGGTGATTGATAGCATTCATTATCAAGCTATACCCCTGACCACACCCTAAATCAATATATCTAAACTTCTCAATGGGAAGAATATGTCCTTTTATTAACGATGCCCAATAAATCGACAAGGGGGTTAATTGTGGATAAAAACCATATGTATATCCACTATCAGTGAAATAACCCTTTGACCAACTCATATTTACTCCAGAAATTAAAAAGGGGCCTGTAGAACAGGCCCCCAAAACTTAAGTTAAGTTAAGAGATTATGAAAGGAAAGATGCGAAGTTATCGGTATCAATCAATGCGTAATCCGCAGCTGACATTTTAATGGTACCAATCAAGCGAACAACGTCACCAGTGTCAATCGTTCCACCGACACCTGTTACTTCAAAAAGAACCATTACGCCGTTGGTTGTGTCATACAGCGAACCACCGTAAGCACCAGCATCTATGTTACTTACAACACCAGTGCCGATCGCGGCGTTGAATGTTGCTTGTAAACTAGTAACGAAAGCAACTCCGGTTGTTAATTTCAAGAACTCGTTTGTTGAGCTAGAGCCTGAGTCGAGGTTTGTATTTGTCGCTAAAGTAAATACACCAACTGCTCCAGAAGCACCAGCAGCTGTTCCATCTACGCTCAAACCTCCAGAGTAAGAACCATTCGCTTCTGAAAGCCTGATCAGATCTGTATTATCTGCACGATCACCGACTGTGAAGTCACTGACATTAGGCGCAGCTGCATAGGTAGCAGCACTTGCAGCACTACCAATGAAGGTAACAGTGTCAAATCCTGCGCCCACACTAATCTGGTCACCCGCCGTCGTAGATGCGCCGTCTGGTGTGTTGATGTAAGTGTCGTTTCCAGCGCCAAGAACAATTACATCTTGACCTGTACCGCCGGCCACAACGTCGGCACCTAAGCCTGTTGTAATCGTCACATTACCATCGCCTGCCGATACAGTTATGTTTCCTAGAAAACTACCACCGTTGATCGTCACATTGGTGCCTTTCACTGCACCCAAATCAATATGATTGTGCTTAGTGGCAGTTGAGGTTAACGGATCTAATTCTGATGACAAGTTAATAGTAGCGTTTGTACTAACAACAACTGTATTACCTGCCGCGCCCGCTACGTCAGCAGTGCCACCACCGGAGCGTGCACCACCAGCACCAGCTGCAAATGTTACCGTATCTGCGTTATTTGTAGATTGAGTTCCTTGCAAAGTGATGTTCAAAGTTTCAATATTAGACGCATTAAGCGCTGTTCCGCCGATACCACCCTTGTCAGTAGTAGCTCCGCCCTTAGAGAGTTCTCCTACACCGCCATTGATATCAGCATTACCAACAAATTTCAACGAAGCTACGTTTGAACCGCCATCGAGAAATGGAGTAATGACGATACCGTCGCCACCTATTGATGCTGCGCCGTTTGAAGTTGATTTATCGGTCGCTGTTTTACCACCGCTTTGTCCAGCCCGAGCAGCAGAAATGATCAATACGTCCGCATTTTCCATTGTTGCTGCGACAGAGTTGGTACCTGCTGTAGCGGCTGTACCATTGTAGGCAGCAGCCATAGCCGCACTGACCCTTGCTGTGTCATATACAGATACTGTTTGGAAGTTAATAGTAGCAAGAGTAGCTGCCGTGGTCTCAATAATTTCAAAACCCTTTGATCCCTTGGCCAATTCAGTTCTTGTAGTCGCGTCGATAGTTGCGGTTGTAGTGGCGATGGTATCCGTACCTTCGCCGCCATCTACGCTGTCAAGAGCTGTAATATCAGTTTGAGCACCCAAAATTACTCGGTCGTTGCCTGCACCAGCAACCACAGTATCGTTACCTGCAGCTATTGTAATTGTGTCAGCTCCAGCACCTGTGGTAACTGAGTCATCAGCTGTGCCAGCCAATGTGACTGTAGTAGCACCCGATCCGCCTGTAAACACATGCTTAGAACCAGACTCACCAGCAAAAGAGATCACACCAGTTGATGTGGAGGAGTTGATAGTTACTGTTGCAGTGCTTGTACCTGCCAAGTCACTAGCACCGATAGTCAAATCACCAGCACCTTTGATATTCAAAGTTTTAACTGCAGTTGCTGCCAATGTTCCCAAAGTGCTAGCACCTGAGGAGCCAGCACCAGTAGCAGTAATTTCAACGGTTTCTGCAGTTGCAAGCGTCAAAGATGTTGCCTTGCCAGCAGCACCAATTGCAATTTTTTGCGTATCAGCTGCTGCCGCACCTGTCCACGTTCCTACCAAGACAGCACCAGTAGCCGCAGCTGAAGCAGTGCCGCCAATAATGCCCAGAGTTGTAGTTTTAGCAAGTCCGCTTACTGTGATGGTTTCGTCGCCAGCATTATCGGAATGAGCGCCGCCGCCTTTGATATTTACCAATGTCAAACCAGTTGCGTTTGCTGCGCTAAAAGTTAATGTTTTTCCATCAGCAACAGTATGAGTAATGGTTACAGTCTCAACGCTTGTCAAAACTGGGGCCAGAGTTTGGCTTGCAGCAGTTGCGCCTGCATTGATTGTGTCGTTACCAGCACCACCATCGATAATATCCGCGCTAGTCAGTGTTGCGTCTGCAATGCCATAAATGATGTCGTCACCAGCTGTAGTCCTGTTGGCTGCAGTTGTTGTAACGGTATTGAGGACATCTGCATTTGAAGTGAGCGTACAATTCGCGTGTTCATAAGTATTTGTTTTTAAATAATTTTTAAGGGTTGATTTTTTTGCAACGGCATCACAACGACGATTTTCGTCGTTTAACGACTAGCCCATAAATGTTGTCAATTTTCTCAATTATTTTTTCGATAATTAATTGAGATGAAAACGGCAAGTACATTCATTACTGACATATATATTCGAGGATTAAATTGTCCCCGTGGTCGCGCACATCAAGAGTTTTTTGATTCTGAAGTTC
>Ga0315899_10002828_pt1 | contig 19027 bp, 24 predicted proteins | sample LakEriMetagenome_2_FD_203518 | JGI IMG/M metagenome (GOLD analysis project Ga0315899, IMG submission 203518) | Freshwater fungal communities from buoy surface, Lake Erie, Ohio, United States - Buoy 4 MA112 | ecosystem: Environmental > Aquatic > Freshwater > Lake | place: USA: Lake Erie, Ohio... | reverse complement strand
GCCGCGCCGCCGCGCCGCCGCCGCCGCCGCCGCGCAGCGCTACGCCCGGCCGCCGGGCAAAGCTGCGCCGGGACTCGGAATGAGTCCCGACTGACAGTGAGACTGATCAAAAAAAAAAATTGGCAGCACGACATGCCAGGGGGACGTGAGCGTGCCAGTCGGTACCTTTTTGGACGCTCCCAGCTTCTCCCTTTCTTATATAGACATTTTCGCTATTTCCGGCGTGGCTCTTCACGACCGGGTGACTCTTCACTTGGCCCGTGACTTCTGCCCGGGCCCGTGGCCGGGAGGTGACTCCCGGCCAGGCCCGTGACTCCCCGGCCAGGCCCGTGCCACTTGGCAGGTCCCGTGACCTTTCAAGTTGGCCGGGCCCGCGACTCTTCAAGTTTGCCAGGCCCGTGACTCAAGTTGGCCGGGCCAGCGACTCCGGGCACGGCCCGTGACTCTTGATGGGGTCCGTGACTCCCGACGGGGTCCGTGACTCCTGACAGGGTCCGTGACTCTGGCACGTGACTCTTCGCGGGCCCGTGACTCTTCGCGGGCCCGTGGCTCTTCGCTTCCCGGGCGACTTTTGACTCGGCCCGCGACCTTGCAACTGACTCGGAATTCAAGTGGACCAGCACCGACCGGGTCCCCGACTAACCGGGTGACTCTTGGCATGGCCCCGTGACTCTTCGCTCACCGGGTGACTCAGATACGGCCCAGACCCATTCCCAGCGCCCGGGTGGCGGCCCCGGCGGTTGGTATGGCCCCAAACTTGAAATCGGGACTCGGGCAAGTGAACTCCGCACCCAAACGAGTGCAAGTACTTAAGTAACACCACAAAGCTAGTAATTAATTTATGTCCGAGTCAATGGTTCGGGAGCCGCGCCCAGCCGCCCCCCTCCTGGCCCAGCCTACTGTCTACCCCAGCATAGACTACAGAGACTTATTCTCAGCATACGACAGCATCGAAAACGCGAAAAAACAACACTCAGCAGCACAGAGTATCAGTCGAAACGCCCTCCAGAAATTCATGTTTCAGTCGGACGAAGTCAAGTCAGGGAATGGTTTTACCCGCATCCAACGATGCAGAGAGGGCCTGGAGTCGATAGACAGGCAGGGCTTCACGCGGAGCTTTCACCAGCGACTCTTCCACGACCATTTCATCAGGGCATGCGCGCGGATTTTCTGGAAGACTGAGCCACCCGGGACATTTGCGAGGCACCACCAGAGGATATTGGAATCCAACGGCTGGGACCACCTGTCACAGGAGATACTGGTGTCTACCCCGCGGCGCTTTGGCAAGACATTTGCAGTGTCCATGTTTGCTGCAGCCATGCTGTACTCTACCCCATCATTGGAGCTGTCAATCTACAGCACATGCAAGCGCATCAGCCAAAAGCTTATGCGCAACGTGACAAAATTCCTGTCGCTCATCTATAAAGACACCCAATGTCAGGAGATGCCCATTATACGCTCCAACATGGAGGAGGTGGTGCTGCAAGGCCCGGATGGCCTACACGACGTGCGGACCGTCAACTCCTACCCGTCCAAGGTAACGAATCCCAACACACACACTGTAAACACACACACCGTGATTGAATTCATTAGGCAACCACAAAGTGTGCTTTCTTAAGAGTCTTGGAATCACACATCTCCCTCTTCTTGTTTGCATCCCCAAAACGCTCAATCAGGAACGCCTCGGCATCCACTTGTAGTGCCTCCAAGGCCTCTCCCTCCCAACGCATGTCACTCTTGACATCTTGTGTAATCTCCCTCACTAGCCGCCTGAACACTGCAGTGGGGACTGCAGAGACCAGGTCAGAGGCTCTCCTAGAGGGCTTGTGCTTCTTCCTGCGATGCTCAGTCTTTTCCACTGGCGAAGAGGATGGCGTAGAGACTGCAAGCGCTGCCTGTTCCGGCTCCACTATCTCTACAGTAGTGTCGGTAAGGGACTTTTTTGCTTTGGGAGGCATTGCAGATTGACTTTCGGATATGGGATTAACCACGCGTCTAGAATGAACCTCTTTTTAAGATGCTATTTCACATATAAAAACAAGCAAGCATAAAGGCCAACCAAGCATGTCCATAAAGCTAGCCACATATGATGGTTCACTTATGAATCCATACGTGGCCATGGTAAGGGCCTTCTCCCTGGGAAATCCAGGTGTTCACACGGAGATATGGGTAGACGACTACAGGGTATCCACATTTCACTTGAAACCATGTGTAGGTTGCGAACGCCTGAAAAAAAACATTGATACATCAGGGTGGCATGTGGTGGAAATCCCCGTAACAGACCATGATAAGGCATGTGAATTTCTTACAGATTTCATTAAATCGCCAGCACAGTATAGCATCTCTCTCTCAGAGATTTCCATGCCAAAGTCTCTGCTGGACTCTATAGATCACGACCTAGACTGCTGCCACCCAGAGCAATGGGATAAACTCTTTTGCTCCCAACTTGCCCTGCTATTCCTGCGGCGTTGCGCCATAGCTGGGATACTGAATATCCCAAAATCAAAACAGAAACTGTTGTGGTCAGTCAGCAGCAAAGGGTGTCTGCCGGGCCGCCTCCAAGTCATTACAGATCATGTATTCAACAGTTCAGTGAAACAACCTTAGAACCTACATCACACTTAGACGCAATTGAGACTGTAGATTTCTTGGGCAGCGGCAGCTCACTCGTTGCCAGTTTCATGTTGCGAGCACAGGACAGCTGCCACTTTTCCTGGGTAGGCAACGGGACGTGGAAGTGACAGACCACGCTAAGCATGTGGCACTGAACAACCATTCGAATTCCGTCATCTCCCAAATCACGACTCTGAATTTCATTAAACTTGTCTGCCAGGCGCCTCTTCAACTCAAACACTGTCCTCAGCATGTCAGCATTGTCAAAAGCCTCTGCACACGAACAGATCCAGGTCTTGGTTGGATCATGCCTTGCTGCTGTTGCTGCATCAAATGCCAGCACAGGGCCCCAGGGGGCAATAAGCTTACATACATTTTCGTCAGACAGTCTGGGAATGTAAGTCTCGTCGTTGCGCGCTTTGATTGTCCCCAAAAATCCCAGTGCCTCCTTTTCCCCCATGACATTTGCAAGGTTGATGGGCAAAGCACGCACCGCGTCGTCTGCAAGGGCTGCTACTGGCGCTCCAAATACTGGCTGGAGGCTTCCCCACTGCTTGTCACCTACCCCTGGCAGGTCACGACCCGCTTCGCCACAGACAAACGCGGGTCCGCGCTTAGTGTCGAGCGGAATCACCCCAGGGGTGCAGCTATTCATCTCCAGCCCCATGAAAAACCCAGCCATGTAAAAGGGACAGCTCACATATGGGTCAGAATCCTTAAAAGTATGTGGAATAAACTGACCTACCCGTGTCTTGCCACATGTTGCAGTCAGTTCTCCCATGCTCACCCCTATGATTTCAAGTGCCTCCATAGTTCCAAAACTCTTTTCACCAATGGTGAGCGGCAGCACTACTGATTTCAGACACCCTGCTGGCAGATCCTTCATAGTCATGTTGCTGGTCCCCTCTGCAATAGTGTAAGACACAGACCCATTAGTGGTCACGGTCTGCGCCACTGCACAGGCATGACCATTGAGCTCACTGTTAGTCTTTGAAAAGCTTGGTCCCTTTGCAGACACTATGCACAACCCAATCTGGGCAAAGGGTGCCACGCCCTTGGATGCATTGTGTTGCAGTCTGCCATACCTGCCAAGCAATTGCCCCAAAGACATGAAATCCTGCAGGGGGACGGATGCCAGATTCTGCATGCCACGCGTACAGTCCCACATCATCTGCCCCAAAACGCTGTCATGCGCTGTCGAATTCTCACCTGACACTGCAGGCGCCCCGATTTGCACACCAGATTTCTTGTTGTACTCCTCGACAGACTTGAGATGATACTGGAGAATAGCCCCGTCAAAACTCTTGATCAAACCCGTCAAGGTCTCACAGTCGTCTGCAATCGTGTGGTGAGCTGCTGAGCCAGGGTCAGGGTGTGTGCTCAGGGCTGTATAATGTGTAGAAAGTTCATCCACAGACATTTTCTGCAGCATCCCGTGAAAACGATCTCTAAAGATCGGAGAAGACCGAAGGCTGGTATAAAGGTGTGACGAAAGAACCATGGCGAAATTCTCAGTCATACTATCCAAACCACCATCTGCATCTAGTGTTTTATCACCTGCATACACTGACGATACTGGACACACGGTAAATGAAGTGCACAGTGGCACAATAAAGTTATTTACATACTCACTGTCACTCAGCTTTAGAAGATTCTCAACTGACATTCCCACATAATGCACAGTAGACAATCCAACGTAAGTAAGCATTCTGAGTGGCGCACGGTGCCTCTCACTGCTATAAGTCATATTGAGCAAGGGATAATTGATTACACACCCTTGAGCCTCGGTAAAACACACTGGATTCACGAAATTCTGCCCACCATTGCGACTGCTGACGTTTGCAGAGTGCTCAATCCAGTTGTGCAGCCCAAAGCTCATCTCCAAGACCTTTTTGTTTATATCCTCATTGTTGTGCAACACTGAGGGCTTGAGCTTTTGCCTGAATTCGTTGAAAACTTTGACGTCTGTGTTAATGTTGCAAAAATGCAACAGGGCCTGGTTTTTGCTATAATTGTCCTTTAAAAGGAGCGACCGCTTCGACTCTGAGAAACTCTTTGCCTCTGATAGGGCAGCGCTCAACCAATCCAATGTCTCAAATCCCGAAGCCAGATGGCGGCAGACATTGGTCTCTGGGTCCAGCACATACACCCCACACTTGAACATGTCAGTGTCAGTGCTCTGCAAAGACAGTGTGAGAGTAGTCTCGCCCCTACCATCAGAACATCCATTCAGCATATGAAAACTCAAGTGTGAATTGGCACCACCCATCCACGTCCCACAGTAAAAGTTGTATGGATGGACAGTCGACCCCTCAGCCTTATTGCTAAGATGTACCGTGGCCTTCCCAGTCGAAAGAGACACACTCACTCTGAAATTTACAGACAAGGTCTGAACATTGCTGTCAGCCCCAGCTGAAATTAATGTAGGCATGTCATAGAAGTGCACAAGCGCGCTTTTATAGTCTGCACACACACACGAAAAGTCACGAGGGGGGCAATGAGACAAGGTCTACACAACTACATTTATTTTTCAGCAACGACGAGGACAGGCTCTTTTCGTCAACGCATGCGAGACGTTTGACAATGCAAAGGTTCTCTTAGTATGAACAGCGTCACATTCCTGCTCCTCCAGGCAAATCTCCTCGTGTGAGACACTCCTGGGATTACCATCCCACATCACAAACCACCCCTCTCTTATCCCATACAGCTCGATCCGCCAGCCCACGAGGGTCCTCAGTGATTGAGTCAGCAAGCACTGGCTGTAAAGGAGCTGCCTCAGGTGCCGGGGTAAGACTCCTGCATGCTGCGGTGCTTCGTAATACCTATATTTTGCCATTGCAAACAATGAGACAAAAAGGTTCTATTTTGATGGTGTGAGTGGTTGAGACTATGGTTTCAAACACAGTCACACTTTGACTTTTTTTTATAGTTAAAAACAAACTTCAAGAAACTTTAAATTTAAACACAGTCGCATCCACAACACGAGAAAAGCTTCAATGGCTCTTACCAGTCCAACTTCCACAGACATCTACGTCCTCCTCGATGAGTCAGGCTCCATGGCAGACTACACGCTACAGATCCGCCAGTGTGTTACAACTTTGATGGAAGGCAACTTCGATCCTAAAATCAAATACACAGTGATAACCTTTTCTGAAAACATTGAACATGGCAGCAATATGGCACGATTCAAACCACCACAACACAGGGGCACCCAGATCCTACCTGCATTCAAGGAAATGCACAAACTCGTATTGGGACGGGTGTTTCCCGAGCGAATTATCGTTGTCTTTGTGTCCGATGGCATGGATACCAATTTAAAGGCGCCACAGCTCACGGAGAAACTGCATCAGCTGGGAGGGCTGCCGGTGCACTCTCTACTCCTCACCATTGGTGTTGGCAGGGATTTTCCAACGGGACTCGTTGTGGATGTCTTACGTCCGCACTATCACATGGGCCTCGCCTCTATCCAGTCTGTGCTTCCAGTGAGCTCACCCGATGACATCCAGTGGGCATTCGGACAATTGGAGGGCTTGATCTTGGAGCAGCTGAACTGCAAAGGTACTAGCTTAGTGCCACAGCTCGTTGATGTCTCTACGGGTAACAAGGACTTGATACAGTACATACAAGCCAAGTACAATGAATGCATCATCCAGTGCACAGCCACGGGGCAGACTGCACAACAAAACTACACGCGCCTCTTTGAGACCAAGAACTTGATTGCAGCTGTCTCCACCATAGCAAAGGACCGCCTGGCCAAAGAGAGAGCAGCAGAAGCAGATGCAAAGGCTGCAGGCAAAAGCGAGGATAACATCAAGCCATTGGTGAGCAACTTACTGAGAGAGACAGTTTACAGCACCAAAGCCTGCCTCACTTCAACCCTCTCTGCCATAACCCGACTAAACAAGCTCTTGCACGAAGCCGAACGTGGCAAAGTCATGTCTGAGCTATCAGACGAAGCCAAAAAGGAACTTTTAGGAGGACACTATGTTGAGGGAAAACTGATTGCAGTTGCCAACAAGTACCGTGCTGCCAACTTTGGCACAACCAAGAATTCACTCCTCAGACTGCTGCGCATGTACACTGCAAAGGATCAGGACAAGGCACTGGATGATACAATCAACCTCACCTCTCAAGCAGAGTACTTTGAGGACGCGAGAGAGAATCTACAGGACCTCATTCCGCTGACCCACACGTTGCCAGGGATCCTCAAGATGCTCTCATTTGTCTGCCGTACCATTACGTTCAAGGAGCCGCTGCCAATGGATGCGCTTCAGATGAATGAGTGGTTGGCAGAGGTGGAAGCACTTCCGCAGGTCATCCAGAGAATGACAACATTCGACTTTATCGAGCGCCACAATTGGAACTACTCGTCCAGGGGCGAGAAAATCAACGGCCTCATGGTGCTCGGCGGCGATCAGACCTCGCCTGGCATCTTCCACCATGTCCAATCCCTCCTACTCTTTAGGCACCCTGGACTCTTCTGCCTCTCTGCCCGTCTGGCACTGGCGGGCAGTGTCTTATTCTATCTCCTCGGCTCACACGAGGCATTGAATCCCTGGATGCACAAGGAGCTGCAGACTGTCCAAGACATCTGCAGAGAATACACTAGGCAATCCTTTGAGAGCTGGCACACATATGTGCAGTCAGTGACCAACCCTGACTTTAGAATCTGCCTTGTGACCGAGTCTCCAAAGCTACCACCCCACTGCAAGTGCCCTGGGCTGACCAAGTTTATCCTGGCGCTCTTTGCAGCAGCAACAGGAGCAGCAGACACTGCGAAACATGTCTTTTCCATAGAGGAGCTGAGAGAGCGCCATCACGCCACTGTGGTGGAATTCCTCGCGCGAACACGGATCGCCATGCTGACCTGCATGGATTTCAACGATCAGGACAAGGACGAAAAGGCAGAAGCCTTCCTACAGAAAGCATGGACCACCAACGTCATCCAGGACCGTAACCCGGAAAGCACATCCACCATTGGCGAAGAGATTCTTGCAGCATCCCTGACCCTCCAGGAGGCCAAGCTCCGCTTCAGCACAATGGTAGAAATGGCGCTCACAGACGACTCCCTCTTATCCAAATGGACCTCTGATGCCAAGATGACTGCACGTATGCTCAAGACTGCCAAGCACTATCAATTCTCCATACAGCGAATCAACTTTGCGTTCAAGAACCTGGCCTCCATCTGCGGCCACGGAGACGAGGTTTCGTTTGCCCTCTCCAAGGCAGGACTCCTCCGGGCGCTGCAAACGGCCAACCGCCTCCAGAATGGCTATGAGCGCTTCTCCAAGCCAGAGCCGACCATGGCACTCACAAAGGACGAGATTCGTTCCATCACAATGAGATTTGCCAAGGATCAGCTGCGCAGGGCAGTCCTGGCCAATGTGGAATCAATGGCTGAACAATTTTATCTAGCACACCACAAGGAGAGCCATTTTGGCCTCGCACGCATCATCCCAGCCCAGCACATTCAGCGCTTCAAAGACGACTTTGGACTCGACATTGCCAAGGACTGGGCCGTCAACGACAGAGGGCTCAGCAATAACGCGTGCTGCTCGCCCAACTGCCCACACTACCTCGATCTTCTCAACCACAACCCAGCGATCCCGTCTAATGTCATTTGCCCGCGGCTAAATCAGCACCTCATGACTGGCACAGTGGATGGCCCGCTGACAGCGTTTCACAAGGCAGTATCCTATTTCCCGGATTACTCACCTGAGCGTGTGGAAGACATAATTGAATCGGGTGCATGCATAGTCGACCCTCGGCTCACCAAGGCAGAAGAAGAGGAAATTAAAATCATCGAGAGGCGTGGAGAGTGTTGCACCCCAAGATGGAAACTCCTCATCCACAAAACAGAGACCCTCAAACAGGAGAAAAAGACCAAGCTTATCCGCCACGTCATGGAATCGTGCAAAGAAATCAAAGAGGCGGGGCTCGACACTCTCAAAGAAGAGATTGCCGCACTCCAATCGGAAATATCCTCTCCTACCTGGCAGTACGAGGATTTCAAACAGGTTTTCATCGCCAAGTATAAGAAGCACGCCAGGCTCCTTGGCGACAACCCTCCATCCCACCCAGAATGGCAACAACAGTAATCATGGAACGGTACATCACATCCACGCGAGACATGGATGACATTGAGGCAGCAATCACCACAGAACTCAAGGGCGAAAACCACCGCTGCGCGTTTCTGCGCAGCCAGAGCTATCTGATGCTCCGCCTGGCGGCTCTCTACAAAAACGACCACATACCCTGCACAATCTACCACGATGGTGTCAGTGTCTCGCTCGACTGGACAACCTCGGGCAAGCGCGTCATTCTGCGCTCTGTGGATCTCAGGGCCTACTCTGACGAGGAGCAGGAGCACCTGCTCCCTTCATCATCTCGCCGTGACGATTCTCCCGTTTGGGAGCATCGGAAGGCAATCAGACGGTCGAATATCTGAACGTTGGCGTTAATAAACTAGAGCATTCCATGCAATACTTAAACCAGACTTGATTGTTGAAATAAGTTCATGACTGACTATTATGGACCATACAGTGTCCAATTTAAAGATCTACAAAACTCCATTACCAACATGGAGTTACGAGATGTATATTTACGCCAAACTGATACTGGAAAATTGGATGTCTTGTATAATCCTACTATTCCTGAATATTCAGCCGCGTCAGCAACCAACACAGAATTGGAAGTAACAGCACTCAACACCTCTGGGGCCACACCACTTTATAGAATAACTATAAGCACGAGGATAAGCGAATCGCCAATAAGCTATTCACCTACAGACACTGAAAACTCTGTCATACTAATTCAACGACTTCTAACAGGCGGCAACTCCCAGGTCATATTCCAGCAAGAACCTGACACTGACAGTAACACAATTTATACAACACCACCGCAAGCAACAAGAAACCATCCAATTTATCAAACACCAGAGACAGTGCAACGCCCGAGACCAAGGCGTCTGTTTTATTAACCATGACCAATAATAATCTCCCTGATCTCAACCTCCCCATCATCCCGAAAGCACACGACTGCCGCGTGCTCGAGCTTCATCCCGCAGGCGCGCTTGGCCCGCACATACTTCATCAGCTGCGCCTCATCAGCTGGCGTCACCCGGGGCGCAACCTTGAGCTCCAGGATGGTATTGTGTGCAATCTCCATGTCCAATCGACCCACCAGGACCTGCGTGGTCCCGCGCTGCACGAAGCAATCCACTTGCGTCATGTACGGGATGCCCCGCTCGTACAAGTGACACGCGAGCATTTTTTCATAAAAACATTCCGTCTGTCGGCTCTTGTGCGTCTCCATTATCTCCTTGCATGCCACTCTCACCACATGCATGATATCTCCATACAAGTGATGCCTGGCCTCGAGGCTGGCCTTTAGGAGGTCTCGCCAAGAGATCTGAGGGTCCTGGGGCATTTCCAGTCAATACACCCGTATTTGAATTTTAATCTGTTTATAAATGCACCAAAATATCCTGGCGAATCACATCAGACGGCAATGAAGCCATGACACTCGAATCTCCCAGCCGCACATGCCACGCCATCATCGTGGCAAGAGCACGCTTCTCCCATCGCCTCTTTAACAACCCCCTCATAGCCCGCTGGATGCGCCAGACATGGACGATGGGCATGAGCCCCGACAGGGTAGCGCGGATGTAAAACTGAACACCACTGATCTCATCATCTTGCCCTGGCGGAGCACGCAATAACATAAAGTATGCATGCAGCTTAGAATCACTGTACAAGCTCATGATGCCAGGATGTGATGCTGATTCTACAAGATAGAGCCAAAAATGATACCCCATGGAGTTCATGCTCCGTGCGCTATACAACCGCCTCCCTACTCTGAAAAATCCAGCAATGGGATAGTAGGACACATGGCCGTTGTGGAGCATCTTCAAATCACTGTCATACATAATGTCAGTACATGTACAGGACCCATGCCATACAGAGGTGCAGGTGTCCATTTTGATTCTCTGTAGATTTTTTTTCCAGCGACGCTATTTGAATTACACTTTTTTTTAGGCAGATAAAACACCAACCCCATTCAAATACCCAACAGAAAAGCAATGACATCCATGCCCATCCTTCCCGAAGTCTGGACCCTCATCGGCACCCACCTGCCACCCAGACACCTCTACAAGCTCCTCTGCACGTCCAAGCAAATCAACTCGAGCGTGGACAGCCACGACTACTGGACGCTCGTAGCAGCCCAGCTCATCTGGCGCGACTGCGAGAGCATGGAGATCCATCTGGGCGGACCATGCGAATTCGACGTCATGCCTCGGCCAGAAGTAGACCTCTACGACATTCCCCGCACAGATGGAGACTACCACTATCTCATGCAGTGCTTCCTCGCCAGGATGGAGGAAATGCGTGACACCTACACAAAGGGCGCCCAAAAGATGATTGATGAAGATACCAACGTCTGTCTCTTTGGAAACAACAACTACGACGTGAAATGGTGGGAAACCACCTTTGCCCAGCCACTGCCCATCAGAAATGTCACCTTTTATCGCTGCTCAGCATGGCAACACGAAATCAAGCTCTTGGACGACGAGGCTCACGTACCCCAGAAGGAGCTTGCGCGCCGCATGACAGTCGCCCTACTCACTGAAAAGCACGCCATCGACAGCGCCGGTGAGACGCTCCGTTACTGAGATACATTCTTCTGATAACTAAATCACGACAACAGGCAATCAGTTCCACAACTACCTGGCCAGATCGCGCTCCGACCTCGCCGTCTTGGACATCTACAGCGTTTCCCGCACGTACAAGCAGATGCTCAGAGCCCACAAAGTCTCCTCGGCCAAGCACACCAAGTACTGGCGCATGATTTGGCTGCAGCTGATTGACAAATTATAAGATGTTTTGAACCCTGCGTGATTAAATTTAATGCTATCCGTTAGCATACGTTTTCCCCAACTCTCTATACACATCTATCTTTTGGCCAGCAAAAACAACCTGCCCCATCATATTATTTCTCTGCATCTGGTAGTAATCATATGAGTCTGTATCATTATCATAAAAAATCTGTGTAATCAAAACTTTTGAATCAGAGGATTTCTTTGCACTGGCGGAATCCTTTGATTTACTGCGATTACCCGAACCAAATGGAAAGGAAGGAAACCATCCAGCATCCACATTTGCACCAACCCCACCATCACTCAGCTGCTCGAGCTTATTCAGACAAGCTTCTAGATCGTCAAGGCTTTTAGACACATTGGGGCGTTGCATAGTATACACCAACCAAGGGAGCTTTAAATACATGCATAAATAACTGTTTTTCTTTATCTCTTCGCAAAAACATAGAGTATTTCAACCAAAGCTATTAAAGATTTACCTAACAAGAAATTGACATTCATGTATAGATACCCCCTCCTACTCCTGTTCATAACGTTCTTTGCATCCATATACACTTTTATCCTCTATAGCATCACCAACAACCCATGGGCATCTGTCTTTTTGACATCTGCAGCAGCAATCATCTTCATCCTGGAAAACATGGATCTCCACACAAAACTTGAGGAAAGCAACAATGAGATAGAAATCATCAAAAAGACATCACAACTGACAATGATGCCTAAACTCAATGAACTACAGAATGAAATTAAGCTGATCAAACTATACATCACAGAACAATCTGTACACAAAAACAGAATGCATTTTTACACTATCCAGAGAAGTATTTAAGGCAATGCTTCTAGACTTTCAATTTCGTGGATTTAGACCATGAACCAAAGCAACGAGGGACAACTCGAAGCAGAGGGGGCGTACTGGGAGGGCGTCATAGACCCGCCCGATCCAGTACTCGCGGAAAATCAGCGACTGTTGGAGGAAAACGAGCGCCTGGTATTGGCGATGGGCGTGCGATACGCTCAACACCAACATACCTTGTTCACATTGAACGACTTGTACAGCCAAAATCAATATCTGCAGCAATGCCTAGTAACTGCTGCTAATACCAGTCAGGCTATACTGAGCTCTGCCCTAGCCTCAGCAACTGAACGGAAACGACCCACATTCAACGTCGGCGCGTGGGGGTGTTTTGCCACCATGTTGCTACATCGACGGGCACTGAACAGAAAGCGACACTGGAGGGCAAACCTACAACAATGGCGCTGCAGAATTAACCAGTGGAGACTGTGGCGATTGCTGTCTCGCAAAGCTCAAAGTCAAAACCTCAAAGAGCAAGTGGACAACTGTAGAAACGAAGAAATGAAGAAACAGATCAAAAAGATATTCATCTCCAAACAGTTTGTTTATCTCCATGAGAAGTATTCTCGAAGCTACCGGAAACAAAGGCGGATCCGCCTTCTGTTTAAGCAGCTTTTCGTATCTAAAATCCGAAATCTCTGGGAAGGTTTCGTATGGTTAAACCAAGTCAAGTTAAAGCTGCAGGTGTATCAGGCCAACCGAAAGGAGGTTAAAGTTATCGAGCATGCGCCTGCCGTGGTGAAGACCAAGAAGCCCCGTAGCCGTATGCACAATCCAGAAATTCTAGAAAGGTTTCGCTTCATGACATTCCTATACCTGTTTCGAGACAGAAATCTCAACATCATTCAACCAGTTCTGTATGAAAAAAATGTCGAAGAGATGAAACAGACACGCGGTGTTTCTCCAGTTCCACCCACAGAGGATTTGGCCCTACTGAGCATGGCATGGGAGACAATTTATCAGCCGTGGCCAAATGAATGGATTGATTTTGTCAGGAAATACAGCACTCGCAATGTATTGCCTCAATACACCAGAAATTGGCACATGTTTATCTCAATAGAATGCAAGAAAGTAGTAGCTCTTAATACGAATCCACAAAGTGCATATGATGCAACATACACAGAACTTTATCTGGCACCTGCAGTGGAAAACATGGTCTGGCACTGCCTCTTCAGGCTGGTCTTTGTGAAAGGGACTATGATATATTTCTTATTGCCACGAAGGGGTGAGGAGCTTCCTTGCCATGCACCTGAGAATCCTGATGATTTTATTCACTATGCATGTGATATGAAATCAATAGATAACATTATGGCCATTTACCAAGTAATCAAAAACGAATTGAAATCAATTTACCGTGTAATAGTGCCAGATATCATTGACATTCATTCTGTCAAGTACAAAGCATTCGATACTTCTTCAGTGGTAAATAGGGCAACTTATTTGAATACTAATCTCAGCCTTCGGTACGGCGCCCGTTTTATAGTTATACCATCTGATGAAAAGAACATCGTAGTATTATGCAAAAGCGTCAGAAAAAAAGATATGGCGGTCATTGTGCAAGACAGAGACATGGAAACTGTAAATGCTTTCGAAGCCTTTGTAAACTTCTACCAAGAACCAGACCCTCTTTTTGCCGTGATGCTGGAAAAGGTCATTCAATTGGAACAAAGATTGAAGATAGTTCACAACTACGGAGATCTCCTGGAAAACTTGCCCAGTGATCATGTCACAGACGTGAGTTCTCTGCAACCAGTCATGACCATGCAGGCCATGCCGAGTCACGGCGCCGCAAGCAGCGCCCCGAGCAGGCCTGACAACACTCGTTGATACGCCTAGCGATGCATTAATATTCGCCTAATGCCCCGGTCTCTTAAGCTTTTTAAAAAATGAATACAATTACTTACTGAGTCACGTTACATTATGTGTCATGTAGGTTTTGTTTTTAAACATACACCATTCGTGATTTTTCCCAATAAGCATTCCATCAGCAGTGGGGACCACATGAAGTGGCAGCTCATCCGCTACCAACGAGTCTCTAAAACATCTTTATTCAACATCCTCAGCCTCAAGCACTCCACACAGCTCCTTGTGTGTCGGCCACGCTGCCAGCTGGCAGTCGCGCGAGCAGTAGCGGACTTTAGAGTCCTTTGGACAGGCAGAGCACATCTTGATTCCAACTTTCTTGGCGCAGTGAGAGCAGACAACAATTTGCTTGCGCATTCCTATATGATTGCTCATGTTTTGTAGAAAGCAGATGGATCGTCCAAGATCCATACTTCCCTCCTCAATCAAGGTGTTGCAGAGCAGCAGTGTATTTTCAAATGAGACATACCTCCTATCCCCATTATCATCCAATCCCAGCTCTGCATTGCGCTGCCTTTTAGACTGGTGCTTTTTGGTGCGGCGCTGCATTGGTGTTGAATGAAAACAGGTGTTCTATTTATAGGGAAATTTTGGTAGGTGAGGTGGCAAGGGGTTGCTATTTTAAATAGACTATTGTTCTCTTTCCGGCGAAATTTACTTATTGATACTTTTTCGCTAAAATTTAGCGAAAGAAAATTCCCGGGCCCCGCAACTACAAAAAAAAACATACAAAAAAAAATTCAAACACAGGCGCACAAAACCCACCACCACTCGAAAAATCTCAAACAACTTCAAACCACCCACGCAAAGGCACAATGTCCTATGAGAAGCACGCCACGGCCCTGATCAATTGCTTCATCATCACTGTGCATGCATACACTGCTTTGCTGCTTGTTGATGTAGCTTTGTCATGGATCACGCTATTTGCCAAGAGTCTGCCGCCCGTCGATGCGACCACTTTCCTTTTCAATGTCTACTTTGGAATCTTAACATGCGGCATGATCTCTGCAGCGGCCAGGATCTTTTACCACCTTTTCTTCCAAGAGGCGATACTTAACCAGGGAATTGAGATGTACAAGGCGATGCTCAACCAGCCAATCATCTCCCACGTTCTTGGCAATAAGGAAGGGACCTTTACCAGGATAAACACATACGCAAATGACATTGCCAAGCTCGTCATGAACAGGATATACAAAGAGGATGATACTACTGAAGAAGAGAATACTACCGAAGAGGAGGATACTACCAAGAAAACCGAAGCCACTGACAAAAAGACTGCCACTTCTGCTGCCTCTGAGCCCGTCACCCCCGACTCTGCCAGCGCCAAATCCAACGCCGAAACCGAGACCTACACTGACGCCAAGATGGCCAAGATGGCCAAGGGGCCCGAGGCGGACGGGGAAATCAAGAAGGCTGATTAATAAAATATGTCTCTAAAAAACGCGCGCGAATGACATGCGTGTCACAGTTTGCTCCACTCAAACATTACTAATGCACGTCGAGCGCGTCTTCAAACTCTACACTGGCCTCACCTGCTCATACGGCCTCTCTCGCACATTTCTACGTAAGGACGACCCTGTCACAGGGGCAGCAATCATCATAGCATCCCCTGCCCTCTGGACCTTCTACGCTTTCCAGGATTTTGTCGACTGGCGACTAGCCTCATGCAATCCTCTCAAGTCAAAGCCTATTCATGATAATTAAAAACATCCATTCAAAGACATTACAAAACTATTAAAGGACCACCATGAGCATCCTGTCATTGCAATGGATTCAGTGGATTCACAGCATCTAGGGGTAATTGAGCAAGTGCCAGGAGTTGCGATATATCCATATGTGGCAGAAATGGCAGTGATGCATGCAAACACATGTTTAAATCCTGCTAAAAAGTACATACTATATCTGAAGGCAGATACAACTGACACTCCTACAGGACAAGGGTTTCAAGGATCTGGGTTGCCACTCATAACTGCAACAGAATCAGTGAAATTGAAAAACGCTCTAATCATTACAGTATCATTACCGAAACGAACATACACTCTCATATGCAAAAAGAATAAAATTTCCAGTCTAAATCACGTCACCATAACAAGTGAAGTGGAACAAGAGGCAAACGCACTCATTTCAATAAGCAAAAAGTCTGAGATCAAAAATCTTTTTGCAGAAATTCATGGGCATGGGCGATTGTGGGGGGTAGCAAGCTCTGACATCGAGGATGAATCCTGGGAAGTACTTCTATTAGATAAACTCCTGTATTTCAAGGAGGACGGAAATCCAACCTCCATAGAACAAATTTTACCCGTAATGGCACCTGCATTCAATATACTGGCCAGACTCCACGAAAGACATTATGCTCATGGACATCCCACATTGAATTGCTTGGCATTCAAGGACATACACCCTCTGCCTTGGCCAAATATTGAAAAAACTATGGTTTGGACAGACAGCAGATTTCTAAGAGAAATTACCAGCAGAAACCCTTTAACTATCCACATAGCAAAACTGAAGGACATAACAATGCTTTTATTAAACAATGACTTTGTTCTAAGAGAATTGGGCTTGACAGATTTCACTAGAATTGATTTAGATGTCTTTAGAGATTTTCATCTACAGCTGTCAGCAACAGATACACTGCCACAATTCATCATGCCACATGAAATATTAAACATGGAAATTAACGATGATAACGTCATAAACAGAGCATCACCGCTTTTACCTCAACCAAGTTTTACATTTTGGATGGTTGCAAGATTCAGAGAACTAGCTGATTTTGAGAAGGCTTTGTCCAAGGAATCAAACCTGAATATTCTCATACAAGACATGATTGGACACTACAAGAAAACCAAACTTCCACAACATACTGCACCACTTATTCCCACTCCACCATCAAACACACTACCACAAAGAGTACCTGTCGTTCCAAGACCACCGCCAGTTCCACTCCCTGTAAACACTGCACCAATGCCAGCAGAAATCGGAAGACCTTATTTACTCCAGATTGATAACACTAATCTAGGAGTGCCTGGTAATCAAGGCATGTTCTATAAATATAAGAGATTGTCACCTGAAAAACATATTATTGGGATTGGAACGTTGGACCCTAACGATTTTAGGCAGTACATTATACCCCAAAACAGTGTTTATTTCACATCCAATACTGTTATATTGACATTTCCAAGGGGGACAATACAGCCACAAAGGGCACAGATTTCTTTCCATTTTCTTCCAGGAAATTCATTTGTTATTCAGTTGATGGCAGGAACACACATCCACAAACGCTACAACCTGAGCTATTATCCTCCAATGGAAACACACTAGCACACAGACACTCAAAACACTTTAATCATCTTCCTGACCAATTTGGCCGTCAGATTATGCGCAAAGAACACGCTCCTGCCGTTGAATTCCCACCACGCCTTGACCAACTGTGGCAGCAAGGTATCGCCAGAGATGTCGCGGGGCAGCTTGGATACCATGACTTGGACTTGGACAGGCATGAGTTGTAGGGTAGCAGCATCAGTGCCAGAGTCCAGCTCATGCAGCAGCGCCTTGACCAATCTCAGTGCGCATCTCTGATCGGGCACCACAGTCTTTCCCGGCTCCAACATGAACATGACAAAGTGATCCATGAGCAGCATCGGCTTCTTACCATTACACCGCTTCCGTTGACCGTTGCAGCATCTCCTCTGCCAATTGACACACGCGATGCACAGTGGGATGCGTGCATCCCCTTTCAAGTTTGAATACACTGGATAGATGTACGCGGTTGGCCTACAGTACTTGGTCACAAACTCCCTGATGCTATCAGGTGTCTTGCACCGCTTCTTCGTGTCGCTCACCTCCAGCTTCGTCCCGCAGAAAAGGCAAGAGTCGCACGTGTGACAAGCAGGATGTTTTTCCTCTGTCTCTCTGACAAGTTCTGAAGTACATTCCAGCAAGTGGTCGAACAAGTCGGCGGTGGAGCTGCTTTCTAGTGAAGTAGACGTGTCTGGGGATGACCTGGAGCCAGGGGCGGCATGACAAGGTGACAGCATTGTTGGAGTCTGGCAAACCAGCTAAGCCAAGGAATAGACTAGATGTAAACGATGGTTGTGGATGATGGACAAGCCTCAAAGTTCTAGTTGTCAAGAAAGTTATTAGAAGGAGCTCCGGATGATCACACAAAAATTCACTAAATTCGTCAGTGACAATGTCTTTCCCCCACTCCCTGGCTTTTCTGAGCCTCCTTTTTAGTAATCTTATCCCTCCTTGCCCGTTCAATAACGAACAAGAAAAATAAAATATGACAGATGCAGTTGATGGTTCAAGCCATGCTACAGAAAACATATGTCAAAGTGACTGCATTTGAATTTTGAAGATTCAAAATTCAAACTACCCTGTAAAATTTGAATTTTTTTTTTTGGGGGGGGGGGGGTCAGACCCTCCTCCAAAGATTTTGTGAAATGTGCACATGATAATAACATGTTAATAACATGTTATTATCATGTTATTAACATGTTATTATCATGTTATTAACATGTTAATAACATGTTATTAACATGTTATTAACATGTTATTAACATACATGATAATAACATGTATTATATAAATTATAAAATAATTATAAACATTATAAAGTCCTGGGATCCTCCCAGACTCCATCCCAAACTTTTGTGAAATGTGTACATGATAATAACATGTTATTAACATGTTATTATCATGTTATTATCATGTTATTATCATGTTATTATCATGTTATTAACATGTTATTATCATGTTATTATCATATATGTTATTATCATATATGTTATTATCATATATGTTATTATCATATATGTTATTTA
>Ga0315899_10002827_pt1 | contig 19028 bp, 17 predicted proteins | sample LakEriMetagenome_2_FD_203518 | JGI IMG/M metagenome (GOLD analysis project Ga0315899, IMG submission 203518) | Freshwater fungal communities from buoy surface, Lake Erie, Ohio, United States - Buoy 4 MA112 | ecosystem: Environmental > Aquatic > Freshwater > Lake | place: USA: Lake Erie, Ohio... | reverse complement strand
GAAGAAGGCGATCGCCAGGGCGAAGGCGCCGAAGATCAGCACATTCTTCTGGCCGGGGGTGAGGCGGTTCACGCCAAGGCCGAAGTTGAGGTTCTCCTCGAAGCCGCTCGGCTTGTTGCGGGGACCGATGTCCTTGAAGGCCCCCACCCGGCTGCGACACACCGGGCAGCGGAAGCTGCCCGGATCGAGATCCTGGAACGGAGTGCCGGCCTCGATGGCGAGTTTCCTCACCCCTTCGTCCGGGTCGTAAACGAAACCGCAACTGCGGCACTCGAAACGGTGGGTGGCGGGATCGCTGGCCTCAGCTGTGGCCGCTTCGGTAGAGGGGGCCGCCTCGGCAGAGGGGCCGGCCTCGGCAGCGGGGAGTGCGGGTTCAGTGTCAGCGGGGCCGGGGGCGCCGTCCAACTCGCTGGGAGCCCCATCGGGAGTCAGCGCTTCGGTGGGGCCCGCAAGCTCCGCCTGCCCCACAGTGGCTATTGGTGTGGTCTCGACCTGTGACTCAAGCGGCCGGGAGGCTTCGGGTGGGCTCCCTGCCGGGGTTTCACTGCTCATCCGGTGGCCGCCGTGGTGGTCCGACTCTATCGAGGCTCCCCGGCCCCGGTCTGGCCTACAGCCGGTCGTCCGTCCCACCGCAAAGCCCGACCCAACGCCGCGGCTGGCGGCGATGGCTGCCCTGCAGGCCTTGCCGCGATCGTCCGGTCCAGCCGATTGTTCTGGGTCCCACCCCGCCTCCCCGTTCGCCGGTGTTGTGGTGGCGACCCTTCGCCAGGCTCCGATGGAAGGTGCCAGACTACCTGCCACGCTCGATCTGCCCGCATGTTCGTGCTCCCCGGCTACGACGCCTTCCTGGGTTTCCTGCTGATCTCAGCGGCGGTGCCCGTCCTGGCGCTCGTCACCAACAAGCTGCTTTCCCCTAAAAGCCGCAATGGCGAGCGGGAGCTCACGTATGAATCGGGGATGGAGCCGATCGGCGGCGCCTGGATTCAATTCAATATTCGGTATTACATGTTCGCCCTGGTCTTCGTGATCTTCGACGTGGAGACCGTGTTCCTCTATCCCTGGGCCGTGGCCTTCCACCGCCTCGGCCTGTTGGCCTTCATCGAGGCCCTGATCTTCATCTCCATCCTTGTTATTGCCCTGGCCTACGCCTGGCGCAAGGGCGCCCTCGAGTGGAACTGACCCGCCCCGAGCCATGACTCTCACCCCCTCCTCCGACACTGCCCCCATCCCGGGCATCACCCCTGAAAGCCTCTCGCTGGCTAGCCTGCGTGACCTTCGGGCCGCCAGTTGCTCCCCCGTGGGTGCGCCATCGGTCACCTCGGATCTCTCCGAGAACGTGATTCTCACCAGCCTCGATGACCTCCACAACTGGGCCCGCCTCAGCAGCCTCTGGCCGCTGCTCTATGGCACGGCCTGCTGTTTCATCGAATTCGCCGCCCTGATCGGTTCCCGTTTCGATTTCGACCGCTTTGGCCTGGTGCCCCGTTCCAGCCCGCGCCAGGCAGACCTGCTGATCGTGGCCGGCACCGTGACCATGAAGATGGGACCGGCCTTGGTCCGTCTCTATGAGCAGATGCCGGAGCCGAAGTATGTGATCGCCATGGGTGCCTGCACGATCACCGGCGGTATGTTCTCGGCCGATTCCACCACCGCTGTGCGGGGCGTTGACAAGCTGATCCCGGTGGATCTCTATCTCCCCGGCTGCCCGCCGCGCCCGGAGGCCATCTTTGATGCGGTGATCAAACTGCGCAAGAAGGTGGGCAATGAAGCCTTAGCTGAGCGGGGCAAGCTGCTCCCCACCCACCGCTACACCACGATTCCCCACCAGCTCAAGGCCGTGGCACCGATCGTGGATGGCCGCTACCTGCGGGCCGAAACCCAGCAGGCGGCTCTGGCCGCGGCGGCGGGGCTGCCCCTCGGCACTGCCCAGACAACCGATACCGAAAAGCTGGAAACCGCCGCTGAATCGTCTGCCGAGGGAGGCAAGAGCTGATCGATGCCAGCAGGAGGCCCTGAGGCCTATAAGGCACCCCGCCTCACGTCCAGCGCGCTCCAGTTCGAACCTCAGGCCCCAGCCGCTTCCGGTTTGCCCCTGGCCCGCATCCACCCTGAGCCGATCGACCTCCGTCTCCAGTCCACCAAGACGCCTTCAACTACTCCTTCCACCGCCCCTCACGCCCCCTGAGCCATGCCTGAAGAAGCCGCTGCCGTCACCCCCACCGCTCCAGCGCCTGGCCCCGTGAGCACTTGGTTGAGTCAGCAGGGATTTGAGCATGCCGTGCTGCCCGCCGATCACCTTGGGGTGGAAGTACTCGGCATCGAACCGGCGTTTCTGCCGCTGATCGCCACGGCCCTCAAGGCCAGCGGGTTTGATTACCTCCAATGCCAAGGTGGCTACGACGAAGGGGCGGGCGGTCGCCTTGTGAGCTTCTACCACCTGATCAAGTTGGCGAGCCTGGCCGACCGCATCGCCCCCGCCAGCTCCAAGGCCGGTACCAATCAGCAGATTCCGGCTGATCTTCGTCCTGAAGAGGTGCGCCTCAAGGTGTTCCTCCCCCGCGATGGCGCCCTCTCCATCCCCAGCCTCTACGGCCTGTTCCGCGGCGCCGATTGGCAGGAGCGGGAAACTTTCGACATGTTCGGCATCACTTATGAAGGCCATCCCCACCCCAAGCGGCTGCTGATGCCGGAGGACTGGAAGGGATGGCCGCTGCGCAAGGATTATGTGCAGCCTGATTTCTATGAGATGCAGGATGCTTATTGAATCTATCAGGAGCCAAAAATTACACTAAATTTCTGTCATTTGGTGATCAAGCTTTATACGTTCTGGACAGCCTGACCAGCTTTTCTTTGCATCGACTGTTGAGACCAAAGGGAGGCATAACGGCCATCGAGACTGATCAGGCTGGAATGGTTGCCCTTTTCCACAATTTGCCCCTTTTCGAGCACGCAGACCAGATCTGCATTCACAATGGTGCTCAATCGGTGGGCGATCACCAAAACGGTGTGCTTGCGTTCAAAGCGATCAATGGCCTGTTGCACCAGCCGCTCACTTTCGCTGTCAAGGGCGCTGGTAGCTTCATCAAGGATCAGAAGTTCGGGATCGCGCAGGATGGCACGGGCTAGGGAAAGCCTTTGGCGTTGGCCGCCACTGAGGCGGTAACCGCGTTCACCCACGCGGGTATCGAATCCATCGGGAAGCATACGAATGAAATGAGCCGCCTGGGCCTGCTCAGCAGCCATTTCAATGTCCTGGCGATTGATGCCCGGGGTGCCGAAAGCGATGTTCTCGGCGATGGTGGCGTTGAACAGGAAGGTGTCCTGGCTCACCACGCCGAGACGTTTTTGCCAGCTCACCAGGTCAAAGGTGGTCAGCTTGGTGCCATCGATCAAAATCTCACCTTCGGTGGGTTCGTAGAGACCAGCCAGCAGATCAGCGATTGAGCTCTTGCCGGCACCACTGCTGCCCACCAGGGCTATCGTTTGGCCCTTGGGGAGGATGAGGTTGATGCCCGAGAGGGCTGGCTCAAGTTCGGGCGCATAGCGGAGGTAAACATTCCTCAGCTCGATGTCCCGTTCAATGGCCACGAACGGCTGACCGCCGCGGCGCCGGAATTGTTTGTCGCTGTCGTTAAGAAAGCGGTTTAGGACATCTAAATTGGCTGAGTTGTTCTTCAATTGCAGGAGGTTTTGGCTGAGATTGCCGAAGGTCCCGTTGAGGCGCTGAAGGGCTACCACAAAGGTCACGAGGCTTGGCAGCACGCCGGAGTTTCGATCTCCAAAAAACACCATGCTCAGGGCGGCAATCGCGGCAATCATCACGATCGGTAAGATCACGATGATGGGTGCATTCACCGCATTGAGTCTGGTCTGAGCCCGGCTGTTGATCTCCACAGCTCGTGTCTGGTTGGCCACTACCTGATCGGCAGCATCCAGCTGCCCGCTGGTGTGGAGCAGCCGCAGACCCTGGATGTTCTCGGTCATACGGCTGGAGAGTTCCCGTGCGAGCTCAGTGAATTCCACCGCCCGTGACCTGATCTTTGGGAGAAGCTGCTGCTGCACCAGCGCCAGCACACCCCCCATGCCGATGGCGGCCACCAGCAACCAAGGGGAAAGGTTGATCAACACCACCAGATAGGTGATGAGCATCAGAAAGTTCAACACCAGCGCGCTGACAATGTTGATCTCTGCGATCACTGTTCCCGGCCCGGAACTATTGATGTACTGAAGATCGCCCACCCGATAGCGGCTGGCACAGGGGAAGCTGAATCCCAGCACCTGGGCATGGAGCATGGAAGTGAGGCGGGCTGAGGTGCGGTTCGCGTAGAAGCCCACGGACACGGATCCCACATACATCGCCAGGCCCTGACCCACCTTCAGCAGCACCGCCAAGCCCAGCAGCATCAACAACAAGTGGGTGCGCGGCAGGCTGTTCAGCAGATCCGCCAGCTGCGGAACCGCGCCCAGCACTGGTTTGCTCGACCAGTTGATGCTGGCGCCCTGAGGCTTCGAAAGCAGATCCACAGCCAGAAAGATCACGCCGAGGGTGGCTCCCTCAGCCGCTGCCTGCAGCAGGTTGCAGAGCATGTTCAGACCGATCAGCCGCCATTCCTTCCTTGCCGTGCGGCGGATCAGCCGGGAGGCCGGCCTCTGATCGCGGAGTGGCCCAAGGCCCTTGCGGAGGATGCTGCGCAGCAGACGGAGAGGGTGAGCCAAGCGTGCCGGTTACGGTTGAACAACCGTCGAGGATCGTACAATCATAAACTCGCGGCACCAAGCGCAAGTAGCAACCACACCAAGAGGGCTGAATTCAGCATAGTGAATCAACTTACAGGAAGACTTCAAGCAATCAAACTTGATCCCCATCGGGAAGGACAATAGCAATACCTGCTGGAGCCGAGCTTGACTGGGTTGCTTGTAAAGAAATTAGCGTCATGTTTGCATATGCAGCCTTGGGCCGATTGCGATTGGCCTCGCAACTGTTTGTCGCTGCTCACCCCTCCCTCCTGTGCTTTCGGTAAAACCGCATCACCGCCAGCGCCACGCTGCGCGAATCATGGCGGAGGGTGGCGCTTGGGCGGGCTCCCTGCAGGGGGGCCAGCATCACCTCGTAGCCCTGGCTGCGCAAGGAGCGGGCGTCGCAGCTCACGGGTTCGGCGCCACGCAGGCGGTAGTTACCGACCAGGGCGGTGTCGTCGAGTTTTTCCTGCGCCAACACGCAATCAAATAACCGCTTTTCTACTCCAAGTGTAGCCAACTGAGCCTCGATTGCCCGCAGGTGGCCCGCCACATCCAGCCCATCGGTTTCGCCGGGCTGGGTCATCAGGTTGCAGATGTAGAGCCTGGGGGAGCGGCTGCGGCTGATGGCGGTCACCAACTCCGGCACCAGCAGATTGGGCAGCAGGGAGGTGTAGAGGCTGCCCGGCCCCAGCACGATCAGGTCGGCGTTGGCGATCGCCTCCAGGGCCTTGGGGAGGGCCGGGGGCCGCTCCGGCGTGCAGCCCAGGCGCACGATCGGGCTGGTGGCCTTGCCGATGGTGGATTCCCCCTCAATCCGTTCGCCGTTTTCCAGTTCGGCCCAGAGGCGCACATCGGCATTGGTGGCCGGCACCACCTGGCCCTGTACCGCCAGTACCCGACTGCTGGCAGTGATCGCCGATTCCAGGTTGCCGGTGATGGCGGTGAGGGCCGTGAGAAAGAGGTTGCCGAAGCTGTGGCCCTCCAGGCCGCTACCGGTCTTGAAGCGATACTGAAAGAGCCGTGTCAGCAGGGGCTCCTCCCGGGAGAGGGCCGCCAGGCAGTTGCGGATGTCACCGGGGGGCTGCACCCCGAACTCCCGCCGCAGCACGCCGCTGCTGCCGCCGTCGTCGGCCACGGTCACGATGGCGGTGATGTTGCCGCTGTAGCGCTTCAGGCCGCTCAGCAGCGTGGCCAGTCCCGTGCCGCCGCCAATCGCCACGATGTTTGGGCCGCGGTTGAGCCGCCGCTGGGCCACCAGGGCATCCACCAGCACCGTGTCCTTTTCGGGGGCCAGGGCCTGCTGGATGGTGCCGAAGCTGCGGCTCTGACCCAGCCACACCAGGGCGCCGCCGACCACCAGCACCAGCGGCCCGGTGATGCCGCGCGGCATCACCTGGGTGACGCGGGCCAGCAGCCACTTGATCGATTCCAGCGTCCAGTAGATCGGCTGCAGATCGGCCCACACCGCAGCCCCTAGCAACGCCAGCAGCAGGCCGATGCCGGAGGTGAGCATCCAGCGCTTCACCACCAGGCCGGGCTGTAGCCAGCGCACCGCCCGCCGGGAGCGGTTCACCAGATCCCGCTGGCGCATCTCACCTCGGCCGAGCCACTCCGGCCGGCCGGTCCGGCGGGGGTGCTGGGAAGCGGTGCCTCGGCGGGGCAAGGGGATGGCGCCGGGGCGCCGCAGGGTTGAACCAACTCTACGAACGAACACCAGGGGATGAAACGGGCAGGATGGGGAGCGTTGACCCCGAAGTGCCTCTCCGGTCGTGGCCGCTGCTCCCCCTCCTCCGCACTCCGGGGACGATGCCACCACGCCTGCCAGCGCCAGGGCGGCCAACGCAGCTGAGGCGACCGCAACCCTGCCTGAGCCCATGGCGGAGAAGGTGGCGGAAAGGGTGGCCGAGATGCGGGCGCTGGGGGTGCGCTGGGGGGAACGCACCGTGCTCGATGCCGTGGATCTGCGTCTCCTGGCCGGCGAACGACTGGTGGTGGTAGGCCCCTCCGGCGCCGGCAAATCCACGATCCTGCGGCTGCTGGCCGGGCTGCAGCTGCCCACCAGCGGGGAGCTGTTCATCCATGACGAACCCCAGACCTACCTTCGCCTCGACCAGCGCCATCCCCCCGATGTGCGTCTGGTGTTCCAGAACCCCGCCCTGCTCGCCTCCCTCACCGTTCGGGAGAACGTGGGTTTTCTGCTCTATCGCTACAGCCGGCTCCCAGACGCCGAGATTCAACGCCGGGTGAGCCGGGCCCTGGAGGCGGTGGGGCTTTACGGCATCGAGGATCGACTACCCGGCGAGCTCAGTGGCGGCATGCAGAAGCGGGTGAGCTTCGCCCGGGCCCTGATCGATGACCCAGCGGCGGTCGATGGTCGTTCGCCGCTGCTGCTCTTCGATGAACCCACCGCCGGCCTGGATCCGGTGGCCTGCACCCGGGTGGAGGATCTGATCGTGCGCACCACCGAACTCACCAATGCGGCCGGTGTGGTGGTGAGCCACGTGATGAGCACGATTGAGCGTTGCGCCGAACGGGTGGTGCTCCTCTACGACGGCCAGTTCCGCTGGGACGGCAGTCTGGCCAACTTCCATCGCACCGACAATCCCTATGTGACCCAATTCCGGAGCGGTAGTCTGCGCGGACCGATGCAGCCGGCCGAGCTCTGAGCCCATGCGCCGCAGTGTCCGTGAGGCCCTAGTTGGTTTTTCCCTGCTGGCCGCCATGGCCGCTGGTCTTGGCCTGTGGTTCTGGCTGAAGGGAATCTCGCTCACCCGGGGCAACTGGACCATTCAGGCCAGCTTCGAGGATGCGGCTGGTCTGGCTAAACGCTCCCCGGTCTCCTTCCGCGGGGTGCTGGTGGGCCGGGTGCGTTCGATCAAGGTGAACGCCCGGGAGGTTCTGGCCGATCTGGAGATCACCGACCCCAGCCTGCGCCTGGCCCGGCCGGTGGTGGCGCGGGTTGGGGCGGGCTCTCTGCTGGGGGGCGATGCGATGGTGTCACTGTTGAGCGTCGGTCCGCCCCAGTCCCTGGATGGCCCCGGCCCGCTCGATCGCGGCTGTGACAACAGCCGCATGGTGTGTGACCGGGGCAGGGTCAGCGGCATCGAAGCCCCCACCCTCGACTCGGTGACCACCACCATGCAGAAGCTGCTCGACCAAGCGGACCAGGAGCGCTTGGTGAAGCGCCTCGCACAGGCCACCGACGCTTTTGACAAGACCGCCGATGAGACCAGAAAGCTCGCCGCTCAGGGCCAAACGTTCTTGGGTGATGCCCAGACGCTCGTGAAGGGGCTCAACGGCGTGGTGGGCAAGACCGATCCGATCGTGCAAAACATCACCGCCGCCAGCGTCGATGCCCGCCAGGCCAGCCGCTCGGTGAAGCAACTCGCCGGCCGTCTCGACCAGGCCAAGACCGTGAGCGATCTCCAGGCCACCCTGGCCAATGCCCGCCGGCTCACGCAGCGCTGGGAGGCGGTGGGGGGCGATGTGCAGAAACTCACCGGTGACCCCTCCTTCGTGGCCGGCATGCGCAGTGTTTCGGTAGGTCTGGGCCGCTTCTTCGATGATCTCTATCCCGGCACGGCTCCGGCTGGCGGTGCCTCGGCCGGGCGCCGCGAAGGCAACCGTTCTCGTTCCGGCGAGGCCGAAGGCTCCCCCCCGGGGAATGCGACAGGCGGCGGCTCCAGCCATCGCGATGGGTCCGAGGCCCACGCCGTTGAGCCTGCCAGGCCTCCGGCCATTCGTGCTCGCCCGCACCGCCCCGATCCCGCCGACCGCTTCGCCCCCCGCACCAAGGCGCCGGCCATGCCGGTGCCCGCCTACGGCTACGAGGTGCCCGCTCCCTGATCCGCCGCAGCGGTTCTTCGCCGCTCGATCAGGTCCGTTATGACCCCAACGATGACCCCAACCGGGGATCGGCTGGCCTCAGAACCCCGCCACCGCCTCCAGGGCGATCGCGGCAATCGCCTGGTCGCTGGCCTTGGGCAATTGCACGTAGCGGCCGCCGGCGGCCTCGGCCAGGTCCTTGCCCATGCCGCTGCCGATGAACTTGCGCTCGGTGTCGATCACCAGCAGCTTGATGCCCAGGGAGCGGTAGCGGCTGGCCACCTGCTTCACCTCCTCCTTGAGATCCACCGGCTCCTCCCCCTCCAGCTCGGGCTGACCGAGGGAGCGAGAGAGGGGCACGTTGCCGCGGCCATCGGTGATCGCCACCACCACCACCTGGCCCAGGTCGCCGCTGGCCAGGGCGTTGGCCCCCACCCGGGCAGCCTGGGTGAGGCCGTGGGCCAGCGGTGAGCCGCCGCCGCAGGGCATCGATTCGAGCCGACGGCGGGCAGCGGTGATCGAGCGGGTGGGGGGCAGCAACACCTCGGCCTGCTCACCGCGGAAGGGGATCAGGGCGACTTCGTCGCGGTTTTCATAGGCCTCGGTGAGCAGCCGGATCACGGCCCCCTTGGCGCTCTGCATGCGGTTGAGGGCCATCGAGCCGCTGGCATCGACCAGGAAGATCACCAGGGCGCCGGCCTTGCGCTGCAGCTGCTTGGCCCGCAGGTCACCGTCCTCCACGATCACCTTGCGGTGGGGTTCCCGCTCGCGGCGGGCCTTCTGGTAAGGCGCCGCGGCCCGCAGGGTGGCGTCCACGGCGATGCGGCGCACGGGCCCCCGGGGCAGCATCGGTTTCACGTAGCGCCCGCGGGAGTCGCTGAGCACCACGGCGCGGCTGCCGCTGCCGCCGGATTTCGCTTTGGCGGCTCCGAACAGCAGCAGGTCGGGGTCGATGGCGGTGGCCTCCGGATCCAGCAGGAACTCCTCAGGGACCTGTGGTGGCGCCTGATCCTCGGGGGTGTCGTCCTCCGGCTCGTCTGATTCGTCTTCGCTGGTGTCGTCCTGGTCGTCGTCCGGCTGCTGCTCGGTCTCGGGCGGTTCGGGCTCCTCAGGCGGCTGCTCGCCCTGGGGCGGTGGCGGCGGTGGCGGTTCCATCGGCTGGTTCGGATCGGGCGGCGGCAGCTGCAGGGCCCGCGGCGCGATCACCAGCCGTACCGCCACCTGAAGATCCTCGGCCTCCACCAGGTCGCGGCCGCTCAGGGCGGCGTGGGCCCGGGCCACCCGCACGGCGTAGAGCTCGCTGCGGTGGCCCTCCACGCCGCCGCGGATGGCCTCGTTCACCAGGTAAGCGATCTGCTCGCGGCTGATCCGCACATCCGGCAGCCACTGGCGGGCCAGCAGCAGCTGGGTGGCCAGGCCGTCCGTTTCCTCCTGGAAGCGGGCCCGAAACGCCTCCACCGATTCGCCGTGGTCGAGGGCAGAGCGGGTGATCGCCACCCGCTGCTCCACATCCAGCAGTTGGTTGGCGGAGAGGGCGATGGCGAAGCGATCGAGCAGGTGGTCGCGCACCGCCCCCTCCTCGGGGTTGTAGGTGGCGATCAGCAGGCAGCGGCAGGGGTGGGAGAGGCTCAGCCCCTCGCGCTCGATCCGGTTGTCGCCCGACCCCACCGCCGCCAGCAGCAGGTTGGTGATCTGGTCGTCGAGCAGGTTGAGTTCATCGATGTAGAGCACGCCCCGGTGGGCTTCGGCCAGCAGGCCCGGCTGAAACACCGGCGCTCCGGCGGCCAGGGAGGCGGCCACATCCACCGAGCCCACCAGCCGGTCCTCGGTGATGCCCAGCGGCACCTGCACGAACGGGGCCGGCTCCACCCGGGTGGGCAGCAGGGCGGTGCGGTCGGCGCCGCTGGCATCGCCCCCCAGCTCGGTGATGCGCCGGCAGGTGGGGGCATCCCAGTCGTCCGGGCGGCTGGGGTCGATGTGGAGGGCCGTGGCGGCGGGGCCGAGATCCAGGCTGTCGATCGGCGGCAACAGGGCGTGGAGCCCCCGGGCCAGCACCGACTTTCCGGTCCCCCGTCCACCGGCGATCACCACGCCCCCCAGGCCCGGATCCACGGCAGCCAGCAGCAGGGCCAGCTTGAGGGTGCCGTGGCCGGTGATCGCCGCCAAGGGGAAGGCGCGGGCGGCCTGGTCGGAGGCCCCCACAGCTGGGGTGGCGCTGCCGGTGCTGCTGGCGACCATGGGGGAGCGGAGGACCCTCGGATCGGGCAGTCTCGCCGATCAAGGCCAGCCCACTCTCCACCTTGTCCCGGCCGGCCGCGACTGGGGACCTCGGGAGTGCCGCTGACTGCCCTTGCTGCACCTAAAGTAATGCAGATAATGCATAAAACAGAGCAGCGTGTTCTCCAGCCCCTCAATTTGGATCCTGGAGGACGATCAGGCCCTGTGCAGTCTTCTGAGCTCCCGCTTCGACGCCCTCGGCTGGAGCAGCACCAGCTTCCACCGGCCCCGCAGCTTGGAGGATGAGCTGGCTACCGGCACCCCCTCCCTGCTTCTCCTCGATGAGATGCTGCCGGATCGACGCGGCGTGGATCTTCTGTCAGGCCTCCGCCTGCAGGGTCACCGTTTTCCAGTGGTGATGCTCTCAGCCCTCCAATCGCCGGAGGATCGCATCGCCGGGCTTGAGGCCGGCGCCGATGACTACCTGGGGAAGCCCTTCTCGTTCCGTGAACTCCAGCTGCGGATCGAGCGGCTGCTGGCGATCGAAACCGGTGCTCTCGATGCCAGGGTGCCGCCCCCGGCCCAGGAATGCTTCCGGCTCGGCGACGTCCATTTCGACGGGCTGCGAGCCCAGCTCACGGCGGTCGATGGCACGGTGACCCGCCTCAGCCGTGGTGATGCCGCCCTTTTGCAGGCCCTGGTCCGGCGTCCGGGGGAGGTGGTGGGTCGCCAGACCCTGGCCCGCATCTCAGGCAGTCTGGTGGATGTGAGCCAGAGCCGCAGCATCGATGTGCGGCTCAGTCGCCTGCGGCGTCTGCTCGAGGATCTTCTGCAGCAGGGCGATGCAATTGAGGCGATCCGGGGTCAAGGCTACCGGCTTCAGGCGCCGGTCGAAGCCGCCGAGCCCCTTGTCAACACCTGAGGCCCCTGCTGGCGTTTCCGGGTTCGATCGGCGAGACTGGATCGATCTGCTCGGCTCCCTGGCTGCGGGGATCGGCGTCAGCTTCGGGTTGCTGCTGTTTCTGATGCGCTCCGTGCTGGAGCCCCAGCTGGTGGATGAGAGTGTGCGGCGAATCAACCGCAATGTGCGGCTGGTGGAAGAGATGCTCATCCGAACCCCGGTGGAGGAGTTGCCGGAGGGTGTGATGGTGCGAAGCCGGCTGCCGAGTCCCGAGAACAAGGACTTTCCACTCTCGGCTTTTGACCGCGAGGTGAGGGATGAACTGCGCCGTCGCGAGCGGCTGATCCGGGAGATCCGCCGCGACCGCACCCCCCTGGAGGATCCCTGGGGGGGCTATTGGATCCAGCTTCGCCTGCCGGATCGACACTCCCCCCCCCTCTGGCTCTATCAGCCGGAGCGGCTCAGCAGCCTCAGTGTGTGGTATCTGCCGATCCTGCGTTCCCTGGCGTTGCTGCTGGGCACGGGTGCCGGCATCGTGGTGTTCCTACGCCGTCAGGTGGAGGTTCCATTCCGGCGGGTGATGGCAGCGATCCCCGACACCTCCCTGGCCCCTCTCGCCCTGTTGCCGGAACGGGGGGTGGCGCCCTTGCGCAAGCTCACCCTGCGGATCAATCGCCTGCTCGAGCGCCTCAATGGCGTGGCCGCCGACCGGCGCGGCCTGCTGCGCGGGCTGGCCCACGATCTGGGGGGCCCCCAGGCCCGACTGATGCTCCAGGCCGAGGCCCTCCAGGAGTTATTGGAGGGTCCACCCCGCCAGGTGGTGGAATCGATGCTGCAGGAACTGCGGCAGCTCGCCGCGATCACGGCCCAGCTCGGTGTGCTGGCCGATCAGGAGATTCCGGAAGACATCCACGAGCCCATCGCTCTCGATGATTTCTGCAGGCGCCTGGTGGACAGTTATCCAGCCAACGACCGGCTCGTTCTGGCCGTCCCCCGGATGTTTCTGTTCATCGATCTGTTGGGTCTGGAGCGGAGCCTCTGCAACCTGATCGATAACGCCCTTGAGTACGGGCGGCCGCCCGTGACCCTCTCGGCCCTGCGGCAGGGTTCCAGCCTGCGGATCCTGGTGGAGGATCGTGGTGACGGTCTGCGCAGCCCGACCCTGCTGACGATGCCCGCCAACTCGCGGGCCGACGATCGCCAGCGCCAGCGCCACCAGGGCCTTGGCTTGCTCCTGGTGGATCGCTTCTGCCGCAGCCAGGGCGGCCGCCTGCTGCTGAGGCGGTGCGAGGCTGGCGGCCTGCGCGCCGAGATGCTGCTCCAGCCCACCCTGACCAACCCCCTGTTTCAGAATCTGTGATGACCCACCCCGATCGCCTGCGCTGGCTGGGTGTCCTGTTGGGTGTCCGCCACCGCCCGGCGGTTCCTGGCCCACTGGCTCCCCGATCGGCTCTGGTGCTGCTCCTGGCGGCGTTCCCCCTGACCCATCCGGCCCGCTCCGCTGAGGTGCAACTCCAGTGCCAGGGCACCCTGCTGGAGGCCAGGGGCAGTGCCGAGCGCAAGCGTCCGTTGGCTCGCATCGCCTTCTCGCTCAACCTGGAGGCCGAGGCATCTACGGCCGATGGAGCCCTCGCCCGCCTCCAGGCCCGGCTGGCCGCAGTGCGGTCGGCCCTGCGGGGCCTTGGGGTCGAGGGGCTGGAGGTGGGTTCCCCCTCCACCTGGCCCAGGCCTGCGGAACCGGGCCGGCCCGCCCTGGTGCAGGCCAACCTGCCGGTGGCCGGCAAGCTGGCAGCCCCTCAGCTCCAGGGGCTGATCCGCCGGGTCGGCGCCCTTCCCGGCGTGCGGCTGGCGCCCGTGAGCCCGGAGGCCGACCCCGCCGGAGCCGAAACCTCCCGCCAGGCCCTGCTGGCGGCCGCTTTCCAGGATGCGGAGGCTCAAGTGCGACCTCTCGCCCAGCTGATCGGCAGGACCCGCCTGGTGCCCCTGCAGATTCAGGTGGAGGGAGGTGGAGGCCCCGTGATGATGCGCGCGGCCATGGCCGAGGCCGCGCCGCCGCCCTTCGATCCGGCTGAGTTGCCCAAGCCCACCGATCGCCTGGCCCTGTTGGTGCAGTTCTGCGCGGTTCAGAACCGGTAGTGAAGCCTGGCGGAAACCAGCCTGAGCCTCGCCGCGATCGAGGCGGAGATGGCCCTTCCCCAGCAGCCACTCTGCCCTCGGCAAGCTGCTCGAGGCCTGTGGGGGCAGGGTGGCCCCACCGCGGACCTGATGGGCAGCTTCGCCCTCGAAGATCTGGTGCGCCCCGACTGGCCGGACCGCCTGCCGCTGCGCTGCCCTGAGGGGCCGGCGCCGGCGGAAAGGCTTTCAGCCGAGGAGAACCCAGAGGCCCTTGCAGCCGAGATGCAATGCCTGGTCGGTGCCGAGGTTGTAGAGGCCGCGGCACTTACACCAATCGATCAGGCCATGGGCCAGGAATTCCGCCAGACCCAGCCAGGCGTTGCCGCTGATCAGCGCCACCGCCAGGGCATGGGTGCCGACATGGCCCGCCAGCCAGTAGGGCCAGGCAATTCCTTCCACCTGGTTTCCCGGACATTTACCAAGGGCGATCTTGTCGCTTTGGAGCGGAAAGTCGCAGAGGCAATGGCCAAAGCAGAGCACCAAGAACAGGGGCAGACCACTGAATCCCAACAGGGCCATTGAACAGCTAAAACCAGAACTTTGTATCAGCTCATCCTAATCCTCGTCCGCAGGCTGGGAATTGTCCTGCATCACACCCCCCCACAGCTGGGGCCTAAGGCTCCGACCGCCGCTCCGCCGAGACGATGCCTGATCTGCGCACCTGGGGCGCATCGGGGCTCAGCACGGAGCCATCGCCCAGGCGGAAGCCTGTGGAGCTGTCGAACAGCTTCAGGGGCAGGCCACGGTGCCGTATGGCCAGTTGCAGGAAAAACGCCAGGGCGCTGTTGCGGCCACCCGTGTCGCCGGCGGGAGTTGGAGTTGATGGGGCTGCTGGTGCAGGGCCTCGGAGATCGGTAGATCGCCGAGCAGCTTGAGATCACTTGAGATCAACTGTGAAACTGCCCGCAGCCGCGGCAAAGCCCTGCGCAAAGCCCTGAGCCGCAAGCTCGGCGCCAGCAGCAAGCACCGGCCTGAGGGAGCCGACAGTTGGCGCCGAACAAGAAGATAACCAAAATCCATGCTAAGTTTAGTGTTAATAAATCGGTCGATGATCTGGTGTGCGCTATTGCCCGACTCTCCAGTTCATCACTGTCCGGGCCAGATCCATTCCTTCCGTTTCGCTGAACACCCCGATCGTTGCAGTTGTAGCAGCACTTCTGGCTCCTCTGGGTGAGGAGCCGGCCCGGGGCGAGCCTCTGCCGGCGACCGCGCCGGCGTCGGTCGACTGGATCCAGACCCTGGATCCGAAGGGCTACTACGCCACGTTCGGCGCCGGTGCGGGCTGGCCCCAGCCGGTTCACTACAGCGACGATCGCCTCGGTCCTCTCCTGCCGATCCGTGGGAAGGTGCTGGCCGATCCAGGCTTCGCCTCCGAGCGGGGCTTCGGCTACGACTTCGGCAGGTTGCGCGGCGAGCTCAGCTGGGTGCGTCGCCAGGCAACGATCGACGACGCCGGCTCCAGCTGGACCGTGGGCCCCTTCCGCCCCATCGTGAGCCGCGACAGCCCGAAGCTGAGCAGCAATAGCGGCTTCGCCAGCCTCTACCTGGATCTGCCCATTAAGGGCACCCGTCTGATTCCCTATCTGGGCGGAGGGCTCGGCGTCACGGCCCTGCAAACCAGTCCCACCACGCTCCAGCTGCGTCGGTTCAGTTCCACCTTCGGCGGCAGCGGCAAATTGCCGGCCTGCCAGGTCAAGGTAGGCCTGGCCTACCGGAGCTCGCCCCGCACGGATCTGTTCGCGGAGGCGGTGTTTCAGGGCTCACCGTCCCGCAGCCAGGGCAGCCTGGAGCGCAGCCCCCTGATCAACTGGGGGTTGCGCTTCGGCCTGCGCTTGCGCTTCGGGGGGCCCGTCAAGGCACCCTCTCCGGTTGCCACGCCCTGAAAAGGCCGGGGGGCCCCAGAGCCGCGGCGTGAGTCCTGCTCAGCCCTGCAGGTAGGTGGTCTGGCGGAGGCTGCCCTCGAGGTGATCCATCAGGCGGCGGGCATCGCGGATCGCCAGGTCGCCGCGGGTGATCGCCGCCTCACTGGCCACCCGCAGGCGCTCCAGCAAGGCCAGTGGCTCGTGCTCCATCGCCTGCAGCACCTCGGCGTTGGTGTCGCCCCGCACCACGTGATCCACGCTGTAGCGCCCCCCCGCGGTAAGGCGGATGTGCACGGCATTGGTGCTGCCAAAGAGGTTGTGGAGGTTGCCCATCACCTCCTGGTAGGCGCCGCCGAGGAACAGGCCGATCCAGTAGGGCTGATCGGCCTGGAGTTCATGCAGCTCCAGCAGAGCCTTGCTGTGGCCGCGGTCGATGAAGCGGGCCAGCTTGCCATCGGAATCGCAGGTGAGGTCCGCCAAGGTGCCCAGCCGCGTGGGCTTTTCATCGAGGCGGTGGAGCGGCAGCACCGGGAAGAGCTGGTCGATGGCCCAGGTGTCGGGAGCTGAGCGGAACACCGAGAGATTGGCGTAGTAGGTGCCGGCCTGGGAGGCCCGCAGCCGCTCCAGCTCTTCGGGCACCGGTGTGCCGGCGGGCAAGTCCTCGAGCCGCCCGGCGATCGTGGCGCTGCAGGCCGAGGTGAGCTGCTCGGCGATGGCCCGCTCCGGCAGGCTCATGTAGCCGAGCCGGAAGGCGGCCAGGGCGTCGTCGCGGAACTTGAGGGCATCGTTCCAGGCCTCCTGAAGGCGCTCCGGCGGCAGGGGTTCGTTGCCGCTCACCCCGGCGAAGGTGTCGCGCAGGTTGCGCACGATCAGCGGCTCCTGGTCTCCGGGCTCCGGCGCCGTGATCGGCGGCCGGCTGGCGCCCAACACGTTGAACACCAGCACCGAGAAGTGACTGGCGATAGCGCGGCCGCTCTCGCTCACCAGGGTGGGCATGGTCACGCCGTGGGGTTCGCAGCACTCCCGCACGGTGGCCACCACATCGTTGGCGTAGTTCTGAAGGGAGTAGTTGGTGGAGGCGGCGGTGGCGGTTCGGCTGCCGTCGTAGTCGATGCCCAGACCGCCGCCCACATCGAGAAAGCCCATCGGCGCCCCCAGCCGGGTGAGCTCCACGTAGAGCTGGCCTGCCTCCTGGAGGGCGTCCTTGAGCACGGCGATGTCATTGATCTGGCTGCCGATGTGGAAGTGCAGCAGCCGCAGGTCGGCCAGCAGGCCGGCACTGCGCAGGGCCTCCACGGTGGCGAGCAGATCAGGGATCGAGAGGCCGAACTTGGCCCCCTCCCCCACCGAGCTGCCCCAGCGGCCGGTACTGCGGGTGGAGAGCTTGGCGCGGATGCCGATGAGCGGTGCTGCCCCCAGCTCGCTGCTGGCGGCGATGATCCGCTCCACTTCATCGGCCTGCTCGATCACCACCACCGGCTGGCGGCCGAGGCGGCGGGCCAGGATCGCCGTTTCGATGTAGCGGCGGTCCTTGTAGCCGTTGCAGATCAGCAGAGCCTCGGGGTCGTCGAGCAGGGAGAGGGCAATCAGCAGCTCCGCCTTGCTGCCGGCCTCCAAGCCGAAGTGCCAGCGGCGGCCGCTCTCCACCAGCTGCTCCACCACATGGCGCTGCTGGTTGCACTTCACCGGAAACACGCCCTGGTAGCGGCCGCGGTAGGCGTATTGGGCGATGGCGCGCTCGAAGGCAGCGTGAAGCCGCTCCAGCCGGTCTTCGAGGATGTCGTCGAAGCGGATCAGCAGCGGCAGGCTGAGGTTGCGGCCCTGCAGCTCGCCCACCAGGTCCACCAGATCCAGCGCTCCGCCTCGCTCGCCGCGGGGTTGCACGATCACGTGGCCCCGCTCGCTTACGGCAAAGTAAGGATCGCCCCAGCGATCGATGCCGTAAAGGGCGGCCCCGTCGGCGGCGCTCCAGGCCGGGCTCGCGATGGGGGCGGGGCTGGAGCCGGGCTGGCCGTTGCCGGCGTTGGGGACGGCCGTGGCGCCGGAGGGATTGGCGAGCACCATGGGGCCAGGGGAGGTGGCATTGCTGTGGAGCAGAATCTAGGGGTTCCGTTCCAGCCGGAGGCTGCGGGCAGGCACCTCAACCGGCATGGGCTCACGCCGGAGGCGATCGACGATCCGATCGACACCCTGGCTAACCCGGCCGAGCTGGCGATGGCCTGATCAGGCCCCTGGAACCCAGTTTTCCAGTCGCAGCCCCGGCACCCTGGCGAATTCACGGGTGTTGTTGGTCACCAGCGGCGCCTGCTGGCGGATGGCATGGGCGGCGATCATCGTGTCCAGCGAACCGATCGGTGTGCCGCGCCGTTCGAGTTCGGCGCGCAGCTCGCCGTAGGCCCAGATCACGGCTTCGTCAAAGGGAAGGATGATCAGGGGCGCGAGGAACATCTCCAGGGCCAGTCGGTTGCGACTGGAGCCGCTCTTGACCACGCCGTAGGCCAACTCCGCCGCCACCACGCTGCTCACACCGATCTCCCCCATCCGGTACTGCCTGAAGCGCTCCAGAACAGCGGCTGGCCTGGCGTTGATGATGTGGATGCAGATGTTGGTGTCGAGCAGGATCACGGCTGGATCGGCTCGCGTTGCTGCTGGTCTGGTTGGTCGCGCTCCAGCACGAAGACCGGTTCAATCGCCGCCAGTCCGTCTTCCAGGGTCTGCCAGGGGTCATCGATCGGCAGCAGCAGCACACCATTGCCGAAGTGCTTGACGGCCACTTCGCTGCCGCGGAAGCGGTAGTCCTTAGGCAGTCGCACGGCCTGACTGCGGCCGGATTGGAACAGTCGCGCCGTGTCCATGAACGACCTCCTCGGTAGATACCAACGATAGTGACCATTCCAGTCGCTGTGCGGCAACCGCTGTGGTGGCGGAGCTCGCTCTGCCGCTTGGCCTGGACAACCCAGCGGCTTTCCGAAACAGCTGGCCGCCACGATCAACACACATCGACCCCAGTGGCCGCCCATTTAGCATTCATGTGGTGAATGAAAATCATCCACTACATGAATGCTCTTCCCCGTTTGGTCAGCGGCGCCCTCGCCGAGCGGTTGGCGGTGATGCCGGCTGTTGTGGTCACGGGCGCGCGGCAGACCGGCAAGAGCACCCTGGCCGAGCAGCTCGTTCAAGGAGAAAGGCTCTACCGCACGCTGGACGACTTCGACGTGCTCGATGCCGCGCGGCGTGATCCGGAGGCGCTGGTGGGAGGTCACGAGCCGATCACACTCGACGAGGTGCAGCGCGAGCCAGGTCTGCTC
>Ga0315899_10002826_pt1 | contig 19029 bp, 15 predicted proteins | sample LakEriMetagenome_2_FD_203518 | JGI IMG/M metagenome (GOLD analysis project Ga0315899, IMG submission 203518) | Freshwater fungal communities from buoy surface, Lake Erie, Ohio, United States - Buoy 4 MA112 | ecosystem: Environmental > Aquatic > Freshwater > Lake | place: USA: Lake Erie, Ohio... | reverse complement strand
AGTGGATCCGCTTCGATGCCTAGCAAAGCGAGCACACCAGAAGCGGTCGAAGAGACCTTCTCACGATACGATTCTACATCTTCTAGTAAACTCGATGGAGGAGCATCGAACCCTTTAAGCACCGTTAACGGTACACCAATGGTACTGCCAGGAGTGTAAATTGTAATATCAGTTTGATCTCGTAATTTGCGAATGCGATCCAGTGGCATATGCCAACTTTCAATCCCCTTCTTCCAACGACTAGCAGTTTCCTCGGCAACCTGAGAAACGTCCTTTCCTTGACGCTGCGCTTCATCGGCATCAATCCAAGGTTCGAAATCGCCGGGATTCAAATCGGGAAAGGTCAGTAGCAGGTTACCTAAATCCCCCTTAGGATCGATACAAATAACGGGAACATTATCAATTGCAGCTTCTTCTAAAAGGCTCAAACATAAACCGGTTTTCCCGCTTCCTGTCATTCCCACACAAAGAGCATGGGTGGTTAGGTCTTTTGACTCGTAATTAACGAGCTCGTCCAATAGGACTCGATTTTGCAAATCGAATTTCTTGCCAAGATAAAACAGACCTAACTTTTCGTAATCATCCACTGAAATCATGTTTCAAGCCCCGTTAATCAAAAACAATCGCTATCCAGCGAGTCTGATTATAGGGTGGAAACCGAGGGGGATAATCCCAATCCCAGCGAAAAGAAGGATGCCGTTGGCCGTTCTAGTATCGCACTCAGCGTACTTCTCGTGGCAGTGGAGGAATCATCATGGCCGAAGAAGCCTGGTGCGGAGGCATTAAGCCATTCGGCCTTACTGAAACTCCATGGGCAGGTGGTATTCCAAGACTAGCCTGTGGCCCACCCGGCAACGATGAAGTGGAGTCCACCGCCGAAGAATTCGTTCCACTCGGACTAGGATGCATGGTCGCCGCGGTCGGTTCGGACTTCGGGGAATATCGACCTGTTTGCCGACCGAACACCTCCCAAAGGCGGCTTGGCTGCTCTGGAGGAAGAGTAGAACGACACCCCAAAAGACTGCTACTAGCTATTGCTAATGCAAATGAAAAAGCCAACCGTACGCGACGGATGGCCCTAATCGTCTGGTAACTAGTCTTCGGATTCATGATGATACCAATCGAGTTCAACTCTTAACGTCGAATGTTAAGCAATTCGTCAAAGAGCTGTTGCGTTGCTGTAATCACCCGAGCATTACTTCGGTACTGGGTACTAGCCAGAACCAGTGTTACCAAGTCACCGCCGACATCTGTGTTCGATAACTCCAATGCACCTGCAGAAATAGAGCCTAGTCCGTTTTCCGATGGTCTACCCTCAATGGGTAATCCAGTGTTGATCCCCTGTGCAAATAGGTTTTGCCCTCGTTGCTCTAATCCACTCGGATTGGAGAATCTCGCGAGTCGAATCTGACCAAGATCCCGTGTAATTCCGTTGCTGAAAACCCCTCGTATCGTTCCATCTTCACCGATAACATAGCTGCTAAGAACGCCGGGTGGCGATCCATCTTGCCTGGCTGCAGCGAGTGTAGCGCCGTTCGACGCGAGGCCATTGACATTATCGAAGTTCAGATTGATCTGAAGTGGCTTGGTACTCGGCAAACCATCTCGTTCGACAGCAATAACACTATTAGGTGCCGAAATGAGGTTTCCGTTCCCGTCAAAATAGATCAGTCCCGTTCCGACGGAAATAGCGGGTGAGTCCTTGATAGAATTATCAGCACTATCGGCGTACCATCGATAGACAGTTTGCTGATCATCTCGCGACTCCATAACGGCTGTGACTCGCAATCGTACAGGGAATCCAAGCGAATCATACGCGATAAAATCGGTGAGCGCGCTTTGCCCTTTGGCTTCCTGCAATGTTCCAAATGACAAGTTTGGGGTCGTGATAACGCCATCCGTATCCTTGAGTCGGAAGCTTGCCAAATCGATTGATATTCCGTTATTTACTCCTGTATTACTAACGAATCGCAAAGCTCCATTACTGATGTAGACATTAGGCTGAATGAATCCCCCCTCACCTGGCACATTGTTAACAGAAAGCTTTATGGGGTTCGATGCATCACCGCTATCGCTAACTATTCCCATCGAACTTTTCATAAACCCCATGAGGTCTTGTACAGTTGATGTAGGAGTGATCGTAAATTTCCGCTCCTCCTGAAGCTTGTCACCTTTGCGTGCTTGAAAGGAAAGTTCCCCCACCTTAAAAGGAGTGCTATAGTCGAACCCATCCCGTTTAGTGATGTTAATCAACAACGTATTACTATCGATAGCCGGTCCATCGAGATTGACCGTCTTATTACCAACAGTACTCAGATTGCTGATCTGCGCATCTGTCTTGGAGTCGGTGTAGTTCGCACCCGGTGCAATCGTATCAACCAAATAGAATGTGTTCGGGTCGTTCGCAAGATTACGATAAATGCGAACTTGATCGTACGCGGGGAAATCACCACCAGGTGGGGCTGTTGGTGGGGTAGGAATATTGCTCAGGAAAACTCGTCCACTATTGACGTTCTGCGGACCAAGCAATGGCGAGGGACGCGACTCAGGCTCGCCTAGTTTAAAATAGGTAATCATGTAGGTGTAGTTACCCGTTAACCCTTGCCCAGCCAGAGCCGTCGCAGAAGAAGCCGGATTGGTGTCTGTAAATGTTCCACCGGCGGCTGCCGTCCCAGCAAGAAAAAAGTCGTTCCCGCCGGGAGCTGTACGGTAGACTCTCAACTGAGTATATTGCGTATTTGCTGCGGGCAAATTATTAAGCACGATGGTATTATCGGCAGCGCCGTTACCGGTGGGCACCGTCACGGAGAACGGCTCACTCGGCATGCTTTCGCGACCGCTCGAATCGACGTAAGCAAATCGATACTGGTACACGGAATTCTCACTGTGCGTACCCGCCCCACCCTGGGTATGGTTTACCGTGATTCCAGCCGTGAGTGGGCTAACAGAATTCCGCACGTCAACCGTACCGGGTGGTCTTGGAATACTGCTGTTTCCAAGGATATCGCTTTGAATTATTTTTGAGGTATCAGCAATATCACCCAGCGATGTGAGATTCCCCTGCAGAGTGACTACTTCCGTTGCTTTCGCAACTGCTTCCGTTCCAATCGGAATCGTCAGCGGACGCGTCTCGGTTGTCTGCAGGTTAAACTTATCGTCCACTCCGAAACCTAGCAATCGATTGCCCGTCGATGTTACTAGTTCATTAGTGCTGTTGAGTCGGAACACACCATTTCGTGTATATAGTTTTTCCCCTTGCCCTCCCTCAACCTGGAAGAAACCGTCCCCCTGAATCGCAAGATCGGACGGAGAAGAGCTAATCTCAACTGTTCCCTGGCGAAAGTTGGGATTGATGCTCGCCACTTGCACACCTAAACCGGTCTGCCGGGGATTGGTACCACCGTTACCAGCAGTCGGTGATGCACCCAATGACAGCGTTTGCAAAAACTGAGTTGCGAAAACGACCTCAGAAGCTTTGAAACCGACCGTCTGCGAGTTGGCGAGGTTATTACCGAGAACATCAATCTGCGTTTCCGCAGCATTCATTCCCGTAAGTGCAGTGCTGAGTGATGACGCTAATCCCATGTGAACCTACCGCTCCGTGCACGATGACGTGAAGTGTAAACCGTCCGCCACCATCTGAGCAGTATGGCCTCACGCACTACTCATCTAGATTGATTCGACGAACATTCTTCATATCGACAATTTGTGAACCAACATGAACCTGGACCGTCCGTTTGTTGCGATCTTTTTCGTCAATCTTTACTGAAACGCTCGAAACCTCCCCATTTACCTCGTCCCCCTTAACATCCAAACCACTCACCTTTTTCCCAATCAAACTGCTCGCCGTGGTGAGCTCCTGAGTATTCGAAAACGACCCCAACGTGGAGATCAACTGATCGTTTGCACCGATGCTTCGTAATTGCCCGACCTGCTCTAACAACGCCGCGTTATCGGTCGGATTCAACGGATCTTGGTTTTGCAATTCCGTTATCATGAGCTTCAGAAACTGACTCATATCTATATCGTTCAAACCCTCTCCCTGCAGCGAGTTTGCGGCTGAACTTGTTGCCTGAGATGAACTAGTATCAAATGCGTTCGAGATTCTAGACATTGTTCTTTCTCCCTATCTATTTCACCGAAATCATATTACAACAGCCAAAACGCCACCAAAAAATGGTGGCATCGAAAGTCTGTAAAACAAAGCAATTGCCAAGCGAAAACATACTTCGCGGACGATTGTGGCGGAAAGGTCAGAACCATACATTCCAGGGGCATAGACCAATTCTTTTCAACGACCATAATAGTACCCTCCGCCCTATCCTTCCCAGATTAGCCAGCCATCCAAACATGAAACGATTTCTTCTAGCCGCATTGTGCGCTTCATTTTCTTCCCATTCCTATCTCGCTCCTCACGTTATCGCAACCGAACAAGAGGCAACAAAGCCACTATCGGCATCCACCGCAGCCAAACGATTCCTGTCATCCTTAGATCCAACACAAAAGAGTTTAGCTAATCTAAACTTTGAAGACGAAAAGCGATTGGAATGGCATTTCATCCCGATGGAAACTAGAAAGGGACTCCCCCTCCGAGACATGACAGAGCCGCAAATCAAAGCAGCTCTGGATCTGCTCAAGTCCGTCACAAGCCCGGTCGGTTTTAAGCGAGCCACCGATATCATGAGCTACGAAGGAATCCTTCTGGAACTCGAGGGGCCAACCTCAGTAGGACGAAGGGACTTTAAGAAGTATTACTTTACAATCTACGGTGAACCAAACGACGCAACTAAATGGGGACTAAGTATTGAAGGGCACCACATTTCTCTAAACTTTACCTTTGATCATGGTGTCATTGTTGACTCAACACCTCAACTATTTGCCTCGAATCCTGCCTTACTCGGCAAAGCATTCACACCACCCAGCATCACTCGACTCGGGGAAACGAATTCCTTTCCTGCTGGCAACAGATTGATCGCCAGCGAAGAGGACGCTGGAATTGCACTCCTCAACAGTCTAAACGATGCTCAACAATCTAAAGCAGTCTTTAACGAAACATGCCCCGAAGATATCTTGTGGGCGGGTGAACCACAACCTAAACCAATTCCCTACGTGGGCATTTCCGCAAAGGAACTCGACGCGCATCAAAAGTCCTTGCTTAGGAAAACCGTCGAGGCTTTTCTATCTTGCCAAATACCTGAAGTGGCCCAAGAACGACTCAATGCGATCGCCGCAGCCAACGATGAGACAATCCATTTCGGCTGGGCAGGTAGCAAGACGAATCAGGGCGCACGCTACTTCCGAATCCAAGGCCCCACTTTTATAGCGGAGTTTTGTAATTTCCAAGCGGACGCGGCAGGCAAAAAAGCCAACCATGTGCACTGTGTTTGGCGCGACCTAACCGGCGATTTCAACATGCCTCTATTGAAATAGTCCACCACAGAGCCTAACGATAGCTAAACCAGCCGTTGCACCGTGCACTTGGTCCGCCCGCTAGCACCGTGCAATAGGTCCATTTTCCACCCGGACTACTTGAAAAACTGAACCAATCTACGGACGAAACTATCAAACTCTTCGTGGGTTTGTATATCACACGCTCCTTCCCTACTCTTGATTGGTTCGGTTCAATGACGATCGCCGCAAATGATGACTTAAACCTCATTCTGCTTTTTATTGCACTTTTCTGCAGTGCAGCAGTCTGTGGTTTAACAACATTCGCTCTGCTCCGCAACGGAGTTCCGACCACCCGCACAGGCGTTGCTGTCTGCGGGTTGTTCGGCGGCGCACTTATCTTTCTTTGTGCTGAGTTCCTCTCACAAGTCGATAACAAACTCTTCGGTGCCGTCAAAACACTCGTGCAACTCGGCAGCCTCGTCGCCTTGGCTATCGCTATTTGGGTAACGGAGCGTGTCACGCGAAGATGGTCACTTGCTCAACCATTACGTAAGAACCCTGGCGTCTGGAGTTTGTGTGCAGCATCACTTCTAGTTTGCTTGGTTTGCTCGGGTCGACTGCAAGCCTCCGGAAAAACCGAACCGAATCTCCATACGTGGCCCGCGCTCCCAGGCGAGATTACTTCTGTCAATACCCACGCCGGCTTGACAGACAAAGGGCGGCGAGTCGATCTCTTCCGTTTTGAGCTCAAAGGAGAATTGCCTGAAGATGATCAAGCGATCAGAGCCACCAGCAACTCCTTTCCTGCAGCGTTGATCCGACGTAAGGACGCAGATCTGAGTGCTAATTGCCACGGTTGGGTTTTTGCAAATGGCGTCTACCTAATCAATTCCACCGGCGTCTCTATGATCTTGGAGGACAACGGTTACACGCGTGTTGCAATCCCCAAAATCGGAGATATTGCGATTTACCGAAATGCTGCCGGCAACGTGATTCATACTGCAATCGTATGCTCCGTTCTAACCGACCAAACCGTCTTGCTCGAAAGCAAATGGGGCGTTCACCACCGCTTTATCCATCTTCCCGAAGATCAGCCCTACTCGACGCTTATCGAGTACTTTACCACTCAGAGAGATAATCACGGCATCACAATCCTTGAAGACTCCCCGATGCAAGTAAATCAGCTGGAGCAAAACATGGGAGGCTAACCAGCCATCACTGAGCGCCCGCTTTCTTTGGCCACGACAATGTGATCTAAAACTCGAATACCCAACAGATCGCCTGCCTGCGTCAATCGATCTGTGACAGATCGATCTTCCCGACTCGGAGTCGGGTCTCCGGACGGATGATTGTGTACCAGTATTATTGCCGAAGCGCTTTCTCGAATCGCCGGCCGAAACACCTCCCTGGGATGCACCAAACTGGCATCCAATGTACCAGTGGTAATGTGGTGCGTTCCGATAGGCCCCAATTGCGTATCGAGCGTGACGATGTGAAATTCCTCCTGGACGCCATCGACTGCGAGTCGATGAAACTCTTTCATGCAATAACGAATCGCATCATCTGACCCCCGTATTCTATCTGGCACTTGTTTGATTCGGTCTCTAAGCAACGAAACCCTGCGTCCCAATTCGATACCAGCCATGATTTGGGCATAACTATCTTTGCGTATGGCCTTAGAAATCGTCCGTAATTCGGGCAAACTAGCGTCAACAAGCTTCGCTAACTGCGCGACCGGGAATCGATTTGAGATTCGTCGTCCCGCATGAATTGCTGACTCCCCAGTAATTCCGACTCGAATAAGGATCGCAAGAAGCTGTGCATCGGAGAGTGAATCAGGACCATTCTGAAGCAACAATTCTCTTGGGCGATCTTGTTCTGGTGACGCCTTTATTTGCTCTCCGTTTACTTGGTTGGCTACCCAACTCTCAACATCAAACTGGTTTGGCTTACTCCAACAATAGACTTCGTTCTTGCTCGCGATATGCCTGTTCAACAACCCTTCTTTGCTCAACTGCTTAATCACCTTTGTAACATAAGCCGGGGCGACATCGCTGCAGTGTGATTTGACTAAACCAGGTGAGAACTCGTCTAAATCCTTAATGGTATACAGAATTCGTTTTAACTTTTGGCTTCGATCCGTAGTCATGGCTGTGGCGTCAGGGATGAGAAATTGAATATCGTTATAATATCCAAATTTCTCAGACTATGGGGTGCTCTCACCGTGATAGAAAACGATTTTGCACTTTGGGCCCTGAATCAATTGGAAAGCGATTCCCGATATTTTTGACGCCCTTCCGCATACGACTCCTTATTGGGAGATCGGTCATTGAGCCATTCTTCGATCGTATCGGATGTAGGCGGGCATTGCTGGATTTCTGATGTCAATTTGGTCAACTGCTTGCGACACCAACCGCACCCAGAGCCAGCACCTCCACACTCATGAAGCTGACTCGGCCGAGTTATTTTATTGACGCGAATGTAATTGATAACTTTGCGCCATGTGATGTGAAAACAAAGGCAAAGTTCATCATCTGGCTTCATTCGATTCCCTTGGCTTTTTTGATTTATTCGTGCCGCAGGGCCTCGATAGGATTCATTTTCGCCGCTCTGGTCGCCGGGTAAATTCCAAAAACTATCCCCACGACTAACGATATGAAAAATGCCCCAGGAATACTCGCGGGGACAATCGATGGTTGCACGGTACGAACCACCTCCGGCAGTTCTGCCATGACATCGCCAAACCAATGATTGGCAATCATTCGAGCACCATCGACGGCCGGACCGCAAAGCAACCCAAACAAGATACCCGTCAAACCTCCCGTCAAACTCAGAACGCTGGTTTCTACGAGAAATTGCCTGATGATGTCTCGCCGCTTTGCACCCAACGCGCGTCTGATTCCAATCTCCCGCGTACGTTCAGTTACGGTTGCCAACATGATATTCATGATGCCAATTCCGCCAACCAACAATGAAATGGCTGCAATCATCCCCATGAAAAGCATGAACATGGCACGGGTCGTTCGAGCCTGCTCCAGCAACTCCAGTGGCACCACGACTTGTATGTCTTCCATTTTGTCGTGACTATCGAGAGCCGTTTCCACCAACTCGGCAGTTCTTTTGACATCCTTTATGTCAGCAACTCTCAGTGTAATTTGATTCAGCTGAATTACCTCTCCCTCTCGAGATCCAGAGCGAAAGCTCATCACCATATCGCCAATGCGCTGTTGCAATGTTCGAATGGGAATGTAGATATCATTGGTAAAGTCTTGCGCAGCCATCGATCCCCCCACGGCCGCTGTCGCCCCCTTAGGCTTTAGTACACCAACAACCAAGTAGAAGTCCTGGTTCTCTGGCATGTAAACGCGTTTGCCGATCGGATCCTCGGCGGGAAACAGCCGCTCCGCTACTTTTGATGAAATGACGCAATGGGTCTCCTTGCTGAAGTTTTCGGCATCGGTAATGAAATGCCCTTGCTCCATCTCCAGCTTGTTCACGTCGAAATACTCGGGAGTGCATCCGACCAATCGACCGTCCATCTTGCGATCTCGATACTGAAACTGGCGACGCAACTCGCGAATGGGAATTGCACTCCTCACAGTGGGAATACTCGTCGAAAGAAACTCGAACTCATCCCGAGTCAAACCGTAAGGCGTCAATCCTTGAGCCGCCATCTTCTCACTCGGCGGCTTGATGGTTCGGATCATGATCGTGTCAGCACCTAAGCTCTCGATCTGTCGCTGTGCTTCATCACCAATCCCCTTGCTTATCGCTAGCAACCAAATAACGCTAGCGACGCCGATAAAAATACCAAGGACGGTGAGTATGGAGCGCATCGGGTGCAACCAAAGGCTTTTCACACCAAGCTGAATCGTTCCCAACCAAATGTTCATACTTCCACCGGCATATTCTCTATGGCGTACTTAGCAGCCGCATCCCGCACATCCTGGGTATTAAGCCGATCCCATTGCAAAAGTCCATCCTTTAACCGAATAACCCGCTTCGCACGCTTAGAGACTTCGTCTTCGTGAGTCACCAAAATAATGGTCCGCCCCTCGTTATTCAGTTTTTCGAATAACTGTAGAATCTCTTCGGTCGTTCGCGAGTCCAAATTACCAGTCGGTTCGTCAGCCAAAATAAAGTAGGGATCGTTAACCAGCGATCTTGCAATCGCGACTCGCTGTTGTTGCCCCCCCGACAACTGAGTAGGCCGGTGATCCAATCGCTGACTCAAACCTACCATTTTGGCCAACTCTAAAGATCTAGCCTGCTGTTCTTTCGATAGAGGCCTGCCCTGATAAAACAAGGGTACCTGAATGTTCTCCACGACCGTCAATTGCTGAATCAAATTATACGCTTGGAATACAAAACCGATTCTCTGAGAACGAATGGACGCTAGCTCGTCGTCGTTCATCTTTGCAACGTCATCTTTTCCCAAAAATAAACTTCCAGAAGTAGGTTTGTCTAAACACCCCAACATGTTGAGCAATGTACTCTTCCCTGACCCCGATGGCCCCATAATCGCCACGTAATCTCCCTCGGGAACATCAAATGTTACTCCTCGAAGTGCACGTACGGTTTCGCTCTTTAACACGTACTCCTTTTTCATCTCCACAACCCGGCATGCATACCGAGTTGCGTCATTTGGATCGTATGCCACATCGACCTCAGCTAAACTTGAAGCGTTCAATTGCTACCCCGAGATCCCGTAGGCCCGCCCGCCCCGTATTGAGCTCCGCCCCCTGGGCCACCCGGACCTCCTGGACCACCACTCATACCGGCTCGTGCCGCCATCATTTTTCGCATACTGCTGGTCATTTCCGCCTTGTCAACGAATCCATCTTTGTTCAGATCTCCGTCATCGAATCGAGAAGAAAAATTGGAATCTTCCTGGCTCTCCGCTTTGCTAATTTTTCCATCTGTGTCTTTGTCGAGACGATCCATAATGGCTTGAACTATTGCCACAACATCAGGGCCAGCACCACTTCTAGCACCTGGTCTAGCACCCGCAGCACCTTCACCGGCCGAATAAGAGGCCTTGGTTGGAGCTTCAGCCGAGATCTTTGCAAACTCTTCGCTGTCGTCCTGCTCGATAATGTCAGGAATGTCCATCTTGTCTAAATGGTTTCGAGGATTGAGAACGACTTGCTCTCCGTCCTCAACGCCGGACTGTGCAGTCACAAATTTGTCATTCGCACCGCCAATTTTGATGGGCCGCGTCTCGAATTCATCTCCGTTCTGAACAAGGACGAAATGATGACGCTTTGTCTCGTAAACTGCCAAAATCGGGACTTGAATGGCTTCAGGAATCTGCTCAACAAACACCCGCACTTCGGCGGTCATACCTGTTCGTATTTCCTTAGGGGGATCCATGATCTGTACGAAAACAGCATACTCTTTAACCGCGGGACCAAACCAATTACCCGGCTCCGCATATTTGTTTACCTTGACTACTCTTCCAAACAAATCGTTGTCCACTGCCCCCACGCGAATCTTTACTGGCATGCCTTCACGGATAAGAGTAATCCTGGACTCGTTAACTTTCGCTTTGACCTGCATCTTGGTTGGATCGGGAAGCAAAAAGATCGTTTGCTGCTCTCTCACGTAGGCTCCTGGCTCAACCACGAAATCAGCCCCGCCTCGATTCCCAAACTTGTTGGCATAAACAACCTGACCGTCCGCAGGAGCCTTAATGCTGCACGCATCGATTTGCCCCTGTATTTCCGCTAGCTTATCACGCTCTTCCATCAACGAAGTCTCATCCGACTCCAATTTTGCTTTAGCGGTATTGATGTCACTATCTAGCTGAACCAACATCTTCTGCTTTGTCAGATCATCCAGCACCTTCAGACGCCCCCGGGCTGATTCGAGAGTGCTCTTTGCATTTTGAACAGCAAACTGCTCTGCCTCGATTTGCAATGGCTTAAGCGTTCCCTTGGCTGCTAACCTTTCCGCACTTTGCAATGCCAATTCCGCCTTGCGAAGGTTTTGCTGCGCTACGGAAATCTCGCTCAAAATCACCTGTCGCTCGGTTAAATAGGTCCCTTCCAAATACTCCTGCTTGGATATCATCGCCTTCTCAACAGCCGCACGACTAGAAATCACAGTTGATTCGGCAACGGATACCGCAATTCTCTGCGTCTTTGCCTCTTGATCTAACGCGGAGGAATCCAGTTGGCAGAGCACGTCCCCTTTCTTGACGATGCTTCCCTCGGGAATGACCTCTAGAATCGGAGTCCCATTTCCTCCACGCCCCTTTACCTCGCATTTGACCTCGTTGTTGCTACTACTCTCTATTTCCCCGGTCTCGAGGACAATATGATCAAAGGGCCCCCTTGAAACCTGCTCCAAGATCGGCTTATTTTTGCCTGCTGCCCCCTGACCTCCCCCCGCCGTCATCCACCAATACACTCCTCCGCCGACGAGCACGGCAGCAGTTACTACGCCAAAAAGCACAATACCGATCTTACCGGCTCGTACCCTTCTTTTGACACTGAGATTTGAAATGCTTTTCATGGATAGCTCCACGGGTAGGTGGGGGAAAGGCGGGGAATTTTCTCTAGCGGCCAAGTCAATGCTCTGACCATGTTACCTAAGTAACGCATTTATGCGGCAATCAACAATCGAATTTATCGAAAATGACAGAACTCGCGAAACGGCAACAACGCTCCAAGTCAAAAAAAATTCCCTCTGCAGAATAATCTGTGGCATTATCGGGACCAAACAAGCCCCCCTAAAATGCGCTAAACCAGAGGAATTAACCAACTGACGGCGTACCAATGGAAATCACGAGCGAGCCCCAATGGCCGAAAACGACCGCCGAGAGTACTTAGCTGTTAAACCCGTGAAACGAACTTTTGTTCCGAATTTGAGTAAACGATCCAAACCGGTCAGATAAGAAAAACTAACAAAAACAGCGTCGCATTACCAAAAACACTTCTCAGACGGCCATCAATAGGCCCGCCGAGTTAATCATTGACTGGTAGCCCTCGACACGGCTACCGGGCGACCACCCCAAGTCGCCCACTTCCCCAAGTCGACGGATAAACACCCCCGATACATCTGATGATTACGAAGCGCACTCGAGCTAATATGGGAACGATTGGACTCGTATCGAATGGAATCGAACCTTGCACTCCGGATCGTGCCCCTGAAGCATCAATGTGCCTGGCTCTAACCGCAAACCTCGCCGAGGATTCGCATCCGGTTTTCTCGTGTCCACGAACTCAACAACCTGTACTCCTTGAACCCATGTGGAAATTCGGGGGCCCGAAGCTACGATTACAACATGCGCGACCTGACCCTCATCAGACAAAACAGCCCGTGCAGCTTGTCGTCGAAAAATCGCCCCTGATCCGGAATCCACGGGCTTAAAGCGACTGTCAGAATACCCATGATGCAACTGGCATTCGTAACCATTCATATCTTCGCCTGGTATACAGCGGAAAAAGACTCCGGAGTTCACGTTTCCAGCTAACGTCTCCGCAGAAAACTGCAAAACTCCATCCCCAAACGTAAAGGTACTCTCAACATGCCCTCGGCCGCCACTAATGGTCAATGCGCCGGCAGGATCATAATCGGCAAGAACATTCACAGCTGGTTTGAAACGATCCATTTTTCCGACCAGGACTTCTTCTGTTAACGGACGAAGCTTGATATCACGAAACTCGATCTTGCCTTCTCGAAATTGCAAACCAATCAAACCACTTTTGAGGTTAGTCGTGTCCTGATAATCACAGGTTTGTACTCCATCTAGCCACGTGGTAACATGCATCCCTCGTACCAACGCCTTTAGATTATGCCACTCTTTTGGTGCAGGATCACTAGCTAAATCGTCTCTCTTCTTACGAAAAACCAATGAACCTGTAGGAAACGGATTGTCGTTCGGTGCAATATTTAGTTCAAAACAGTCGCGTGCAGGATCTGCTGGCACCAAAGGAGTTCTCAAAAAAACGCCGCTATTGGTATTCTGTTCCGCTCGGAACTCCAGGGAAACCTCATAGTCGCTAAAGGGAACCGACGTACATAAGAGACTGTTGCTCCCCTCCGTAGCCACGATTGTATTATCGACAACATGCCAATTAGCGCCATCTGACGGAGTCCAACCCATCAACGTTTGCCCATCAAACAAGCGAATCCAACCCTCGCGTAGCTCCTCATCGGCTAGGCGTGCAGCCAAAAGCCTTTCCAAATCTAGTTGGGTTCCGGAATTGGAAACTGTCGGTTCAGTTCCGGTTTGTGCTCGAGCTAGGCCCGTGAAGAAAAAGGACAGTATTAAGCCCGCTACACAACGACCCCATTTCATTCGAAAATCTCCAGATGTACGCTACTCAGCGAAGCAAAACCATCCGCAATCACTTCGCTCACTGTTTCACTTTTCCAAACCAACTCCACGTTATTCCGATCCAGTAGCTGGCTGCCTATTTCGAACTCTAACCGATCCGGGTGATTTCTTGTACTGTAAATTAGCACGCTATTCAGTAGCACCGAACTTGGTAGCTTTTCTCCACTAATGCACAGCAACAATTGGGCTGCCCCCCTCAATCTCACTGGCGCACCAAAACCTCTTACCCAACGAATCGTTCCATCAACATGCTCCGTCGTCCACGCTTTTGCCTGGAGCAACTCGATGCAGTACGGTTTATTCACACTCCGTCTCCAACTCCGCAAATTGCGGGAATCGCCCTGGCCCATCGACGCTGTACCATTTTTCTAGGACCTTAGTCCACTCGCCCAAATTCTTGACTCGAGTAAAGTCGGTTCTTACATCAATCCCATTGGGGTGTAACTGCGAATACTTGATCCCAAACTTACGCATTGGCACCCCGGCACGATCTGTACCATACAATTCCTCTGCCAACCGAAAATGCTCTAAAATGATATCTCTTTGCTCGTGCAAAGTTGGAGGCGGCGGCAAAGGAAGCCCTGAATAGATGGCTCTCGCTTGACTAAAAATCCATGGATTGCCGATACACCCCCGCGCAACTGTCACTCCGTCAACCCCAGTCTCCACCATCATGCGTAGGCAATCGTGAGCACTGAACAAATCTCCGCTTCCAAGTATTACTCGATTGCCCACATGCTGCTTTACTTCCTTTAAGAAGCCCCACCGACTTGGACCTATATAACGCTGCTCCACCGTTCTTCCATGCACCGTTATGGCGGCAACCCCACAAGCGAACGCCCCATCTAGTATCTCAAAAAATCGATCTCGACTTTGCTGAGTGTCATCGATCCCCCGCCGCATCTTGATCGTGACCGGAATATCAGGCGGGACGATATCCCGAGTCCTTTTGACAATTTCCAAGGCCACATCGGGCTGACTCAAATGAAATCCTCCACGACACCTGCCTAACACTTTCCTAACCGGACACCCAAAGTTAATGTCAATTACCGCAAAACCAGCCTCCACCAACTTCTGCGCCCCCAGGGAAAACTGCTCTGGCTCAGCCCCCATCAATTGCCCGGCGACAGGCTGCTCCTCTGGCGTATTATGTAAAAAATGCCTCGTTCGCTGCCGATCTTTCAACCCAACTAGAAACTGATCTAGCATAACCTCGCACAAGGAATACGACGCACCTAATCGCCTCGCAATAACCCTCATGGCCCAATCGCTGTAACCACTCAAAGCGGCCTGAACCACCGGAAATCCCACTTCTACCGATCCAATCTTTAACGGGGAAAAAGTAGGAACCGAAGTCGGACTGTTCGATAAATTGTTTGTTTGTTGACAAATGCTCATGTGATAATCATCTCATGGCGAGCAGATTTTGGCAAACGAATGGGACTGATGCTTCGTCCGTCAACGAATGAACCGATAATCGCTGAGAAACCAATCGCGCAGCCATCTCCATCCCCTCATGATCCGCAGCGTGATTCAAAATCACTACGACGGAATAACCCTGCTTTCTTAACGTTTCTAAAGCAATAACCGACTCCTCAGAAACCTTTTGGAGAATCGCAATAACCGTTAAGTGGCGAGGCAGCTTGCTACGCACCTCCTGCACCAACTCGAAAAATGATAGGCCTTCCGATCGACCAACCCTAGCCAATGTGCGATGGATCTGTGAAAACGTTTCCACTCCGCTTCCATGCTCCACAACGATAGGCCTTAGTCGTTCACTCTTTAACTCCCTTTGAACTGTGTTACGAATGGACGCCCGATCGGTGTAATCGCCCGTAAGCTCCTGAAAAGAAAACCGCTCCGCCATGTCGATTCCATTGCAAATAAATCCACATGGCTGATTGAGTAAGTAATAACCATGCGCAATCGATGCAGCCGCCGTCACTGCCAAATCAGTTCGGACCGGCTCATGTTCCTCCGGATTGGAATCAGCATTCAGATCCATAAGTATTACCGAACCCTGTATGCATGTGGGTTCAAACACTCGCGTATGCAATTGACCCGTTCTCGCAGTTGCCTTCCAATGCACCCGATTTAAGGGATCTCCCATTCGATATTCCCTCACACCAGCCATCTGGCTGGGATCCTCCATCGATCGATCAGAAATTCGCAGGTCACCCAAGGCTCGCCGAGACGTCAACTCGATTCCTTGAATAGGAATCAATTTCGGCAACACGAGCACGTAATCGGCGCCAGATACCACTCGATGCTGCCGATTCAACCCCAACAAATCTCCGGTCTCCAGCAACGTCGGCCCAATCCTAAAGTATCCCCTCCGAACTGCTTTCAAGTCATATACTAGAAGACCTGATTGCTCTGCACCTAGCTCATACAATCTGATATTACTACCAACTAGCTCCAACGATCTGTGAGGAGAATAAAGCACAGATTTGAGTATGCTGTCCTCAATCAATACCCACGGTATTGGCTGCTTGGAAAGGTTAGCAATCTTTAAACCAACGGAAATGCGATCGCCAATCTCGATTTCTTTTGATGACACACTTCGTACGACAGATACATGATCGGACCAATTCTTTGAAAAATAGCCTGTGATCCGGAAAACCAAAACCAATGCAACAACACTAACGGAAAACCACGTCGTACCAGTAATAATCCCAAAGGCCAAAATAGCAACAATGATCGGAACGAACAACATGCGAATCCTCGCGTTACGCTTACCCTGGTTCGCTTCTCAAAAACACACTCATTCCGAACACTTCTTCAAACAAACCACTCGATTGACGCACGGTTAATTGCTCAAGCGACACGTCATCAACCCCAAACGCCGTTATCAACCAACGATTTTGATCTCGATTGCATCTTATATTGCTAATTCTCTGTGATCGGGACTCGTCTAAGGCAATCGCAAGCCTAAGAATGGCAGCCAATTTGGAGACGTAAACTCGTTGTTTGCGATCCAACGTATTGTATCCCTCATGCTCCGGACGAGGCGATGATCTACGATGATAACGTACTACAAGCGACACTATGAGCAAGTCGCGGTCGGACAAACCAAAAAGTTCACTGTTCCGTACAATGTACATCGCGTGCTTGTGATGACTTCGCGGACTGATAAAAAGCCCGATCTCGTGAAGCAATGCAGCGAGATATAGAATCAACTCCATCCGTTGATCGAGTTGATGCTCCTCCTGCAAATCAGCAAATAATTTTCTGCATAAATTGGCGACGTGCCGCGCGTGAGTTTCATCAAACGACATCTTACGCCCAAGATTTATCGCCGAACGCACAATCTGGTTGCGAAACTCCTGCGTCCAGGAATCTTGCTGGGCAATATCACTCAACAACCCGTCTCGAAGATTGGTTGGTGCGACATGGACGACCTCAAGTTGCAATTCCCGAGCCAGATGAATGTAAGCAATCAACGCAGGCCACAATGTCTCCGCATCCCAATAACTAATTCCAAAACGACTGACTAAATCCTCCTCCTTTAAATTGCTGACTGCCCGCGTGAACTCCGTCAACTCCGCTAGAGTCATCGTGCGCAGTTGCTCCCCTAAAGCAACACAATTCAGATTGTCAGCCGCCAATCGTACATCCCCACCTAAAACTACCATCTGCAAAGTCTGATCTGTATCAATATGCTCAGCGATTTGCTGAACATGCCGATGCACCTGGGATTCGATAATCACCCGCTGCTTGGCAAGCGATGTGTTTAGTCGATCCACCTGATCCAGCAGCCTAAGCGACCCAAGCCTATATGTATTGGAAAATAGGACGTTACCCCCACGAACTAACATCACTTCCGTACTGCCGCTTCCAATCTCCACAACCAACGTTTTTGCCGATGCCAACACAGGAGTCTCTTGCAAAATTGACTGAACACCCATATAAGTGATTCGTATCACCTCGGCTTCATCCAACGCTTCGATTTCTAACCCAGTCGCAATAAATACGCGATCCAGAAACGCGACCTGATTGTTGGCTTCACGCACCGCACTCGTACCGACAATTCGTATCTGCTGAGGTGATGTTATCCCATATTCTTTCATCAGCCGTCGACAGCTCTTCAATACAACGACACACTCTTCAATGCTCTTTCTATGGATATTCTGAGTGGAAAACACATCCTTTCCCAACGAGACCATTTGGGAAACCTCTTCCAGAATTCGAAAATTTCCCTGGCCAATCTCGGCTATGGCCATCCTCACGCTGGTAGAACCGATGTCGACGACAGCAACTGTTCGTGTTGCACCGGCAATACTGGAACTCGCTTGGCGGGAAACGGAATCGAATGGCATCGGTAAACAGTGGGGTTAGAGAATTTCAATCCCCCTGATGATAAGCCGCATTAGTTCCCGGTACCATCCGACTTGTATGAAATACACCGAACTACTACGCCGTCTATCTACGAAAAAACCCCGAGGCGACCTCGGGGCTTAAGTTCTTTTCTCTACAGGAAATCTCAATCGCAATATTCAGCGGAGGAACCGAAAACCACCCGCTACTCGGTTGACGATCTATCGACTTGCCAATCGTTCATCCGACGATTTTGCACTGAAATCAAAGGACAATTCCAGATTATCACCGCCGATCAGACGAATGGTTTGCTCGCGAGTTTCTCCCTCGTACGTCACCTTGATCTCGTAGTCGTCCCAGGCTTCGCCCTCTCGCAACTGACGAGTGCGGTACACCCGGCTACCTCCGGTCGTTTTGGTTTCGTTATTCCCGAGGGAAACAGTCGCCCCCTCCGGAACGTTGAGTTGAAGTACGGTCTCAACAGGATCTTTGGCCACCAGTCCCTCGAACGTTACTTCTTCGCCTCGCCCACTCTCCAGAACGACGACCTTTTGCTTCTCGACCGGTACACCATCCTGGTCAACCACCATCTTGAGGTCGAAACGGTAGCTTTGCCCAGCCACCAATTCCCGACTTACAAAATGTCGCGACTTGCCCGTAGACGTCGTTGGGTTGCCGTTGACAAACATCTGCGCGTTTTCGGGCAAATTAACGATCAAGTGAATCTCGTTTGGACTAATCGATTCCGGCGAAATACGGCTTACTGTATAAACGTCAGACCCTTCGCCAGAATACCCAAGCGGGTTTCCGCCAGCAGCAGGCGCCGATCCGGGAACCTCATAAGATTCTCGAACCGCACCGTAAGTACCGGAACTTCCATACGAAACAGACGAGTAGGAACCTGACGAACCGCCCGAAGACCCTCCCGACGAGCCGTGGCTGACACGAACCGTGGAATAGTAACTTCCTGATGAACC
>Ga0315899_10002821_pt1 | contig 19044 bp, 16 predicted proteins | sample LakEriMetagenome_2_FD_203518 | JGI IMG/M metagenome (GOLD analysis project Ga0315899, IMG submission 203518) | Freshwater fungal communities from buoy surface, Lake Erie, Ohio, United States - Buoy 4 MA112 | ecosystem: Environmental > Aquatic > Freshwater > Lake | place: USA: Lake Erie, Ohio... | reverse complement strand
TAGTTGTTTTTTTTACCCGTATCGCCTGCGAACAGAAATAAAAGAAAAAAGCTATTTTTGTGACAAATAATTTCAACATGAACAAAACGCTTGGCATTTCAATCATTGCAGCTCTTGCCCTATCAACACTTGGTTTGGCCATATGGGTAAAATCAAGTAGAGACCGAATTGCAGAACTTGAAAAAGCCATAGGACCGTATCAAGTGCTTCAAATGGACCTCGGAAATGCTTCACCGGAAGATGTTGTAGAGGCCTTTAAAAGCATGGAAGACTCGCTTGTTCAAATGCAAATGATGTATGACACATTAAGCACAGACAATGCAGAAATGATGTCTCGCATTGAGGAACAAAAAGCTCAAATTTCAGCTTTGATTCAAAAAGCAAAGAACAGAGACTACGACATTAAAAAACTTGTTGCTGAAACTCAAACCCTTCGTAATATCATGAAGGGTTACATTCATCAGATTGATTCTTTACAACAAGCGAATGATCGGTTATATGCGGAATCGCAAGATGCTAAACAAAAAGCATCAGACGCTGAAAACAGAAGCAGAGAACTTGAGTCTGACTTAAGTCAAACCAAAGAACAGGTTAAAACCGGCGCCGTTCTCTCTACAGGTGGTTTCGTCAATACCGGAATTAGAGAGCGTGTAAGCGGTGCTGAAACTACTACAGACCGCGCCTCAAAAGCCTCTATGATTAAATCCACTTTCACTTTACGTGAAAATAAATTAGCGAAACCAGGTAGAAAAACCATTTACATGAAAGTGGTTGATGCGAATGGTAAAATTGTTAGTGGAAAAGGAGGGGGAACTTTCACATCTTCAGCAGGAGCCGATACGTTCAGCGCTTCTCGTGAAATTGATTATCAGAATTCAGATACCGACATCAGTATCTACTTCACTCCTAACGGATCACTTTCAAAAGGCGTTTACAAAATTGAACTTTATGAGTCGGGGAACGTAATTGGACGATCAGAAATTTATTTGAAATAAACCATTAATAAGCTCTGCCCTGCTTGCCTTCCATATAATTGATGAAGGCCTTGTTTACTACCTTATTGCCGCCTGGTGTTGGATAGTTCCCAGAGAAGTACCAATCTCCCTGATTATTTGGACACGCATCATGCAATCCCGAGATTTTCTGAAAAATAACAGTAATCTTCGCTTTTGCTCCTTCAGGGGTGACCAACTCGGCAATTTTTGCAGAAATTTCTTCGTCTGTGAACGGCTTGTATACCTCTTGAACGTAATTCTTAACGGTTTCTTTCGGGGCGTTTTCTTGCTCTTTACACTTCAAATACACTTCATCTAACAAACCTGTTAAATTCCGCTCTTTTAATAGCGAAACACAAGCCTGAAATGCAATGAAGTCTCCCATTTTAGCCATATCAATTCCATAACAATCAGGATATCTGATTTGAGGAGCTGATGAGGCTATGATTATACGCTTGGGTCCTAATCTATCTAACATTTTAATGATAGATTTTTTCAATGTTGTACCCCGAACTATTGAATCATCAATAACTACCAAAGAATCAACTCCAGATTTGACCGTACCGTGTGTAACATCATATACGTGAGCCACCATCTCATCACGCGCAGAATCTTGAGTTATAAACGTACGCATTTTCACGTCTTTTATAGCAATCTTCTCAATCCGGGCGCGCTTGCGAATAATTGATTCAATCTCGTCTTTAGAATAAGTACCTGAAGTTAATTTTTCAATCTTTACGTCATTGAGATGATCTTCCAATGCTTTAATCATGCCGTAGAAAGCCGTTTCTGCAGTATTCGGAATGAATGAAAAAACAGTGTTGTCTAAATCATAATTCACTTCCTTCAATAATTGAGGAACTATATTTTGACCCAGCGCCTGCCGTTCAGCGTAAATATCTGCATCGTTTCCGCGAGAAAAATAAATACGCTCGAAAGAACAAGGCGCTGTGTGCAACGACTTTTTTATCTCCTTGATTGAGCTGGCACCGTCTTTCTTAATGATGTATGCGCATCCAGCAGGTATTTCTTTTATTTCACTTAATGGAACATTGAAAGCCGATTGTATTGGTGGGCGCTCACTAGCCACCACACAAACCTCTTCATCTTCGTAATAATAGGCCGGACGAATACCTTGAGGGTCTCTATATACAAAAGCATCACCGTGACCCAACATGCCGGCCATGGCGTACCCACCATCCCAATCCTTAGACGCACGTTGCAAAACCTTCTGTATATCAATATTCTTGGCAATCAAATCTGAAATTTGTTGGTTTGAATACCCTTGTGAGTGGTACATGTCAAACAACTTTTGATTTTCCTCGTCTATGAAGTGCCCAATTTTCTCCATGACAGTAACAGTGTCTGTTCTTTCCTTCGGATGCTGACCCAATTCAACCAACAACCCGAAAAGCTCGTCAACATTGGTTAAATTAAAATTCCCTGCTAACACCAAATTACGCGTCATCCAGTTGTTTTGTCGCAAGAACGGATGGCAATTTTCAATACTATTACCTCCGTAAGTTCCGTATCTTAAGTGACCTAAAAACACCTCTCCTGTAAACGCATAATTGCTCTTTAAAAACTCAGCGTCTTTCAATTTTTCTGGAGACGTTTTTCCCAATTCGTTGAAGCGATTCATGGCTTTGGCAAAAACCTCTCGAACCGGCTGTTGGTCGTTACTTCGAATTCTAGAAATATATTTTTTTCCTGGAAGCGGATTAAGCTTAATGTTTGCAAGTCCAGCACCATCCTGACCTCTATTGTGCTCTTTCTCCATCAACAAATACATTTTATTGAGGCCGTAAAAAGATGTTCCGTATTTATCGGTATAAAATTGAAGAGGCTTCTTCAATCGGAGTAGTGCAATTCCGCACTCGTGCTTGATGGCGTCACTCATGGAGTGAAAATAATTTTGCGCGAAGATACAACCTCTAAATGGTGATTGAAAGAAATACTTTTTAGAAAAGAAATCTTTCAATTTTATTGGGAAAAATCAATGGAAAATATTTTTCAAATTGCATGAAGTAAGTTAAACTTTAAAATCAAAAAATTATGAAAACAGCAATTGCATTTTTCCTTGGTCTATTGGGTATATGCCAGGTTGAAGCTCAAGAAATCTTTGGTAAGATTTTAAATGAAGAGGGAACTCCGGTTTACAATGTTGCGGTTCGAGCAGAAAGAAACGGTGCTGTATACGGCGTTTTCACTGATGACAATGGAAACTATAGAATAGGGGGTCTAGAGCCGGGTAAATACAAGGTGTCATTTTCATTAATTGGTTACAACCCAGTTGAACTTTCTCAAGTAGAGGTTACAGACAACCAAATTAAAAAGCTGAATGATTTACAACTCTCTATTTCCGTTGGCGATGCAGGCAAAACAATTGTGATTAATGGCGGATACATTGATGAGCTTATTGATCCAAACGGAGGAACGCAAATTGTTCTTCGTTCCAAAGATTTAAAAAACATGGCGTCTGCAAATGGTGGAAATCTGAAATCCATTGTTGCAAGTATGGACAGTGGAATTAAGTCAAGCGCTAGAGGTGATGAATTGTATTTTAGAGGAAGCAGATCAGGTAGTGTAGTTTATTTCATTGATGGTGTGAAAGTATATGGTCAAGGAACAAACGTTCCGTCTAGTGGAATAAGCAGTGTTATGGTCTATACTGGTGGTGTTCCCGCAAAATATGGCGACAGCACAGGTGGTTATGTAGTGGTTAACACGAAAAGCTACATTGAAGAGATGTATGAAAAGTAAACGGTATTCATTTACCGATTTCAATTACTTTTGACCTCTTGCATAATGAAGAGGTAAAATGATTTCCGAAACTCCTAAAATACTTCGTACCCGAAACGAACTTCATTTATGGCGAAACCAACAGCGTGGCTCTGTTGGTTTCGTTCCAACAATGGGGGCGTTGCATAACGGTCACATTTCACTTATTCATGAAGCAAAAGCCAAATGTGACGTTGTACTTGCATCCATTTTTGTGAACCCCACACAATTCAACGATAAAAAAGATCTTGAAAAATATCCGCGAACAGAGGCACAAGACATTGCACTTCTTTCAAATTCAGCTTGTGATGCCATTTTTATTCCGAGTGTAGAGGAGATTTACCAAAATAACATTGCTTCTTTAGATTTCAATTTCGGCTCGTTAACACAGCTTTGGGAGGGCAAATTCAGACCAGGGCATTTTAACGGAGTCATTACAGTGGTAAGCAAGCTTTTTGAACTTACACAACCCAAAGTTGCCTTCTTTGGTAAGAAAGATTATCAGCAGTTCTTGGTCATATCGCATTGGACAAAAATCAACCAATTACCCATTGAGATTGTTGGTTGTGAAACCATTCGAACCCATGAAGGACTTGCCATGAGCTCGCGAAATTCACGGTTGTCTGAGGTAGAGAAAACAGCTGCGCTCGCAATTTCGAAGTCGCTTTATTTCCTTCGTGAAAGAAAAGGGATTGAATCGCTTCAAGAAACTCTAGACTTTGTGAAAAACCAATTCATTGAGCCTGCTGGTGTTCAACTTGAATATCTCTGCTGCGCCCATAACCAAAGTTTAGAACCATATGAAGAATGGCCCACAGAAGCTTGTGTTTTACTAGTTGCTGGTTGGATTGGCGGGGTTCGGTTAATCGATGAACTCGAAGTGAACTAGTCAGTAAAATTCTTTTCTTCCCACTTATTCACCGCTACCGAAGCAACCGCGTTTCCTACCACATTTGTTGCTGATCTGCCCATATCTAAAATATGGTCTACACCCAACAACAAGAGAAGACCAGCTTCGGGAATGTTAAAAGTGCTCAACGTTCCGGCTATAACAACCAATGAAGCTCTAGGCACACCAGCAACACCCTTACTTGTTATCATCAAGGTTAAAAGCATGGCCAATTGATCTCCCCAACTTAAATCTATTCCATAACTCTGCGCAATAAATAAACTCGCAAAGGTCATGTACATCATGCTTCCATCTAAATTAAAGCTATATCCTAGGGGCAAAACAAAACTGACAATTCTGTTTTTACAACCAAAACGCTCCAACTCTTCCAAAAGTTTTGGATAAGCGGACTCGCTCGAAGCTGTTGAAAATGCAAGTAAGAGCGGTGTTTTTATTCTTGAAACTAAGCCTTTTACTTTTTTTCCAATAATTAAAAATGCAATAAGCAGGAGTAACAACCAAAGTAGCAAAAGCCCACTATAGAATTCACCAATGAATAGCGCGTAGGTGCTTAATACGCCAACACCCTTTTTTGCAATTACGGCTGTCATGGCTGCAAATACGGCAAAAGGCGCAACATACATGATCGCTGAAGTTATTTTCAACATCGCATGCCCAATGATATCCATGGCATGAATAACCGATTTTCCCTTTTCGCCCAAAGCAGCCAATGCCGTTCCGAAAAACAAGGCAAATACAACAATTTGAAGAATCTCATTCGACGCTAATGATTCAAAAAGACTACTTGGAAAAATGTGTGTTATGAATCCTTTTAGTGTTAGGGCGCCATGGTCTACCCCAGCATCGAGGGCTTCGTTTGGAAGAGGTACATTCAATGATGAACCCGGTTGATATAAATTTACAAGTACTGCCCCTAGCAGCAATGAAACAAATGAAGCAGAAAAAAACCACAGCATGGTCTTCCCTCCTATTCTACCCACAGCTTTTAAATCTCCTAGCTTAGCAACACCTGCCACTAGAGTAGTAAGCACAAGTGGGGCTATTATCATCTTAATTAACCTCAAGAAAATATCTGTTAATATTGATAAGTATTCCAGTATTTTTTTTAGGGTTTCGTTTTGTGGCTCCGGTGCTCTTAGCTCTTGCTTTATTTGATCTGTTAGCGTTGACTTATTTCCATATTTACCAATAGCCTGAAATAAATTGTCTAGTTTTTCCTGATCAGAACTATTGGGGTTTGAAATAATCAAGGAGACTTCAGACGCTAGGGAGTCTTGATTGTTACTCGCCCATTTCAACGTTATCTGCTCTATTTTCTTGATGGTTTCAGACGGTGTTTGGGCTTGTGGTGAAGGAAGTGAAATATTCAAGTACCAACCGAATAAAATACCAAATAAAAGCGCAATAAAAATCCACGTTGTTAGTCCAAATCTCATATATCAAATTTTCGGCAAGATATTACCAAAAAAACAATGCGTTTCTAAAGGTCTCTGATAAGTTGATTCATTACCCGCCTTTCAATCGATTTCGTGAATCCTGGAATACCAAAATTAAATCTATTCGTGCATTCTACAGTCACTTCCATTTGAGTGTCTTCTTCGAGAATTTTCAAAGTAAGTGTTTTGCCAAAAGAGGTTAGGCTAAGCCCCTGCTCTGCGACAATAAGTCCTAACTTATCATTTATTTCAACAATATAAAATTTCCTTTCGTGGAGAACATCTGCTGCCGCATTGATAATCGCATGCTTTGAGCAGTAAAACTTGTTTTTTTCCAAAGCTATGATGTTAGGGTTAAGGTTTAGTAAATATATATGAACCCGCGCTCTAAGCTTTAATTTTCAATAAATTACAGACGCTTGTAATAATATTGTTTACAAACAACAGAAGCCACTATGATAAGTGTACAAAAGCGATATACCATAACTGTTTTCAAATAAATCCGGAATTTCATTTGAAATAGTTTGCATTATTCGAAGAATTTTTATAATATCTTTGCAAACTCTAATTAAGGAAACCTAAACAGTTTATGCAAAAAACGAAAGTTCTTTTTGTTAGTCAGGAAATTGTTCCGTTCACTCCGGAATCCACAATAGCCAATCAAGTAAGACAAATTCCGCAGGCCATTCATGAAAGAGGGAAGGAAACCCGAATTTTCATGCCTCGCTTTGGTAGAATCAATGAAAGAAGGCATCAACTTCATGAAGTTATTCGACTTTCAGGAATGAATTTGATTGTAGATGACACCGATCATCCTCTAATTATCAAAGTCGCTAGTATTCCACAAATACGTTTACAGGTATATTTTATCGATAACGAAGAGTTTTTTCACAGAAAAGCATACTTACATGATGAGTCAGAACGTTTGTTCTCCGACAATGACGAACGAATGATTTTTTTCTCAAAAGGAGTTTTAGAAACAGTAAAAAAATTGGGGTGGGCACCAGACGTTATTCATTGTCACGGCTGGTTTTCAGCTCTAATGCCTGTTTATGTGAAGCAGTTGTATAGTCAAGACCCCCATTTTGCAGATAGCAAAATTGTTGTTTCGTTATACAAAGATGATTTTCCAGGAAATTTAGACAAACGACTACATAAAAAAATTCAGTTCGATCAAATCAGCTCTGAACATCTTGGAGACCTAGCAACTCCTAATCATGCCAATCTTATGCGCATGGCGTTACAACACGCCGATGGTGTGGTTATTCATGAGGAAGGAGTAAATGCAAAGATTCTTGCTGATTTAGAAAAAATGAACGTTCCAATTCTGAAGGCATATGAATGTTCTGATTTTCATGGAGCCATTGATGAATTTTTTGAAGCCGTTCATACGGGAAAGCAAATTTTAGCTGACTAATGATGCGTCTTATTTCGCTTTTAGTTTTATTTTTTGTTTGGAGCATTCTATTCAACTCGTGTCAAAAACCAGAGGCACTAAATGCAAATGAACTGCAGCCAACTGAAGACGTATTGTATTCAAATCAAACCGATACATTAAGTCTTATTGCTTCTACCGTTTACGAGGACACAATTAAATCAGATGATTTATCTGCTTCTCTTATTGGTGGTCACCTCGATCCTATTTTTGGATTAACCACTTGCGAGTTCGCAACACAATTTACTCTAGCCAATGCCAATCCTATTATTCCTGAAACAATAGCCATTGACTCTGTGATTCTTTCTTTCGCTTATAATGGCTACGCCCATGGTTCATTAAAAAAAATGAATTTCATTATTCGCGAATTGAATGAGCCTATTTTCAAAGACTCAACATATTCAAGTTCATTTATACCCGCAAGAAAATTAGAAAATCTGGTTAATGATTCTGAAGAAGGGGTAAATATTGCACCCAACAATTTCTTTTTCACCCCCTCCGATTCATTGTTACCTCAATTAAGAATTCCCCTAAAAACAAGTTTCGGATATCACATTCTTCAACCAGATAACCCAGATGCTTTAAATTCTGATACTGATTTTCAAACATATTTCAATGGTCTTTATATTGAAACAACCCAAACCTCTCCTGGAGTTGTTGGTTTAGATTTAACCAACATCAACTCTAAAATTACGGTCTATTATAGATATGACGATAATGGTATTGCCGATACCACCTTTTTTGAATTTCCAATCACTTCTGATTGTGCAAGATTGAATCATTTCAGTCATGATTACACCTTCGCTACACCTTTTCTAAACGGATTATCTACTGATAGCACTTCGAGTTTATATGCCTATGTGCAAGCTGCGGCAGGACTAAAAACAACAATTGAAATTCCGCATTTGGCCAACTTTTCAGATTTAAATTCCACATTAGTCAATAAGGCAGAACTCATTATTCCTTTCGATTTGAACCCAAAACAACTTCCTCCGAGCCAAGTATTTCTTTTCTATAAAGATGAAGCCGGTGTTTTACAAGCGCTTCCCGATCAGTTCACGGGAAATATTGGTGGAAATGTTGATTTGATAAACAGACGATATCGTTTGAATATTTCTCAATACATTCAGCAAGTTCTCATGGGAACCATACCCAATGGCCCCCTTTATTTGGTGAGTGGAAACGCCGGGGTTACTATCAATGGCGTGCAATTGCATGGGCCGAACTACTCGTCTAATGCAAGTGAGAACATGAGATTAATACTCACTTACTCAAATTAATTATGTGTGGAATTGTAGGATTCATTGGCAATGAGCCGGTCTATGAAAAAATCATAAAAGGACTAAGTAGATTAGAATATAGAGGCTATGACAGCGCCGGTTTAGCAGTGATCGAAAACAACGCGTTGTTGGTTCGAAAATGCAAAGGTAAAGTCGCGGATTTACAAGATAATGTAGGAAATCAAATTCTTGCCTCCACCATTGGAATAGGGCATACACGTTGGGCAACACATGGTATTCCCAACGATGTAAATGCGCATCCGCATTACGGAGAACATAAAACCATTGCTCTCATTCACAATGGCATCATTGAAAACTACGCCTCTTTAAAAGAAGCGCTTATTGGACGTGGACATCATTTCGTAAGTGAAACCGATACAGAAGTGTTGGTACATTTCATTGAAGATATCCGCGATAGTGAGCAGGTTTCATTATTTGAGGCGGTGAGAATGGCGTTAACAGAAGTTGTTGGTGCCTATGCCATTGTTGTGCTTGATCAGAGCAATCCAGATGAGTTAATTGTTGCGAAAAAATCCTCTCCATTGGTTATTGGAATTGGTTCAAATGATGATTACTACATTGCAAGTGATGCCACCCCTATTATCGAATACACGAAGAATGTTGTTTATCTCAATGATGAAGAGGTGGCTAGATTAAATAGGCATGAAGGGTTAACCATTGTTAACATTCAAAACCAGAAGCAAACGCCCTACATTCAAGAGTTGGAATTGAAGTTAGAAGCGATAGAAAAAGGGGGGTATGACTCGTTCATGTTGAAAGAAATACATGAGCAACCGCGCAGTATTCAAGATTCTTTTAGAGGTAGACTTAACCTCAAGCAAGGTGTTGTTAAAATGAGTGGTATTGATGATCACGAAGAGCGCTGGAAAAACGCAGGAAGAATTATTGTTGTTGCTTGTGGCACTTCGTGGCATGCCGGTTTAGTAGCTGAATATCTTTTTGAAGATTTTGCTCGTATCCCGGTGGAAGTAGAATATGCGAGTGAGTTTAGATATCGAAATCCCGTATTATTCCCGAATGATATAGTCATTGCAATTTCACAATCGGGCGAGACTGCAGACACGCTAGCCGCAATTGAGTTAGCTAAAGAAAAAGGCGCCTTCATTTTCGGCGTTTGTAATGTTGTTGGATCTACAATATCTAGAGCAACACACAGCGGCGCATATACACATGCAGGACCCGAAATTGGTGTTGCTTCAACCAAAGCATTTACAGCACAGGTTACAGTTCTTTTCCAAATGGCTTTGGCCCTGGCTGAAAAGCGGGGAACATTAAGTTCTGAAAGATTGTCGCGATTGGTTGCTGAGTTGAATTCGCTTCCAATAAAAATAACAGAGGTTTTAAAAACAAATGACCAGGTAGAGCAGATTGCTCAGATATACAAAGACAGAAGCAACGCACTTTATTTGGGTCGTGGTTACAGTTTTCCGGTTGCTCTGGAAGGTGCGTTGAAACTTAAAGAAATATCCTATATCCACGCTGAAGGTTATCCTGCGGCTGAAATGAAACATGGTCCAATTGCTTTAATTGATGAAGAAATGCCTGTTTTCGTTATTGCCACTGAGGGGGCTTCCTATGAAAAAGTTGTAAGTAACATTCAAGAAGTAAAGGCCCGTAAAGGGCAGGTCGTAGCTATAGTTACTGAGGGAGACAAGGTGGTTACTGGCTTAGCGAATCATGTGATTGAAATACCTAGAACAGATGATAGTTTGGTACCCATTGTTTCCGCAATTCCACTTCAGCTTTTAGCTTATCATATTGCAATTCTTCGAGGATGCAATGTAGATCAACCAAGAAATTTAGCGAAGTCTGTGACGGTGGAGTAACCTTCTTGACTAACTAAAAAGGGCCTCATCTGAGGCCCTTTTCTATTCAATAATATCATATAACGCCTTAAGATTCGGCTCTAAAATAATTTCTATCCTTCTATTCGCATTTTTATTTTCTGGATCCAACGGATGATATTCACCACGACCTGCTGCAGATAATTGCTCTGGGTTAATAGAGCTATTTCCTGTGATAATCTTTATCACCTCAGTCGCTCTCAACACACTTAACTCCCAATTATCACGCGGTATGGTTGTAGAATTAATTTTATCAGTATCGGTATGACCTTCTACTACAATATTCAAGTCCTTCTCTGTTTGAATTATTCTTGCCAATTCGATGATGGCAGACTTTCCCTCGGCGTTTACCTCAGTTTTTCCAGAGGCAAATAAAAGTTGCGCCTCCATACTTACATACACCTTTCCATTTTCTTCTCGCACCGTAATTCCCTTATTTCTGAAATTAAATAATGCCTTTTCCAAACGTTCCTTCAACAACTCACTTGCTGACTTTTGTGCTAATAGAAGCGAGTCCAGCTCCTTAATTTTTCTCTCACGCTCTATAAGTTCCTTATTTGCTTTCTCAAGCGCCTTCTGTTTTTCAGCAATGGATTTTCCTAATTTGTATAACGAATCCTCTTTAATCTGAAGCGCCTCCTTCTTTTTTTCCAATTCCAAAAGAAGTTCTTTGTTTTTGTTATTTGACATCTTTAGTAACTCCTCATTCTTTGCCAGAAGCTCATTATTCAAATCGTTGACCTTATCATACATACTACGAATACGTCTATATTCTTTACCATACATGGTAGTATCATCTTGCAGCTTACCCAATTGCTTCTTTTGTGTTTCCATAGATGTGGAAAGTTCTTTTGTGGTTGAATTCAACTCATCAACCTTTTTCTGCAATTGAACATTTTCTTGATCGGAATTCTCCTTTGAATTTTTCAATTCGCTGTATTTGCGTTGAGGCACACAAGCAATTAATAAAATTATTGCTGCTGCAATGGCAATCTCTCCAAAAAAATTCTTTTTCATTTTTCTTACATTATTCATTCAGACAAAAATCAGTCAAGGCTTTAAATGGTCTGTGCGAATGTTATTTACTTTTTAACCACGTGCTGTTCGTCATCTCTTTGATTTCGACCCGTTGTGATTAAAAATGCGCCTCATTTTCGTGCCCATGAATCGCATAACGTTCCATTCCGAAGGGTATCGCATGCCAAAGCTTAAGAAATACGATTTAAAGCGCTGGTTGATTGAAATTGCTCAAAATCACAACAAACAAATTGTTCGGCTAGCCTATAATTTTTGTACAGATAACGAACTCTTGAAAATTAATCAGGAATTTCTACAACATGACACCCTCACAGATATCATCACATTTGACTATTCAAATCAAGATCTATTAGAAGGTGAGATTTTTATTAGTCATGAAAGGGTTGCTGAAAACGCTAACCAATTTCAAGAAGAAATTAATCATGAATTTCTTCGCGTTTTAGCCCATGGTCTTTTACATCTTATTGGTTTTCAAGATAAAACAACAAAATTATTGGAAGAAATGCGGAAAAAAGAAAATGAAGCTATTCAACATTTTTTTGCTATTTTAGCCGAAAATAATTCAATCCAAAATTCTTAAAAAAACGTTTCACGTGAAACATATGAAAAACACATACGACGTCATTGTTATCGGTGCCGGACATGCGGGAAATGAGGCGGCGGCGGCGGCGGCCAATTTAAAATGCACGGTTTTATTGATTACAATGGATATGAATAAAATAGGGCAAATGTCCTGTAATCCAGCCATGGGGGGTGTGGCTAAAGGTCAAATAATCAGAGAGATAGATGCCTTAGGTGGCTACAGTGGTATTGTCTCAGATCGCAGCGCAATACAATATCGGATGCTTAATAAAAGTAAGGGTCCTGCAATGTGGAGTCCGCGAACACAAAATGATCGTATGTTATTTGCAGAACATTGGAGGTATGTGCTGGAGGAAATTCCAACCCTTGACTTTTGGCAAGATAGTGTTAATGAAATTCTCATTGAAAATGACCGAGTAACAGGGGTAAAAACAGCTATGGGTGTGGTCTTCAAATCCTCAACTGTTGTAGTTACGAGCGGTACTTTTTTGAATGGAACCATTCATGTTGGAGAAAAGCAATTTGGGGGAGGAAGAATGGGTGAAAAAGCTTCAACAGGTATTACGGAACAGCTTGTTTCATTTGGGTTTCAGGCAGGTCGAATGAAAACAGGAACACCACCAAGAATAGATGGTAGATCTCTAGATTACTCTAAAATGGAGATACAGCCTGGAGATGACAATCCAGTCCGATTTAGCTATTTACAACAATCCAAATTGCAAGAACAACGCCACTGCTGGATAACATATACCAACACAACTGTACACGAAATTCTTGCTACTGGATTTGAAAAAAGTCCTATGTTTCAAGGACGCATTACGGGTTTAGGACCTCGCTATTGCCCCTCAATTGAAGATAAAATAACCAGATTCGCAGATAAAAACGCGCACCAACTTTTTGTTGAACCAGAGGGTTGGAAAACAGTAGAAATTTATTTAAATGGTTTTTCTACCAGCCTACCCGAAGATGTACAATATGCAGCACTTCAACAAATACCTGGCTTTGAAAAAGCAAAAATGTTTCGACCAGGTTATGCCATCGAATATGACTACTTTGCGCCAAATCAACTAAAACCAACACTAGAAACAAAATCTTTATCGGGGCTTTTTTTCGCCGGACAAATTAATGGAACTACTGGGTATGAAGAAGCGGCTGGACAAGGAATTGTAGCGGGAATAAACGCAGCACTGCTTGTCAAAGAAAAAGAACCCTTCGTACTTCAACGCAATCAAGCATACATTGGTGTACTTATAGATGATCTCATTACCAAAAGCACAGAAGAACCGTACCGAATGTTCACTAGTCGGGCAGAGTTCAGAACTTTGTTAAGGCAAGACAATGCCGATGAACGATTAACTCCACTGTCACACAACATTGGTCTTGCATCAGACGAGCGCATGAACCGACTGAACAAAAAACAATCTGCGATCAAAGAATTAAGTAAAGCATTAGAAAAAACATCTGTAACTCCAGAAGAAATCAACCCATATCTTTCCTCAATTGGCTCTGCACCAATTGATCAGAAAGTAAAAGCCAAAACAATAATAACTCGACCACAAGTTGGTATTTCACAACTCACTCATGCTGTCAGCGCTTTAGCGGCTGTTACAGACACTTTCGATGATCAGGTTGAGGAGGTGTTAGCTCAGGTTGAAATAATGCAAAAATACGCTGGTTATTTAGCGAAAGAGGAGGAGATGGCTAATAAACTAACTCGACTAGATCACGTTAAACTTAATTTAGACCTCGATTATTCTCAAATTCATTCACTCAGTGCGGAAGCAAAACAAAAATTAAGTCTTGTTAAACCCGCTACCATAGGACAAGCTTCACGCATATCTGGTGTTAATCCAACAGATATTGCTATCTTGCTTACCTATCTCGGAAGATAATGGGTATTATTTCACAACTAGGAACAGCATTTAAAAATCACGCAAAAGCATTTGAATTTATATTCAAACACAACCTGTGGTATTACTTTTTCTTTCCGGCTATACTTACAATCATCTTATTCATTTTTGGGTATTGGGGTGTTCAGTATATATCCCAGTCCCTAACCGAATATGTCATTCAATCTATATTTCCTGAAAATATAGAAAGTTCAATTTTACAAGCCATCATTGATATCCTCGCCTTCTTCGTATCTCTCCTCATAAAATTTCTACTTGGAATGATTTTATACAATTATATAAAATACATTGTACTCATATTCTGCTCACCTATATTAGCTCATCTATCCGAAAAAACAGAGTCTATTGTAACGGGTATTTCTACAACCTTTTCGGTTGGCCAATTCATAAAAGATATTTCACGTGGAATTTTAGTGGTTCTCCGAAATTTCATTATTGAAACAGGACTCTTCATCGCTTCCCTATTATTTGTGTGGATACCGATATTTAAATGGTTTGTTCTTCCTGTACAGTGGGGGTTTAATTGGTACTTTATTGGTTACAGTTTGTTAGATTATTCATACGAGCGACGCGGGTGGTCTATTTCAAAAGGAACAACATTTACCAGACAATACAAATCCATAGCTATCGTTCATGGTTTCGTATTTTCTCAAATAATGAAAGTACCATTTCTCGGAATTTGTGTGGCTCCTATTGTAGGTATTGTTGCTGCAACTCTAAGCTTCCTGGAACTGGAAAAAAATACTACTTCATAAACTTCTGACCATTCACCTTAGTCAAGACTCCCTGAACATAAGAAAGGGTTTGAATTACATTTCCAAACTCATTATAATATTTCCAATCACCTGATTTCTCACCGCCTTCAAACTCTCCTTTCGATTCCAACCTACCACTATCATGGAAATACTCATGCTTTCCAATAGCAACACCAATTTGAAAAGAACCAGAAAAAATAACAACTTCTCCTCTTTTGAAAACCCATTGACCATCCTTTTCGCCATCAACATAGTTGCCTTCTCGAACCAAACCATTAACAAATTCTTTCCAAGGACCCTGACGCAAACCATCTAAATATTCTCCTTGTAATAAAATTGTTCCTAGCGTATCGTCTGCCCACTCGATATAAGGTCCGTTTAGCTTACCCTTTTTATAATGCTCTTCCCGCAATACTTTACCACTTGCATAATACCATTTCCAAACACCCGATAATAATCCATTTTCATATTTTCCTTGCTGCTCAATTTTTCCATTCTCAAACAAATAAGTCCAATTCCCATGCTTCTTTCCTTGCTTAAAATTTCCTATACTTCTTATTTCACCACCTTGATAAAAGTATTTCCACTCTCCTATTTCTCTTCCTAACGAATCAAATCTTCCTTCAGAAATGAGTTGATCATTCAAATAAATACGCGTTGAAATCATGTTTCCCGTGGAATCTACTGATTGAAAATGACCGTGTTTCACAGCACCTCTGTAACTACCTATTTGCTTCAACCTACCTTTTTCATCGTACTCCTTTTTTACTTCAATAAATTTTGTTTGCTCTTCATTCTGGACCAATTGTCCCATTTCGTAATAGAGATATTTTTCAAATACCCCCTGTCTATTGTAATATTTAAATAACCCATGCTTCAAACCATTGACATAATTACCTTCTTCCTTTAATTCTCCAAATGGGTACTGTTCCTGCCAAAATCCTATCTTCTTACCAGAACCATCATACCTATTTAACTTTTCTTGACTATAAATGAGTCCATTTTTATAGGTTGTCTTCGTAATTAATCTACCATCACTTTCATCAAACTCTTTCAATAATCCAGATAATACATTGTTTTCATAAGATCCTTGCTCTTTTACCTTACCTGATTGAAAATAGACTAAATATTCACCTTGCTTCACATTTCCTTGATATGTAAAAGACCTTACTTTCCTTTCCAATGAATCATAATAAACTTCAACTCCATCTTTCAAATCATTTTTATATGATATAATTTGACTCAACGTACCATTATCTCTGTAAAATTTCCATATTGAATCCAATAAATATTCTTTTCTATTTCCCTCTGATTTTATTTTACCATTTGAAAAATATGTTCTCCAGTAACCATTTGGTTTTCCATTTTCAATATTTCCTTCAGAACTTACATTTCCATTTTGAAAATAGTATTTGGTGTAAATCTTATCTGATTGAGACCAAGAGATATGAAAACACAAAACAAACAAGACCACCAGGGATGGAATGATGCTGTTTGTTTTTATTTGAAATTTCATGAGACAAATTTGATTCATAATTTCGAAACATCGAGAAATAGCAGGAATTAGTTTTTACACAACACTATATCATTATTATTTCTTTTTAATAAAGAATATAGTAGTAATAATAGGGCTGTTCATAAGCTGTAAAACTTCCTTCCATTTCATTTTGATTTATGGATTTAAACGAATCATTAAATGGTTTTCAACAATATTCAAGTTATATACATACTTGTATTCAATGAATTAACAAAATTTAGATCTTTATGGATTATGATTTCTGTTGAAAAATAAGTGTAGTGAATAGCCCTTAATTTAGTTCATGAAAACGTCAAGAATTTGATAGAAAGTGATGAAACAATTCTTTGTAAAATTCATTTGTTTGTCTAATGAGAGAAATTATTACGTTTAACAAATACAGTTTTCAACATTTACGAACAAGAAAGTGACTAATTATTTCACGCACTGTTAGTAAGTGAAATGGGATTGAAATACCTTGCAGCAAAATTAAACAAGTGGAATTATACATTGGTTCTGATCATGCCGGATATAGCATGAAAGAAGAAATAAAAAACTGGATTCATATTAACTATCCAGCTATTTCTATTAATGATGAAGGATGTAATTCAGCGGAGAGCTGTGACTATGCAGATTATGCGCATGCTGTTGCAAGTAAAATTAAAAATGATTCACGTGGAATTTTACTTTGTGGTTCAGCCAATGGTGTGAGTATTGCAGCAAACAAACACAGAGGTGTTCGAGCCGCTCTTTGTTGGAATGAAGAAATAACGAAATTAGCGAGAGAGCATAACGACGCTAATATTTTATCTATTCCAGCGCGTTATGTGACTATAGAACAAGCAAAGGAAATGGTTAAAATCTTCTTCGAAACCCCTTTCGAAGGAGGAAGACATTTAAGAAGAGTAGAAAAAATTGATGTGATATGAGAAAGATAATGTTAAGTATTTGCAGTCTACTGATTGTTATGTATGGGTCTACTCAAATTGTTATGGATGGCCATGACAAAAGAGATTATTACATGAATACCATAACGGTAGAAGAGTTAAAAGAGCATTTATATTTTTTAGCTTCAGATGATTTTGAAGGAAGGGAAACAAGTAAACCCGGACAAAAAAAGGCAGCCGCATTTTTAGAATCGTATTACAATCAACAAGGCTTAGTTTCTGGTTCTTTAAATGGTGTTCAACAACAAAGTTTTCCCTTAAGAAAACGAAAACTAAATTCAACCACTATTACATTGTCGAATGGTTATGTATACAATGCAGATAAAGATTTATTTTGTCTTGATGCAGAGGGATTAGAGGGACAAACCACATTTTCTAAAATTGTATTCGTAGGTTATGGAATTGATGCAGGAGAAATATATAATGACTATTCAAAAATTGATGTAAAGGATGCATTAGTTTTAGTGCGAGATGGAGAGCCAATGGATAAAAAAGGTGTTAGATCCTTGTTGTCAAAAGATGGAGAGAGATTAACAGATTGGAGTTATGATCCTTCCTTGAAATTAAGTGCTGCCCAAAAACACGGCGCAAAAGCAATTGCTATTCTAAGAGAAGATTATAAGACTTTTTTACCACGTATTAAATTTTGGTTGGAGTCTGAAAGAATGGAGTTGATAGAAGACGATAACCAACAATTGGCTTCGGGTATTCCTTTAATCTTTATTTCAAAAGAAACAGCAGATGCATGGTTAAATGGTTTGCCAAAAAGAAGAAGAAAGAGAAATTATAAAGTAAGTGAGTTCAAGGGAGAGCTTCAAATTAACGTTTCAGATGAAATAGTGAGTAGTGAGAATGTATTGGCTTTTATTGAGGGATCTGATGAAAAACTAAAAAATGAAATAATTGTTATATCCGCTCATTATGATCATATTGGAATTGTCAATGGGGAGATAAATAACGGTGCAGATGATGATGGTTCAGGAACCGTAAGTGCCATGGAAATTGGAGAAGCGTTTATTCAAGCAAAAAAAGAAGGGAATGGCCCTAAACGGAGCATTCTTATTTTACACGTTAGTGGAGAAGAAAAGGGTTTATTTGGTAGTGATTATTATACGCGCCATCCTGTATACCCTTTATCGAATACAGTTTGCGATTTAAACATTGATATGATAGGTCGTGTAGATGAAACACATGAGAATGATAGCAACTATATTTATTTGATTGGAAGTGATCGATTAAGTATGGATTTGCATAGAATTTCTGAAGAGGTAAATAAACAAACGAAGAATATTAAGTTAGACTATACATTCAACTCAGAAGATGATCCCAATCAATTTTATTATAGATCAGATCATTACAACTTTGCAAAAAATAACATCCCCGTTATTTTTTATTTCAGCGGTGTTCATGAAGATTATCACAAACCAGGAGATGACGCAGAAAAAATATTGTATGGAAAAATGACCAACATTGCTCAACTTATTTTTTCTACAGCTTGGGAGATTGCGAATGCTTCAGAGCGTTTGAAGCTTTCTGCTCGGTAGATTGCAGGAAAAAAAACAAAATAATGAATAGGGTAGAAATACCCACTCCC
>Ga0315899_10002820_pt1 | contig 19044 bp, 15 predicted proteins | sample LakEriMetagenome_2_FD_203518 | JGI IMG/M metagenome (GOLD analysis project Ga0315899, IMG submission 203518) | Freshwater fungal communities from buoy surface, Lake Erie, Ohio, United States - Buoy 4 MA112 | ecosystem: Environmental > Aquatic > Freshwater > Lake | place: USA: Lake Erie, Ohio... | reverse complement strand
AGCCCATCAATCCCAGCACGGTGAAACAGACGCCACCGACCCCGCGCGCCTGCGCTACGCCGCCCGCCTCAGCACGGATGCCGAGCGCTCCACTCACGGGCCGTCATGAATAAGAGAGGTCAAGGCGTCGTGATCGAACTGCAGACTGCGTGTGTTCCAAAATGAAACAGCACCTAGCCGCTAATTGACTTTTCGTTAACGGCCCTACATGCTCCATTTCGGCACGCTAGGGAAGGTGTTCAATGAAAACTCGGCTGATTGGGTTTGCGGCGATGATATCCATCGCCAGTCCGTCTATGGCGGCTGTGGTAATTACAAATGACGCTGAACCCTCGACCTACGAAATTCGCGGCAAGGCACGCAATGGGCGTTCTGGTTTCGAGGGCATCCTCGAAACCCAAGGTGGTAATCCGACCATGAACCCTACCGGCACACCCGTTTGGGCTTTCGGAGAGAACTACAACTTTCGGCTAACATATGACAGCGCACTTGGGAGTTCCGCTTGGGGCATTGACTTTAATCGCGACGGCGACTTTGATGATGCTTCAGAGTTAGTTTCAGTAATCGAACTCTCAAAGGTTGGTTTTGGGTTCAATTACGTTAATCTTTGGATTCAGGGCAATGCGTCCAGCGCGGTAACGGTCAGCAACTTCACGGTAAATGGCTCGTCCTTCGGGCCATTCAGCGCGGGCGGTAATGATACCGCTTCCAGCACTCTGTTCAACAACACGAATGGGGTCTTCTCTAACGTCGAGGCTACCGGGACATTCAGTTTCAGCGCGAATGGGGGAAGTGATGAGCGGCCCCGCCTTTGGGCTCGACTTGGCGGACTGAGTCCCCTGAGTGCCGTTCCTGAGCCATCGACTTGGATGATGCTCATTCTCGGGTTTGGCCTCATCGGTGCTTCACTGAGAGCCGAAAAGCTGCGTCAGCGGACAAAGGTCGCCGTCAGCTACAGCTGACCGCGACCAGATCAGGCGAATCATCCCCTCCACCAATACTCACACCTCTCCCGCGTCAGCGGCTCGTCTAATCGCCGCTCCGTCAAGCCTCATTCGCTAGTCGTGCAAACGTGATACTATCCGTGTGCCGGGAACAGGGTCGTCTACGCGGTCGACACAATCTTGATCGCCGCAGGATGGGTTCCGTAGCCGAGATCTTCCTATATTCGTGACGCAATCTGCTGCAAAACAGTTGCTTCCCGCTTCGATCAGTCTGTCTTCCCGAACCGGAAAAATCGCGGCATAAGCATCCGACCATCAGTGCAGGTAGGCGATTATGCGGTTCATCCTCGGAATTCTGGCTTTGCTCTGGGCGAGCAGCACCCTGCAGGCGCAGGCGCCTGATGCCGACTATGACCGTCTGGTCGCGCTCCACGAGGAACTGCGCGAATATATGCTGCCGGGTTTCACTGCCGGGGTGGTGATGGATTCGGGCGCACGGATCGGCGATGTCTATGCCGACGATCTGATGATGCAGAAGCTGGCAGGCCTCGGGGCATTGGAGACAAAACTCGCCGCCCTGCCGGTCGAAACCTGGTCGCGTCCCGGACAGGTCGATTATCTCGCGGTCAAATCGATCCTCAACGGCTATCGTTTCAATCTCGAAGTCCTGCGGCCGTGGAAGCGTGATCCGGGCTTCTATCTCGATCCGCTGATGGCGGTCGCATTTACCGAAGTGACGGGCAGCGAGGAGGACATTGCCAAGCTGCGCGCGCGCCTGCGGCAGGTGCCGCCGCTGCTCGCCTCGGCGCAAGGCAACCTGACCGAAGTCGCGGGTGATTTCGCCGATCTGGCGCTCCACAATCTGGAAAACAGCGACGGGGTCAATCACTACCACCCCTATCGCCCGGTGCCGCCTGCCGGGATCATCGGCTGGTATGACGATCTGCTGGCCCGCAGCACCGCCGCGCGTCCCGATCTGGTCGCCGATGTGGTCGCGGCGCGTGATGCCGTGGTCGGCTTTCGCGACTGGCTGCGCGCAGGCCGCGCGCAGATGACCGCGCCCGGCGGGGTCGGGGCGGAGCGCTATGACTGGTACATCCGCCACGTCCGCATGATCCCGCTGACTGCAGCGGAAATGCTGACGCTGGCCGAACGCGAGCATGAACGGATGACCGCCGCGCTCGCCCTGCTGCGCCATCGCAACCGCGGCGAGCCCGCGCTCACCCTGTCACAGAGCGCCGCCGAGCAGGCCGGCAAGGTCGCCGCCACCGACAAGGCGGTGCGCCGCTTCCTGACCGAGCAGGACATCGTCACCATCCCCGATTTCGTCGGTGAGCTCGGCAGCAACACGCCCTATATCGAGCGTCCCGGCGGCCCCAATTTCTGGGAGCAGATCCAGTTCCGCGATCCGATCCCCGATCACCTGCATGCAGTGATCCCCGGCCACCGCTTCGACGCCGTGCTGGCAGCGCGCGACACGCGGCCGATCCGCAGCAGCTACAGCGACGGCGGACGGGCCGAAGGCTGGGCAACTTATCTTGAGGAAGCGCTGATGCTCGCCGGCGCCACCAGCGATCGCCCGCGCGCGGACGAGTTCATGCAGCTCTTCGGTATCTTCCGCGCCGCCCGTGTGCCGGCCGATATCGCCATGCAGCAGAACCGCTGGACTGTTGCCGAAGCGGTGAACTCCATGCGCGCCCGGACCCCGTGGCTCGATGAGGATGTGGCGCGGGTCGACGCCGAGATCTATCTGCGCCGCCCACCGGGCTATGGCATCGCCTATACCATCGGCAAACTGCAGATGGACGCGCTGCTCGCCGACCGCGCAAGCCAGCTGGGCGAGGCGTTTTCCTTGCGCGAATTCCACGATGCCTTTCTGGCTGCGGGCCGCCTGCCGATCGCGCTCGTGCGCTACGAGATGACCGGCGCTGGCGAGGAAGTCGCGCTGTTCTGGAAGACCCCCCCGGTCCCTTCGGCACGCTAGCGCGGGTTCCGTGCGAGCGGACGGCGCGTGATCGGGACCGAACCAGACAGTAAGCGCCGCCCGGCACTTGCAGTCCGCCAGCGCCGGGTTCAATGTCTCCGGGCATGGACCAACAACACCCCTCCGTTTCGCTGCGCGCGATGGTGCACGATGGCGGCACCGTCAGCGAGATCCCGTCCGAAGCGGTTGCCGCCTATGATGGCGAAGGCTTCGTGTGGCTGCATATCGAGGGCACTATCGCCAATGGCCGCACCGATCTGCCGGTCTATGTGCCGCAAATGGCGGCCAGCGCGCTGCTCGCCAGCGAGACCAGGCCGCGCTGCGACGAGATCGATTCCGCCGCGCTGATCAACCTGCGCGGCACCGGCCTGATGAGCGTGGATGACAGCGATCCGCTGGTCTCGATCCGCGTCTGGGTCGAGGGACGGCGCGTGACTTCGGTGTCACGCAGACCGCTCGCTGCGCTGGGCAAGGTCGAGGTGGCGATGCGCGCCGGGCGGCTCAAGGACGGCGGCGACTTTGTCTCGACGCTGGCCCAGGCGATCAGCATCGAACTCGATCCCAAAATCGTCGAGCTTGGCGAGGAACTCGATGATTGCGAGGAAACGATCGAGAACGGCGATGTCTACAGCCTGCGCCGCCGCATCGCGGTGCTGCGCTCGCGGGCGATTGTCCTGCGCCGCTTCATCGCGCCCGATCGCAATGCGCTCGCCACCATGGCGCAGCTCGAATTCGAATGGATCAGCCACGAGGACCGCATGCATTTGCGGGACGCGGCCGACCGTTTCGCACGCATGGCCGAGGAACTCGAAGCGGTGCGCGAACGTGCGGCGCTGCTGCACGAACAGCTCACCGATCTGCGCGCCGAGCAGATCGACCGCCGCAGTCTGGAGATTGCGGTGGTCGCCTTCATCTTCCTGCCGCTCACCTTTGTCACCGGACTGCTCGGGATGAATGTTGCCGGCATTCCCTTTGCTGACCAGCCCTGGGCATTCTGGGGGGTGGTGGTCTTTTGTCTCGTTATCGGCGCAGCGGTGATCGGCTGGTTCGTGGTGCGCCAATGGCTGGCGGACTGAGCTTGCCGGCCGCGTTGGTCTGGTCGAGAATCCAGTCGGGGATCGCTTCCTGCCGCAGAACGGCAAGGTCCAGACCGAGCGCGCGCACCCCGTCATAACGGTCACGCGTCGCATAGTCGGCGGGGCGCTGGACGAACACCTTCGCGCCGGCTTCGGAGAGGATATTGAGCCCGCGCACCCCGTCGGCGCCGCTCCCCGCCAACAACCCGCCTACCACGGCAAGCCCGCTACGCGCGAGCACGCCGAACAACAGGTCGGCCGAAGGATCGTAACCTATGCCCACACAGGGCGGGCGCGCTACTTCTGCATGATCGCCGGGGCCGCCGGGACCGGCGTGCCGGTCAGGATTGCGGTCGGCTCGTTCGCGAGGATACCGACGACCGTGGTCCACACCGCCACATTCTGGCGCAGCTGGACGATGTCGATCTTGTCGAGCGTGTCGTCGGGCGTGTGGTGCAGATCGAAATAGCGGGTGCCGTCCTGCTGGAGATCAACCAGCGCGCCCTTCTGGTCACGCACGATGTTGAGATCAGCGCCCCCGCCCGCGACATCGCTGCCGCTCGAGACGCCGAAGCGCGCGACGGCGGCGGCGATGCGCTTGTGCAAGGCAGGGTTGGTCTCGCGGAAATTGCTGTCGAAGCGCCAGATCCGGTCAGCGCCGAAATCGCTTTCGAGGCCGACCGCGATCGGCTCGTTGAGGTGCGCCTTGGAATAGGCGACCGAACCGTGCAGGCCAACCTCTTCCGCGCCCGCCAGCAGCACACGGATCGTGCGCAGCGGCTGGCCCGCCTTGGCGACATTGGCCGCTGCCGCGCTCACGATCGCGCAGCCCGCCCCGTCATCAAATGCACCCGGCGCATTCCACCAGCTGTCGATATGGCAGGCGAGCAGCACCGGCGGGAGCGACGGATTGCGCCCGACAATCTCGCCCACCACATTGCCGCTTTCGGTCTGGCCGATCTGGCGCGGATTCATTTCGAGCTTGAGCGTGACCGGACGCCCGCCCGAACGCGTGAACATGCGCTCGAGGTTCTCGGCATCGGGCAGGCTCAACGCGCCTGCGGGGGTCGGGGTAACACCTTCGGGGAAGCTGGTGCCGCCAGTGTGCGGATTGCGGTGGTGATCGGTGCCGACCGACTTGATCACCGTGGCAACCGCGCCCTTGCTTGCCGCGATCCCCGCGCCGACCCAGCGTGCGGGGCCGGCAAAGCCGTAGTGCGAGCCGTCCTGTGCGGGCCGCATCTGGTGGCTGATATAGGCGATCTTGCCCTTGAGACTACCAGCTGGCGCGGCGCGCAATTCGTCGATCGTGCGGAAAAACACGACCTCTGCCTCGATCCCGCCCGCAGGCGTTGCGGCGGAATTGCCGAGCGGCAGCACCGCGAGGTCCTGCGCGAAGGGCGCGGTGACGCGGGCGCGGGCGATGTCGCCGGGCACCCAGGTGTCCATCATGAAGGGTTCATCGGCGACATTGGCAAAGCCCTTGGCCTTGAGCCAAGCCGTCGCCCAGGCCCGGGCCCGCGCCTCCGCCTCGGTCCCCGCCTGACGCGGTCCGACCTCGGTGGTGATCCCCTCGACGAAATCCCACGCGAGGGTATCGCCTTCCTGCGCGGCGCTCGCCTGCGTCTCCAGCGCAGGGGTCTCGCCAGCGGCGGGAGCGGACAGGAAAGCGAGCGAGAGCGCGGCAAGAGCGGGTGTGGTGCGGTTCATGGGCCCGGTTGCTATCGCTGCCCCGCGTGCCTGTCTAGCCGCTTGCCCTAGGCCATCCCCTTCCCTATTTGCGCAGCCAATCCATACAACTCGATTTCGAGCATTTTTTCGAAGGACCCATCCGATGGCCGCGCAATACGCCTATGTCATGAAGGGCATGACCAAGAGCTTCCCCGGTGCCCAGAAGCCGGTGCTCTCCAACATTTCGCTGCAATTCTATCAGGGCGCGAAGATCGGCATCGTCGGCCCCAACGGCGCGGGCAAGTCGACCCTGATCAAGATCATGGCCGGGATCGACAAGGACTTCACCGGCGAAGCCTGGCCGGGTGAGAACATCACCGTCGGCTATCTCGAGCAGGAGCCGGAGCTCGACAACACCAAGACCGTGCTCGAAAACGTCAAGGACGGCGCGCGCGGGATCGCCGACATGGTTGATCGCTTCAACGAGATCAGCGCGCTGATGTGCGAGCCCGACGCCGACTTCGATACGCTCGGCGCGGAAATGGGCGAGCTTCAGGACAAGATCGATGCGGTCGACGGCTGGACGCTCGACAACCAGCTCGAAGTGGCGATGGAAGCCCTGCGCTGCCCGCCGGGCGACTGGGCGGTCGAAAGCCTGTCGGGCGGGGAAAAGCGCCGCGTGGCGCTAACGCGCTTGCTGATCCAGAAGCCCTCGATCCTGCTGCTGGACGAGCCCACCAACCACTTGGACGCCGAAAGCGTCCAGTGGCTGGAAAACCACCTCAAGGAATATGCCGGCGCGGTGCTGATGATCACCCACGACCGCTATTTCCTTGATAATGTGGTCGAATGGATCCTCGAACTCGATCGCGGCTCCTACTATCCCTACGAAGGCAACTACTCCACCTATCTGGAGAAGAAGGCCAAGCGGATGGAGCAGGAAAACCGCGAGGAAAGCGGCAAGCAGAAGGCCTTGCAGCGCGAACTCGAATGGATCCGGCAGACGCCCGCTGCGCGCCAGACCAAGTCGAAGGCGCGTATCCGCAAGTTCGAGGAATTGCAGAACGCGCAGGACAGCCGCTCGCTCGGCAAGGCACAGATCGTCATTCAGGTGCCTGAACGCCTTGGCGGCAAGGTCATCGAAGCCAAGAACATCACCAAGGCTTATGGCGACAAGCTGCTCTTCGAGAACCTCAGCTTCATTCTGCCGCCGGGCGGGATTGTCGGCGTGATCGGGCCGAATGGCGCGGGCAAATCGACCCTGTTCAAGATCCTCACCGGCAAGGAACAGCCCGACAGTGGCACGATCGAAATCGGCAGCACCGTGCACCTTGGCTATGTTGACCAAAGCCGCGACCATCTCAACCCGGCCAACAATGTCTGGCAGGAAATCTCCGACGGGCTGGATTACATGACCGTCAACAAGCAGGAAACCTCGACCCGCGCCTATGTCGGTGCGTTCAACTTCAAGGGCGCGGACCAGCAGAAAAACGTCGGCAAGCTTTCGGGCGGTGAACGCAACCGCGTGCACATGGCCAAGATGCTGAAGCAGGGCGGTAACGTGCTGCTGCTCGACGAACCGACCAACGATCTCGATGTCGAGACGCTGGCCGCGCTGGAAGATGCGATCGAGAACTTCGCCGGCTGCGCGGTGGTGATCAGCCACGACCGCTTCTTCCTCGATCGCCTCGCCACCCACATCCTGGCCTTTGAAGGCAACAGCCATGTCGAATGGTTCGAAGGCAACTTCGAAGCCTACGAAGAAGACAAGCGGCGCCGTCTGGGCGATGCGGCAGACCGTCCGACGCGTCTAGCTTACAAGAAACTTACGCGTTAAGTTTCTGTATTGGAATGCGTTCCTAAGAGCGCCTGCCTCTGCTTAACGATCTCTTAAGCAGGATTACTGCATTCTCCGAGGCCTCAGAGGGGGCACGAAGGGTAGCAGTGGGGTGATCACAGGGTTCGAAGTGCCGCTGGAAGCGGCAATCGCGGCATCGCTGGCCGCTCTTGCGCTGGGAATCCTGGCCGAGCGCTCGCGGTTCCATCGCAAGCTCGACGATGCCGTGAACCCGCTTGCCGGGCTGTTCGCGCCCGGCGTGCTGGAGAGCGCGGCTGAGGAAGCCAATCGCCGCCTCGCTGGCCGCATGGCGGGCCAGGCCGTGCTGCGCGGGCGGATCGACCAGATCGCGATGCTGCGCACCGGCTGGGATAGCGCCGCCCGCGATCAGCTGCTCGGCCACATTGCATCGGTGATGAAGGCCGGGATCCGCCGCGAGGATCGCTTCGAGCATATCGAGAGCGAGGGCTTCACCATCGTCATGCCCGGGGCCGACGAACATGTCGCTAAGGGCGTGGCCGAGCGTCTGCGCCACGCTCTGGCGCATATGACATTGCCGCATTCAGGCACGCATAATCCCTTCACCGCCAGTTTTGGCGTCGCCGCCGGACGCAGCGGTGATTGCAGCGAGACGCTGGTGGCGCGGGCACGCGCGGCGCTGGAGGCGGCGCAGAAAGCGGGCAGCGATCACGTGGTTGCGGCAAGCGAGATCGAGGAAATCAAGTTCCTGCCCGCGCCGCATTCTTCCTCCGCCGCCGCCTGACAGCTGCGCTCAGGGAGCGACCCAACTTCCCGTCCAGCCATCGCCCGCACGGACAAACTGCGCGCGCTGATGCCCTGTATGGGCGAGATAGAGCCAGTCAAACGCGGCAATTTCGATCAGCAGCACGGCAAAATTCTCGCGCGCGGGGATGAGCTGCGCATCATCCGGCTCGGCCCCTTCGAACTCGAGCGGTAAGCCCGAGGTCGGCGTGTCGGACACCGCGCCCGGTCCCTCTCCCAGATAGCAGCGTCGCGCGAAATTGGTGCTTGCCGCCCAGGCTGCATCGGCGACCGGTCCGTGCGCCTCGATCCGGCCGGTGCCGCGCAGGCGGATCTGGATCTTCGCGCCCTTGTCGTAGAGCAGCACCGCCATGCGCGGATCGGCGGCGATTGCCCGCGCCTTGGGCGCGCGGGTATCCGTGTGAAGCCGCAGGATCCAGCGCGCCGCATCGAAAGCACGCAGCACCATCACCCGGGCATCGACATCGGCGGTGACGATCGCCGGCGTGTGCATCGGGTTTTTGCGATCATGCGCGGCGCGGATCAGGCGGTTGGCGCAATCTGTGCGGATGTCATCGAGGCTGTCGAACATGGCTGGGATGCGCCTTCGGAGCCAATCACCCGCGCGTCAAGCCGCGAGCGGCGCGGATGCATTCCGTTCATCAAATGCAATATCTTTCTGAATGTCGGCGAAGCGGTTCATCGCTGCGACAGATGGCAGGGCCTATTGCCGACCCATCAACTAGCCGCTTGTGGTGGGCGGGCGACACTGGAGGCCCTTATGACCAACACCCTGTTTGCCAAGGGCGGCGCGCTTTCGGCTCTTGCCCTTGTGCTTACCCTGGCAGTGACCCCCGCTGCCGCCGAAGCCCAGAACCGTGAAGGCGCCCGCGCCGAACGTCAGCAGGTCCGCAGCGATGCCCGTGCCGAGCGTCAGCAGGTGCGCAGCGATGCCCGCGCGGCGCGCCAGCAGACACAGCAGCAGCCCCGGCCGCAGCAGCAGCAACGCGTTGCCCCGCCGCGTGCGGAACGGGCTGAACGCCCCGAACGTGTCCAGCAGCGTCCCGACCAGCGCGGTTTCGGCGCCGATGTGATGCGCCGCGCCCAGCGCGACGCAGAACAATATGCCCGGCCCGAAAACATGCAGCGCGAGGATCGCCCCGCCCCCACTGCCGAACGCCGCGGCCAACCTGTCGAGCGCCGCACGGAGCGCCACACCGAGCGCCCCGCCGAACCTGCCGATCGCCGCACTGAGCGCCGTGCCGACACGGTCGAGCGCCGCGGAGACCGTATCTCTGACCGGCTCGATTGGCAGGGCCGTGAAGGCACCGCAGATCGCGTCGATCGCCGTACCCGTCGCCGCGTCGATGTGATCGAAGATCGCGGTGACGGCCGTTTTGGTGTGGTCGAACAGGCCGGTAATCGCCGTGATGGCGACTGGCATGACGGCCGCCGGGACTATCGCCGCGATCGCAGCCATTGGCGGCGCGATGACTGGCGCTGGAGCTATGGCGGCTGGAACGGCTGGGACAACAACGACTTCCGTCGCTGGGATCATCGCTGGAGAGGCAACCGCAACTACAACTGGGCCGATTTCCGCCGCGGCAACCACTTCCACTTCCGCCCCGGACCCTATTTCGCGCCCTATCGTTTGCACCGCTACAGCCGGCTCCCCACAGGCTTTTACCTCGACAGCCTGTTCTTCCAGCCGCGCTTCTTCCTCAACGACCCGTGGTCCTATCGCCTGCCCCCGGTCTACGGGCCGTATCAGTGGGTGCGCTATTATGACGACGTGATGCTGGTCGATATCTACACCGGCGAAGTGGTGGACGTGATCTACGACTTCTTCTGGTAAGCGCCTGCCCGGGCGCGCGGTGCGGGATTGCACCGCGCGCCCGGCTTGCTAACAGGCAGGCGATGACTGCCGCAGATCTTTTGCCTGACCAGCAGGCCCTCGCCCATGTCGGTGCCATCGTGCGTGCGCGGCTGGCAGCTGATCCGGGTGTCTACCGCATCGAGAATGATCACTGCGAGCTCTTCGCGGTCGGGGATTTCCTCAGCCTCGCCGAATGCGAGAAGTTGTGCACCATGATCGACGAGGTCGCCCGCCCCTCGGCGCTTCACGAACTCGATTACGCCAGCGGCTTTCGCACCTCCTATTCGGGCGATCTGGAGCCAGAGGAAAGCTTCGTCAAAGGCATTTCGCGGCGGATCGATGACTTGCTCGGGCTTGATTGCGCGTTCGGCGAGGCCTTGCAGGGGCAGCGCTATCTGCCGGGCCAGCAATTCCAGCCGCACAATGACTGGTTCTACATTTCCGAGAAATACTGGCAGCTGGAAAAGGCACGCGGCGGGCAGCGCAGCTGGACCGCGATGGCCTATCTCAATGAGGTCGAGGAAGGCGGGGCGACGATGTTCACCGAGATCGGCATCCAGATCGAACCCAAGCCCGGCGTGCTGTTGATATGGAACAATGCCCTGCCCGACGGCCGCCCCAACGAGGGCACGATGCATGCCGGGATGCCGGTGGTGAAAGGCGTGAAATACGTCATCACCAGGTGGTATCGCACGAGGCCGTGGCGGTAGGAAAGCGCGTTACGCTTTGGCCAGCGCCTCGGCGATCAGCTGGCGGGTCGGCGCGATGCCGTAGAGCGCGATGAAGCTGCCCATGCGCGGGCCCTGCTCGCTGCCCAGCAGGGTCTCGTAGAGCGCCTTGAACCAGTCGCGTAAGGACTCGAAACCGAACTCGGGCTGCTTGCCGATCTCGTAGACGATGGCCTGCAAGTCCTCGGCGCTGATATCGGCCGGGGCCTCTGCCAGCGCGGCATCGAGCGCCCACAGCGCCGCCACTTCGCCATCAGCGGGCGCACGCTTGACCAGCGTCGCGGCGACGAATTCGCGGTTATAGGCGAGCGCCTTCACCACCAGCGTATCGAGCGCCGGATGCGCCGCCGGATCGGCATTTGCGACATAATTGCCGAGATACGACCACACCGCCTCGCGGGTCGCGCCCGCGCCCAGCACGCCGACCAGATTGAGCAGCAGGCTGAAAGGCACCGGCAGCGTATCACCCGCCCCGGGCGCCCCGGCGCCATCGTGGTGCTGGCCCGTGCGCAGCAGATGCCACACCGGATTGCCCAGCTGCTTGTCGATATCCTGCCCGGGCAAGGCGCTACGGAACTGCCAGTAATCGTCGATCGCCTTGGGGATCACGCCTGCGTGCAGCTGCTTGGCGCTCTTGGGATTGGCGAAGATGTAAAGCCCCAGGCTCTCTTCGCTGCCATATTGCAGCCATTGCTCGATCGAGAGCCCGTTGCCCTTGGACTTGGAAATCTTCTCGCCCTTGCCGTCGAGGAACAGCTCGTAGATCAGGCCTTCGGGCTTTTGGCCGCCGAGCACGCGCGCGATCTTGCCCGACTGGATGCCTGAATCGGTCAGGTCCTTGCCATACATCTCGTAATCGACCCCGAGCGCGACCCAGCGCATCGCCCAGTCGACCTTCCACTGGCACTTGGCCATCCCGCCCAAAGCGGATTGCTCGACGATCGCGCCGTCCTCGTCGGTGAAGCGGATCAGGCCGCTTGCGGCGTCCACCACCTCGATCGGCACCTGCAGCACCGCGCCGGTGGTCGGCGAAATCGGCATGACAGGCGAATAGGTGCGCCGCCGTTCCTCGCCAAGCGTCGGCAGCATGATATCGAGGATCGCGCCGAAATTGGCGAGCACGCCCTTGAGCGCATCATCGAACTTGCCGGCATTATAGCAGTCCGAGGAACTTACGAATTCGTACTCGAAACCGAAGCGATCGAGAAAGTCGCGCAGCATCGCGTTGTTGTGCGCAGCGAAGCTTTCGAACTTCTCGAACGGGTCAGGGATGCGCGACAGCGGCTTGCCCAGGTGCTCGGTCAGCATCGCCTGGTTGGGCACGTTGTCTGGCACCTTGCGCAAGCCATCAAGATCGTCCGAAAAGGCCACCAGCCGCGTCGCAGCGCCGCCGGTCAGCGCTTCATAGGCGCGCCGCACCAGAGTTGTGCGCAGTACTTCCTGGAAGGTGCCGATATGCGGCAGGCCCGAGGGGCCATAGCCGGTCTCGAACAGCACGCCGCCCGGCTTGCCTTCGGGCATCCGCTTGGCGAGGCGCTGCGCCTCCTGAAACGGCCATGCCTTGGAGTTTTGGGCGGCGGTGACGAGTTCTTGCGGCGTGATGGTCATAGTGCGGCGGCTATTAGGGATAGAGGACAGGCTTGCAAGCGGATTGGGGCGGGCGAAGTTGACGAAGTTGACACCGCGTCAAGCGCAATCCTACCATATTTTCCTATATATATCTTATGCTTAAGTCCATAAAGAGAAGTTGACACTGTGACTGGCGATTTTTCCGGGTTTGCCTCTTCTCCTCGCGTGCCCCGCCTAACGCAGGCGCCGGATGTAGAACAGGGGCCAAGCGCTCCGCTTGCTGGCGGGCAAAGGTCGGCGCTGCCACGTTTACAAGTGCGGCACCCTCGCCCATCGTGGCCGATGTGAACGCGCCGCCCTCACTTCCCGATCCTGTCGCCCTGCCCGCGCTGCACGCCAGCCATGGCGGGCATTGGCTGCGAGCAGGCGACGGGGCGACAAACGCCGTGTCCAAGGGCGATGCGATCATGGCTGCCGCCGATACGCCGGTGCTGCTGATCAATGCGCCGCTGGTGGCAAGCCGGCTCGGCTATCCCGACCTTTCGGGCCTCGATCTGCTCGAAGCCTTTGCCTTCATTCACCCCGCGCGCTTCTGCGTGCCGACCCCGCGCGGGCTGGCCGAGGCGCTGGGCCTGCCCGAGCCTGCGGGCGACGCGGATGTGCCCGAATTGCTCCAGCGGGCAGCAGGCGCGCTGATTGCGGCGGTGCGCGATCCCGAATGGTTCGAACGCGAGGGGGCATGGAGCGCGCTCCAAAGCCTCGAACGCCTGCGCTGGCCATGGGCGCAGATGCTCAAGCCCCATATTGCCAAGCCGGAACGCGCCGAACGCTGGCTGTTCGCGCGCCTGCCCGAATGGGAGGAGACGAGCGAGCGTCCCGCGCCGCGCCCTGTCGAACTGGCGCCCGAGGCCGTCCAAGCGCAGCTTGCGCGGCTGACCGGCGAAGGTGCCGAACAGCGCGAGGGCCAGCGCGCCTATGCGCAGGATGCCGCGCGCATCTTTGCGCCGCGCTCCGCTCCCGGTCGCCCGCATCTGGCGCTGGCGCAGGCGGGCACGGGGATCGGCAAGACGCTGGGCTATCTCGCCCCGGCCTCGCTGTGGGCCGAGCAATCGGGCGGGACGGTGTGGGTTTCGACCTTCACCAAGAACCTGCAACGCCAATTGCGCGCCGAGAGCCGCCGGGCCTGGCCCGCCAAGCGCGGCGATGGTTCGCCCCCGGTGGTGGTGCGCAAGGGCCGCGACAATTACCTCTGCCTGCTCAATCTCGAAGACGCGCTGCAAGGCGGCTTTGCCGGCCGCGCGGCGGTGCTCGCGCAGTTGGTGGCGCGCTGGGGGGGCTATAGCCGCGACGGCGACATGATCGGCGGCGATCTGCCCGGCTGGCTCGGCACGCTGTTCAGGAAGCGCGGGATCGCCGCGCTCACCGACCAGCGCGGCGAGTGCATCTATGCCGGCTGCCCGCATTACCGCAAATGCTTCATCGAGCGCGCCGCAAGGGACTCCGCGCAGGCCGATCTCGTGATCGCGAACCACGCGCTGGTGATGGTCAATGCCGCCCGTGCCCGCGACCCGAACCAGCGCCCGACGCGGCTGATCTTCGACGAAGGCCACCACGTGTTCGATGCGGCGGATTCGACCTTCGCGGCGACGCTTTCGGGACAGGAGGCGATCGAACTCAGGCGCTGGATCATCGGCCCTGAGCGCGAAGCGCGCGGGCGGAGACGCGGGCTGGCGGCGCGGCTCGCGGAGCTCGCCAGTTATGATGAGGCCGGGGGCGAGGCGATCACGGCGGCGTGCAAGGCGGGGCAGTTGCTCCCCTCGGACGGCTGGCTCCAGCGGCTCGCCGAGAATGCGCCCTTCGGCCCGCTCGAAACGCTGCTCGCTGCGGTGCGCACCGCGACCTATGCCCGCGACGAAAGCGGCGGGATTGACGCAGGCTATGGCATCGAAACCGAAGCGGCAGGTCTGCCCGGCGAGGTTATCGAAGCCGCCAGCAATGCCGCCGAGGCGCTCGCCAGCATCCGTGTGCCGCTGATCCGTCTGGGCGGGCGGCTGGAGGCGATTCTGGCCGATCCGCCCGACTGGCTCGATGCCCAGGGCCGCGCGCGGATCGAGGGCGCACGCTTTGCGCTTGGCTGGCGGATCGATCTGATCGCGGCGTGGGAAGCCCTGCTCGACCGGCTCGGCGGCCCGGCTGACCCGGAATTCGTCGACTGGCTCGCGGTTGACCGCTCCGAGGCGCGCGAATTCGATGTGGCGATTCACCGGCGCTGGCTTGATCCGATGAAGCCCTTTGCCCGCGTGGTGCTGGAACCTGCGCACGGCGTGCTGCTCACCAGCGCCACCCTGACCGACAAGGGTGCGCCTGACGATCCGTGGGCGAGCGCGATTGCCCGCTCGGGCGCGGCGCATATCGAAGCACCGCTGCTGCTCTCGGCGGCGGACAGCCCGTTCGATTACGCCGCCCGCGCCGAGGTGCTGATCGTCACCGACATCGCCAAGGGCGATCTGCCTGCGCTGGCTGGCGCTTATGCGCGGATCATCGAGGCGTCGGGCGGCGGCGTGCTCGGGCTGTTCACCGCGATCCGGCGGCTGCGCTCTGTGCATGGCCGCATCGCTGACCGGCTCGCCCGCGCCGGCCTGCCGGTCTATGCCCAGCACGTCGATCCGATAGATACCGGCACTCTTGTAGACATTTTCCGCGATGATCCGCACGCCAGCCTGATCGGCACCGACGCGCTGCGCGACGGGGTCGATGTGCCGGGCCATTCGCTCAGATGCGTGGTGATGGAACAGGTGCCCTGGCCGCGTCCCGACATTCTCCACAAGGCGCGGCGGCTGGCGGGCGGGGGCTCTGCCTATGACGACCGCATCATCCGCGCGCGGCTGGCACAGGCGTTTGGGCGGCTGATCCGCAGCAAGGATGATGCGGGCCATTTCGTGATGCTCTCGCCCGCCTTCCCCAGCCGGCTGCTGTCGGCCTTCCCGCCCAGCACGCCGGTCTTGCGCGTGACGCTCGATCAGGCTTTACAACGCATCAATGCTGGTATTGGGGGCAATCAGCCCGTCCCGCCGCAAGGAGCTCTGCTGCCATGAAGATCCTTGGTCTCCTGCGCCACGCCAAGTCCGACTGGGACGATATGAACCAGCGCGATTTCGACCGCGGGCTGAACGCGCGCGGTCGCAAGGGCGCACAGATCATCGGCGCGCATATCCGCAATCACGGGATCAAGTGGGACAAGCTGATCGCCAGCCCGGCGGTGCGAGTGAAGCTGACGCTCGATGGCGCTGCGCTGCCCGGGATTACGCCGGTCTATGACCAGAAGCTCTATCTCGCCAGCTTCGACACCATCGTCGAGACAATCCAAGCCCATGCCGGCAGCGGCGCGGACGAGGCGAACGCGATCCTCATCTCCGGACATAATCCGGGGCTGCAGGACACGCTGCTCGAACTGGTCTCGCCGTCGAAGGAGAACGACCTGTTCCGCGAGGCCGTGGTCAAGTTCCCGACCGCCGCCTACGCGGTGCTCGAATGCGACATCGAACACTGGTCGCAGCTCAAGCGCTATTGCGCCGAGCTGGTGCACTTCGCCCGCCCACGCGACCTCGATCCCGAGCTGGGGCCGGAGAACTAGTCCCCAGCCCCGCACGGGCCGGGATTACTCGCCGCCCGTTTCGCCGCCTGCGAGCCCGCGCGCTTCGAGCATCGGCTGGACATCGGGCTGACGACCGGCGAAGTTTTCGAACATCACGAAATAGTCCATCGTCCCGCCGCGGCTCAGCACGGTCTTGCGATAGTGATCGCCATTGGCGCGCGTCAGTCCGCCATTGTCGCGGAACCACTTGCGGCTATCGCGATCGAGCATCTCGGTCCACAAGTAGCTGTAATAGCCTGCCGAATAGCCCGCCGGATCGCTGAAGATGTGGTTGAAATAGGTCGAGCGGTAGCGCGGCGGCACCAGCCCGACTTCGAGGCCCAATTGCTCCAGCGACTTGCGCTCGAAGGTATCGACTTCGGCAGGCGTGTCGATTGCCGCGGCATCGGCAGGCGAGAGCGCGGCCCATTTCATGTCGAGCAGGGCCGCGGCCACGACCTCGCCGAAATCATAACCCTGGTTGAATTTCGAGGCGGCCTCGATCTTCTGGACGAGTGCCATCGGGATCGTCTCACCGGTCTTGAAGTGCTTGGCATAGTTCTGCAGCACTTGCGGATCAGTCGCCCACATCTCGTTGACCTGGCTGGGATATTCAACGAAATCGCGCGCCGTCGCCGTGCCGGAAAGGCTCTCGAACTGCTGGTTGGCAAACAGCCCGTGCAGCGCGTGGCCAAATTCGTGGAAGGTGGTGCTGACATCATCGAAGCTGACCAGCTGCACTTCGCCGTCGGCCGCCTTGGGGATGTTGAGCACGTTGTAGATCACCGGCTTGGTGCCCCACTGGAAGCTCTGGTCGACGAAGTTGCTCATCCACGCCCCGCCGCGCTTGGACGGGCGCTGGAACGGATCGAAATAGAACACCCCGAGCTCCGAACCATCGGCATCAAGCACGGTATAGACCCACACATCGGGGTGATAGACCGGCAAATCGGTGCGCCGCTTGAAGCTGAGGCCGTAAAGCTTGTTCGCGGCGTAGAACACGCCGTCCTCCAGCACCTTGTCGAGCTGGAAATACTGCGCCACCACATCCTCATCGAGATCGTAGCGCTCCGCCTTGATGCGGTTGGCGTAGCGGTACCAGTCCCACGGCTGCACCTGATAATCGCCGCCGTCGGCCTTGATCGCCGCAGTCAGCATGGCCGCCTCGCGCCGCTGGGTGGCGGCAAGTGCGGGGACCATCTGTTCCATAAAGCCGAGCGCGGTGGCGGGCTTCTTCGCCATGCGATCGAACATGGCGTAGCTCGCCCAGTCAGGCTCGCCGAACAATGCCGCCTTCTGCGCGCGCAGGGTGGCGATCCTGGCGAGCAGTACGCGGGTGTCGTGCTCTGCGCTGGCACCATCGGCGCGGTTGTAGCTCAGCTTGAACAAAGCCTCGCGAGTCGCGCGGTTTTCGAGGTTCGGGAGCAGCGGCTGCTGCGTGGTGTTTTGCAGGGCGATGGCATATTTGCCCGGCATGCCCTTCTCGGTCGCGAGATCGGCGGCGGCCTTGATGTCGGCCTCAGATAGCCCGGCAAGTTCGGCTGCGGTATTGACGACCAGCGGCTGGGCGTTGGTCGCGGCGCGCACCTTCTGGCCGAATTCGGTGGCGAGCGTCGAGAGCTGGCCGTTGATCGCCTTGACCTGCTCGCGCTCGGCCTCGGTCAGCAGCGCGCCGGCGTGGACCATATCCTTGTAGGTCTCTTCGAGCAGCCGCCCTTCCTCGAGCGAGAGGCCGAGGCTTTCCCGCGCATCGTAGACCGCCTGCACGCGGGCAAACAGCGCCGGGTTGAGCGTGATCGAGTCGCTGTGAGCGGACAGCTTGGGGCTGATCTCAGTATCGATCGCATCGAGCCGTTCCGTGGTGTTGGCGCCGGTCAGCGCATAGAACACCCGCCCCACGCGGCCCAGCATCCGGCCCGAGGTCTCGAGCGCCACGATCGTGTTGGCGAAGGTCGGCTTGGCCGGGTTGGCGATGATCGCGGCAACTTCGGCCTTCTGGATCGCCATGCCCTGTTCGAACGCCGGGATGTAGTCATCCTCCGAAATCTTGGTAAAATCAGGGGCAAGGAAGGGGAGCTTGCTATCGGATGCGAAATAGCCGGTGCCTTGAGGGATCGCGGGGGCGGCGGTGGCAGCGGCGTTCTGTGCCAGCGCGGGCTGCGCGGCGGCGCCAAGGCTGATCACCAGCGCGGCGGCGGAGACGGTGGACAGAACGGGGGCAAGGTTGCGCGGAATCATGTCAGGGTTCTCTTTCGGTTCGTCGTCGCCTGCGGCTTGGGCGGGCGATGGTGCGACGGGCTCGTGCATGGCGGCTCTTGAACAGATTATGACCGGCAATTGCAAGCTTGCCCCGCCGCTGCCAGCGTCAGGCGATGAGCTTGCGCGGGCCGGGGCCATCCTCGCCCAGCCGGTCGTCCGGGTTCCAGATCGCGCAATTCTCGAGGCTGAGGCACCCGCAGCCGATGCAGCCGTCGAGCCGTTCGCGTGTGCGGGTAAGCTCGGCGATGCGGGCATCGAGCGTTTCGCGGATCGCGCGGCTGATCGCCTCCCAGTCGCGCGCATTGGGGGTACGGCCCTGTGGCAGGGTGGCGAGTTGCGCCTTGATCTCACCCAGCGCGAGACCGAGCTTCTGGGCGATGAGGATGAAGCTCAAGCGGCGGATGTCCGAGCGCAGGAAGCGCCGCTGGTTACCGCCGCTGCGCACCGGCTCGATCAACCCCTGCTCCTCGTAGAACCGGATCGCCGAGACGCTGAGCCCGGTGCGGCGCGCGATCTCGCCGATGGGGATGAGGTCGGTGGGTTTGAGGCGGGTCATGAGAGGTCTCACAAAATAGCCTGACCTCAAGTTAGGTTGAGATTGAACAAGGGGCAAGCCGATTGATTCGTCCCTCGCCAGCGGGGCGGTTCAGCACCTCACACTGAAGGACATGCCCCATGCGCTCCGCCTATCTCGAACACGTCAA